>Ga0074045_10002697_pt1 | contig 16319 bp, 13 predicted proteins | sample BogForMeECP23OM2_FD_94442 | JGI IMG/M metagenome (GOLD analysis project Ga0074045, IMG submission 94442) | Bog forest soil microbial communities from Calvert Island, British Columbia, Canada - Bog Forest MetaG ECP23OM2 | ecosystem: Environmental > Terrestrial > Soil > Wetlands ...
CATCTGTCCCCGGAAATCGCCGCCGAGGATTACGAAGCCACCATGACGCGTCCCGGTGGCTTCGCAAAGGATGCGCAGTTCGATCTCCGCGGTTTCGAAAACGTCCTCAAGCTCCGCGCGGATGTGGAAGGCCAGTGGGGCGGCCATCCGCCCGCACCGGAAGAATATTACGACCCGTCGTATTACCAGGCGGCGCTCACGAAAGTAAAGTAACGATCAAGAGGAGAACCCAATTGCGGAACACAACTTTATACTTGCTCGCAGCAATCATCCTGAGTACGCTGGCGCCCAGCTCGAGCGCCCAGCTGCAAACTGAACGCACTCTCGAAGAAGTCAAAACGGAAGCCATCAAACGCGCCGAAAACGGCATGTATCCGCTTATCGGCCTGGATCCCTCCGACGTCCGCGAAGCCTTCTCCAATATCAAGACCACCGACAACGACGAATGGGCCGCCGCATTCAGCGCCGTCGCCGATCGTTACATGAACGAAGGAAAATCCCTGCAAGACAGCAATCCCGCCAAGGCCGACGCCGACTATATTCGGGCCTGGCGCCTGTATTCCTTCGCGCGCTGGCCGGTCCCCGCCTCCGCCGGCAAGAAGCGCGCCTATGCCAAGGCTCTGGAAGCCTTTCTCGCGCACGCGAAATTTATGGATCCGCCGCTCGAAGTCGTGCGCATTCCTTTTGAAGGCTCGGAAATCGTCGGCTACTTGCGCTTGCCCAAAAATGCCAAAGGTCCCGTGCCCATGGTCATCGCCATCAGCGGCTTGGACAGCCGCAAGGAAGATCTGACTGAAAATTTCGGCGTGGTCCTCGGCTCCGGCATCGGTTATATCGGCCTCGACTCGCCGGGCACGGGCCAGGCGCCCATCAAAGCCAGCGAAACCGCCGAGCGCATGTATTCCAAGGTCATCGACTACCTGCAGACGCGCCCTGAGGTGGATAAAACGCGCATCGGCGTGGATGGCCAGAGCTTCGGCGCGTATTGGGCCACCAAACTTTCGATTGTCGAGCACGCCCGTTTGAAAGCGGTGGTCGCGCAATCGCCGCCTGTGGATGCCACCTTCCAAAAAGATTTCGTGCTGCAAAAAACGCTAGGCAATCGCGAATATCTTTTCGGTCTTGGTCCCGCGTTGATGTCCATCTTCGAAGGCGCCAACAGTATCGCGGACCTCGGCGAAATCCTGCCGAAACTTTCGCTGGTGAATCAACATTTGTTGGGGAAGCCGACAACTTCGATGCTGATCATCGCCGGCGCACTTGACACTCAGGTACCAATTTCCGATGCGTACCTGCTCTTGAGCAACGGCGATGTCCCGAAGGAAGCGTGGATCAATCCGCAAGGCGGACACTTGGGACGCCAGGTGAAGATCTGGCCGGACCCGGTCATCTTTCGCAAGATTTTGGTTCCCTGGCTGGTCCGCAACCTCGAAGTCCCGCCGCCAATGTAGATCCAGTCGCCCCACTTGTAGCGGCCCTCCGCCTCAGGCAGACGGCCGCTTTTTCCCGCTCACGCCCAGCTATATCCGTGTTTCGCGAGCGGTAGCGAGCGAATGCGCTCCCCCGTGGCCGCAAAAATCGCATTGCAAACCGCCGGAAGCACAGGCGGCAGCGACGGTTCGCCCAATCCCGTGGGTGGATTGTCCGTCCGCAGGAAATGCACTTCAATCTCCCCGGGCAATTGATTCATCCGCATCGGCGTGTACTCGTGGAAGTTGCTCTGCACGGCACGGCCGCGGTCAATGGTGATTTCGTAACTCATCACCGAACTCAATCCTTCCAGCACCGCGCCACGCACCTGATTGTCCGCGTTGCTGGGATTGATGATCTCGCTGCCGATGTCCCCGGCCACCCACACCTTGTTCACCTTCATCGCGTTCTTGGCGTCCACGCTGAGTTCCACGACTTCAGCAAAATACCCGCGATGCGAAAACTGGAACGCCACGCCCATACCCGTGCCTTTCGGCAAAGTTCGCTTGCCCCACCCGGATTTTTCCGCCACCAGCCGCAAGACGCCCTGCATTCTTGCGCCGTCCATATTGCCGGAAAAAGGATCCGGTTTTATATCGGGTGTGGTCACGCGCGGAAGGCCCAGCACCTCCAGCCGGAATTCTACGGGATCCTTGCCTGCCGCGCGCGCAAGTTCATCGGTAAACGACTGGAAAACCCATGAGAACGCGTTGCTGCGAGGCGCGCGTAGCGCATACGTCGGCACTCCCAGCGGCATCAGCGAAGCCCCGAAATGAAAATTCGCCAAAAAAGTTCCCGGGAACTCGTTGCCGGGAATATTCGCTGAGGGAGCAAACGTCTCGCCTTCTCCGAATGTCACAAAATGATTTTGCCAGGCCACCAGTTTTCCCGAAGCGTCCAATCCGCCTTTCAAAAAATGAAATCCGGCCGGGCGATAGTGATCGTGATGAAAATCATCTTCGCGCGTCCACAACAGCTTCACCGGAACGCCCGCCTGCCTGGCAATCGCCGCGGCCTCCAGCATGTAATCGTTCGTCAGCCGCCGCCCAAATCCGCCGCCTGCGCGTTTCATGTGCACGATGATGTCGTCGTGCGGAATCCCCAGTACTTTGGCCACTTGCAACCGCCCCGATTCCGGCGTTTGGCTCGGCGACCAGAACTCCAGCTTCCCGTCATGAAAATGCGCCAGACAATTTTCCGGTTCCATCGGCGCATGAGCCAAAAATGGATACTCGTATGCTGCCTCCACCACTTTCGCAGCCGATTGGAGTTCCTTTTCTGCGTCGCCATCCTTGCGCAACATCACGGTGGGCGGCTTCTTCGAAAGCTCTACGGCCCTCTTGGAGAATCCCTCGCTGCTCTGTTGCGCGGTTGTCCCTTCATCCCACTTGATCAGCAATTGTTGCCGCGCGGCGTTGGCTTGCCACCAGGTTTCCGAAAGAATTGCCACGCCCGCATGCAATCCCAAAAGCTCGGTAGTTCCCTGAATCACGAATGCCTGCTTCACCCCCGGCAGGGATCTGATTTCGTCCACATTGGCGCTGACCACTTTCCCCGCAAACACCGGGCACTTCTCAAAAACGGCCCACAACATTCCGGGCACGCGAAAGTCGATGCTGTAAATCGGCTTTCCCGCCACAATCGAGGGAACATCCACGCCCATCGTCGGTTTGCCGATGATTTTGTAGTTCTTGGGATCTTTCAGCGGAACGCTCTTCAGGTCCGGTGGCGTCAACATTGCTGCCTTTGCCGCCAGCGCGCCGTACCCGAGCGTGCTCTTTGATGACGAATGGATCACCTGCCCGGAAGACGTTTCACATTCCGACTCCGGCACCGACCAGGTCTGTGCCGCCGCGGCAACAAACATCTGCCGGCACGCGGCGCCCACGCGCCGCAAGGGATCCCAGTTAATCGGCGTGGCTGTGCTGCCTCCCGCCCGCTGCACGCCGTACTTCGTTTCGTCCAGATCGGCCTGCTCGATGCGCACGTCTTTCCAGTCCACATCAAACTCATCCGCGATGATCATCGGCAAATGCGTTTTTACGCCTTGCCCGACCTCCGGATTTTTCGCGGTGATGGTCACAATTCCATTCGCCGCGACGCGAACAAACGCTGTCGGAAGATAGGCCGGTGTGGGCGATACTGGCGCGGTCGCCTGTCCCGCAAAGGCCTCAGTGAGCGCCGGCAGATGGCATGCCAGCAAGAATCCGCCGCCACTGACGGCGGAAACTCGCAGGAACGTTCGTCGATCGATGGCGGTGGCAGGCATAGATCCCCCCAGGCGAAAGAACTTCACTAGTCGCTCAGAGGCAGCGAGCGACTCCAGACAGTGTAACGCCTTTCAAGCGGAATCCGTTTCAGAGTTCCCCGGCCGTTCGGCCATCACCCGGCGCATGTTCTCCACGTCCAGTTCCCCTTGCCAGCGGCTCACCACCAGTGTGGCCACTCCGTTGCCAACGACGTTGGTAAGCGCCCGGCACTCGCTCATGAATTTCTCAATGCCCACCAGCAGCGCCAGCGATTGCACGGGAATCGAAGGTACCGCCGCCAGGATCGCCGCAAGCGTCACAAACCCCGTTCCAGTCACTCCCGATCCACCCTTCGACGCCACCAGTGCGAACAGCAGAATCCCGGCGATCTGCCCCAACGAAAGATGCGTATTGGTCGCCTGCGCCAGAAAAAGCGCCGCCAGCGTCAGATAAATATTTGTGCCGTCGGTATTGAAGACGTAGCCCGTCGGGAATACCAACCCAACCACCGATCTCGAAGCTCCCAACGCCTCCAGTTTGCGCATCATGTCAGGCAGCACGGTTTCCGAAGAGCTCGTTCCCAGCACGATCAGCAATTCATCCTTGATATAGGCCAAAAACCGGAAAATCGAAAATCCGGCCAAATAAGAGATCGTGCCGAGGACAAAAACCACAAACAGAAAGCTCGACAGGTAAAACGTGCCCATCAGCTTCAAAAGGTTGGTCAGCGAGGCTACTCCGTAGCTGCCCACCGTGAACGCCATTCCGCCCAGTGCCCCCAGTGGCGCGGCACGCACCACGATTCTCACGATTCCGAAGACGACTTTGTTCGCAATCTCAACCGCACTCAGCGCGCGTCTTCCGATCTCTCCCAGGTTCGCAATCGCAAATCCCGTCAAAATTGAAATGAGCAGCACCTGCGGCACTTCGCCGTCCGCCAGTGCGCCTACAAATGTTTTCGGAATAAAACCCAGCAGAAAGGGAATAAAGCCGGACTCTTTCGCCCGCCCTACATAAACGGCGGCCGCCTTTGGATCCAGCGTGGTGGCGTCAATATTCAGCCCCGCGCCTGGGTGAAAGGCCACTGCAACCACAATTCCGATGATCAGCGCCAGCGTCGAAACCACTTCAAAATAAATCAGCGTCTTTATACCCACGGTGCCGACCTTCTTCAGGTCGCTCATCGACGCGATCCCCTGCACGATCACGCAAAAAATCACCGGCGCGATCATCATTCGGATCAACGACACAAACGCGTCGCCCAGCGGCTTCAGCGCCATCCCCGTCTTTGGTGAGATGGCTCCAATCGCGCAGCCGATGACCACCGCGATCAGCACTTGCACGTAGAGCATCATGTACCAGGGCCTGCTTTTTCGAGTCGCTGCTGCTTTGCCCACTTGGTGTTCTCCGTGCCGCGCGAATCCCGGCGGCGCGCCCCAAAAAACTCAGCCGCGCCTCAAGCCACCACATCCCGCAGCGCTTCATTCCCTGTGAAAAAACGTTCCACGTTTCGCCAGGCCGCGCGGCACAGAAACGCGGTGGATTGCCGCGTCACCCCCGCGATATGAGGAGTGAACAAGATTCGGTGTGCTGCCTCTCCGTGCAACGCGAACAAAGGACTCTCCGCCGCCGGCGGTTCCGCTGCATAGACATCCAACGCTGCTCCGGCTAGCCGCCCGCCCTGCAGCGCCTCGGCAAGCGCCGCCTCATCCACAATTCCCCCACGCGAACCCTGAATCAACACCGCGCCAGGTTTCAGCAACGCAAGTTCGCGGCTCCCAATGAGGCCGGTCGTTTGCGGAAGCAGCGGTACATGCAAGGTGACCACGTCTGCCGCCTGAAGAAGCTCGTCCAGGGAACAGGACTTGGCTCCAAGCGTCTCGCCCGCGCGCGGGTCGCGGGGCGCTGGATCGTAAAAGAGAATCGAGCAGCCTCGCTGGTGAAACGCGGAAGCCACGGCCACCCCGATAATTCCAAAACCCACCACGCCCACGGTCAAGCCATCCAGCCCCAGCAGGCTATCCGCAATCATGCGCGCGCGAAAATCGCGGTAATTGCCTTTGCGAATTTCCGCGTCGGCCCAAAAAATTCGCCGCAACAATATGCTTGCCGACGTCACGGCATATTCCGCCACCGCCCCGTTGCTGCCTCCCGCGACGTTGGCCACCGCAATCCCGCGCTGCTTCAAATACGCCAGGTCCAGCCGGTCCAGGCCAGCCCCCGTCACCTGGACGAATTTCACACCTGCACCTTCGAATAGGGCGATGGGGAGTTTGGGGCCGACCGCGGGGATCATCAACGCTTTCGCCTGTTTCATCAGCTCCGCGACATCCGCATCGCCCCCCGCGCGATACACCACTCTCAGTGATACAGGCGGCAACGCGCCCACCCGCTGGAAATCCACTTCAGGCCGCAGGCACAATACGTCAACGCTCATGATTGTTTGGGAGTCCTGGAAGGTACGCCGGGCTCCTGCGTAGCCGCGGTGATGTCTGCAACCGGAAAGAAGCACAGCAGGATCAACGGCTCGCTGCCGGTGTTGCGCGTGACGTGTTTTTCTCCTGCCGGCATCACCAACGTGTCGCCGGGCCTCATCTGATACTCGCCACTGTCCGCAAAAGTTGTGCCCTGGCCCGAAAGCGTGTAGATGCATTCTTCAAACTCAGAATGCTGGTGAGCGGCGCGCAGCGCATCGCCGGGCTGCACCACGGGAATCTCTACCTTCCGCAAAGTCAGCCCGCGCGCGCCGCGTTCCCCCGAAACAATCTCCAACGCTTTTCGCCCCGGCAGGCCAAGTTGCCTCGCCTCGCCCTCTTTGTACAGCCGCGCCATCAGAGCACCTTGCTGACTTGCCGGATTTCGGCGGTGCCACCCTGAATCCGATCGAGCTGCTTGAAAATCTCCGAGGATTGCTTGGCGATGGAATCGGCGACGGTATTGACCATCTTCTCCGCCTTTTCGATCGTCGCGTGTTGCGGGCTCCCATACCATCCGGTTGGCGCGATCGAACGCACATCCGTCAACACCGGCTGGTAGCTGCGCGTCCGCCGCAGCGCATCCACCTTGTGCCCGTGGGCGTGGTCCGAGGAATAATCTATGCGGTCCAGGTGCACCAGGTCCGGGCGATAAGCCAGCACCGCCAGCGCTTCAATCTCCCCGCCGTGCGTCAGGCCACCGCATTCCTTGCCGAACATATCTTCGGCCACAAAACACGCCTGCACGGTCAGCACCGTCATCCCGTGCTCGCGATGCAGCAGGTCCGCGGCCACCGCCAGCGGCGGAATGTTCAGCTCGTGCCAATTCAGAATCAGCAGATATTTCGCGCCGTGCTGCGCCATGGATGCACAGGTCTCTTTCACCACGCGCATGTAAGTATCCGGCGACAGCGTGATCGTTCCTTCAAACGGCATGTGCAGCGGCGTTACCCCCAACGGACCGCCGGGCAGCACCAGCCCATCCATCCGCTCGGCAACCGCGTGTGCAATCACGTTCGAGGCGAAAATATCCGTCCCCGTCGGCAAGTGCGGCCCGTGCTGCTCCACGCTTCCCTGCGGCAAAATCACCAGGGGGTTCTTCTTCAATTGCGCCGCGATTTCCGGCTGCGTCAGATCTATAAAATAACGGCTGGCTAGCATTGCGTCTCCTGTTAGTCAGTCACCTTGCTCTGCGCGTCTTTCAAAATGCTGGCGATCGCCACGCACTGTCCGTTTTGTTCGATGGATTTCAGCGCTGCATACACCATCGCCACCGCCGCGTTGCCGTTCGCCGCGCTCAGTTCATTCGCTTTTCCCGTCCGGCAGCTCTCGGCGAACATCTCCAGCTCCGCGCGGAACATATCGCTCTCCGGCACCTTCAGCTCCTCGCGCTTGGCATAACCATCGATCCCGCGCTGAATGTACAGCGTCGATTTCTTGTGCAACTGGTCCGGCGTATCCCAGGTGTCGAAATCGATCTCGTAATGCATCAGCCCTTTCGACCCGAACACCCGCACCGAAAAAATCCCGGGCGAAGTCCAGCAGCTTCCTACGTACCCGACTTTCCCGTCGGCAAATTTCAGCAGCGTCATGGACTGGTCGTCCACTTCCGCCCCAACCGGCGAGAGTTTCGATGCCATCCCGCTCGCCCCCACCACTTCGCCGCCCAGATAATGCAACACGTCGAACTGGTGAATCGCTAACTGCGAAAGCGGACCGCCAGGCGCTTTGTCCTTATACCAGCGCCAGGTCTTGGGCGTCAGTTCCAGGGCGCGATTATTGGAAAAATTCGCCTCAATGAAGGCGACCCTCCCAAGCTCTCCCGCATCAATCGCCTCGCGAATTTTCCGGATACCGCCCATCAACCGCGCGCTGTGTCCGACGGTAACCGTGATCCCATATTGTTTTTCCAGTGCGGCAATCTGCAAGCCCTCCACCAGCGTGCTGGCGATGGGCTTCTCCGTATAAACATGCCTCTTTGCCTTCGCCACTTGCGCCGCCATCGGCAAATGCTGTTCATTTGGCACGGTCAGGATGACCCCTTCGATCGACGGATCACCAAGAATCGCTTCCATACTGGCGGCGGCCGGAACCCCGATCTCCGCCTGGAAGGCTTCGCGTTTTTCAGTAGAGCGGCTGTAGCCCGCCACGATTTTCAACTTTTCCGATTTAACCGAAGCTCGGGTTAATACCTTGGCCCAGCGGCCAAGTCCGACGATGGCAAGTTTCACGGGAGATGAAGTCACGAGATCCTCAGGTTATAAAGGTAGGCGAGATATAGAAATGGTTGCATGATCAGCCTATCCATAGTACCGTATTACGAGAATATGAGCCAGTCAAGCCCTCAATCCGACCCTCGTTCCTGCCTCAGCACCATTCCCCGCGCCGCCGCGCCCCTCCGTCACCAGGTTCTTCTCGAATTGCGCCAGTCCATTATCTCCGGCCGCCTCGCTCCCGGTGAGCGTCTCGTCGAGCGCGAACTCATCTCCATGATGGGAGTTTCCCGAACCGTCATCCGCGAGGCTTTGCGCCAACTCGAGTCCGAAGGCCTGGTGGACATTATTCCCAACAAAGGTCCCGTCGTGCGCACGCTCACTTGGGAAGAAGCACAAGATCTTTATGCGATTCGCGCGGTGCTCGAAGGTTTAGCTGCGCGCCTGTTTACAGAGCATGCTGACGAATCGCAGGTGGACCAGCTGGATGAGGAACTCCACAACGTTGCCTCAGCTTATGAGACCGGCGATCCGGAGAAAATCCTCGATGCCAAGAACACTTTCTACGACATCCTGTTTGCGGGAGCTCGCAGCCAGACGCTGTCTTCCATGATTGCTTTGTTGCACGGGCGCATCCGCCGGTGGCGCGCCATCGGCGTATCCCACCCGATGCGTACAAAAGAGCGCCAACAGGAGAGTATGCGGAATCTGCGGGTGATGTTAAAGTCCGTGCGAGCCCGCGATGCCCGCCTTGCCGAACAAGCCATCCGCGAAGACGTGCAAAGAGCCGCACTCGAACTCAACCGGGTGCTGGCCAAGGATTCTTTAGCGGCTTCTGGACCAAGCATTGCGCGTCAATGACGCGCAAGAATTCAAACAATTCCGGGAAAGTGAAACAAATATGACTACGCATTTCATCGTGCACGACAAAGCCGACACCGTCGGCGTGATGGTTGTCGAAAACGTTCCAGCCGGCGAAAACTTGACCGGCTGGATCATGGAGACCGACGAAACCATCACTCTCAAAGCGCTCGACGCGGTTCCCCTGGGCCACAAAATCGCCTTGAACGAAATCAAGGCTGGCGACACCGTTCTCAAATACGGCCATGACGTCGGCCGCGCGGTCGCAGCCATCGGCAAAGGGAATCACGTGCACGTTCACAATATGAAGACGAAGAGGTGGTAACGATGGGACGCTATCAATTTTTCGGGTACCGCAGGGAAAATGGCAGAGTGGGCATTCGCAATCATGTGGTGATTCTGCCGCTGGATGATTTGTCGAACGCGGCCGCGGAAGCGGTGGCCAACAACATCAAGGGAACGCTGGCGCTGCCACACGCCTATGGCCGCCTGCAGTTTGGAGAAGATCTCGAACTCCACTTCCGCACGTTGATTGGCACAGGGTCGAATCCCAACGTTGCCGCGTGCGTGGTTATCGGCATCGAACCCGGATGGACTGGGCGTATCGTGGACGGCATCGCAAAAACAGGCAAGCCGGTGGCCGGGTTTGCGATCGAAGGCAACGGCGACATCACCACCATCGCCAATGCGTCTCGCAAGGCTCGTGAATTTGTGCAGTGGGCCAGCGAGAAGCAGCGCGAAACTTGTTCGATCGAGGAACTCTTTGTCTCAACGAAGTGCGGCGAGAGCGACACAACTTCCGGTCTCGGCTCTTGCCCGACGGTAGGCAACCTCATCGACAAGCTTGATCCACTGAAAGCGACCACGTGCTTTGGCGAAACTTCCGAACTCACGGGCGCCGAAGTCGTCTGCGCCAGCCGCGCCGCAACCAAAGAAGTGGGCGAGCGCTTCATGCAAGTCTTCCGCGCGTATCAGGAAGTGATCGAGCGCCACAAGACTAGTGATCTTTCCGAATCGCAACCCACCAAGGGCAACATCATCGGCGGCCTGACCACCATCGAAGAGAAGGCTTTCGGGAATTTGCAAAAGATCGGGAAGAAAACGAAATATATTGACGTCTTGAAGCCCGCCGAAGCGCCCGCCAAAGGCCCGGGACTCTATTACATGGACACTTCATCGGCTGCAGCGGAGTGCGTCACGCTGCAAGCCGCCGCGGGCTTCGTCGTCCATCTTTTTCCCACTGGCCAGGGCAACGTAATCGGCAATCCCATCGAGCCGGTGATCAAACTCACGGCCAACCCGAAAACGGCGCGCACCATGAGTGAGCACATTGACCTGGACGTTTCCGGAATCCTGCGGAGAGAAATGACCTTGGACCAGGCCGGCGATCAATTGATCGAGATCATGCTGCGGACATGCAACGGCCGGCTGACCTGCGCGGAAGCCTTGGGACATCGAGAATTTGTGATGACGAAGTTATACCAAAGCGCGTAAACGTAAGCGATTCGGGTAGGGGCGCGACACCTTCGTGCCCCTCTTTCTTATTCAATCCGCGTATTAAAACTGAAGAGCATCTGCCAGCGGCCATCGCGCTTCACCCACATGCGCGAATTGAAATAGGCTTTTGCGCTAACCCGTTGTTCCTTGGCGATCATCATCACCGTGTCGCCGTAATCAAACATTTCCGCGGAGAGCAGTTCGGGCGGCGAATTATGCGCGCCACTCTGTTTTTGTTTGGCAATCTGCGCCAGGCGATCGGCTTTGGTATATGGCCGATCGTGATAGGTATCGGTGGCCGTGAATTCGTCGGCGATGAGCGGGGCATAGGCTTGCGCATCATTTTCGGCCATGGCTTTCATAACGCCCTGCCAGGAGGTGATGGCCGCTTTTTCGGAAGGCGTTTGCGGCTGGTAGGGAATTTCCTTGCACGGATTTACGCAGACGCTGGAGGCAACACCGCCCGCCGGTTCGGATTTTTCCACCTGCGTGACTTCCTGATAGAGCGTGATGCGCCATCCGGACGCGCGCTTGACCCACACCCGCAGTACATTCACCTTTCCGCGGTTCGCCCAAACGAGCGCAGTGTTGCCGTACATGCGCGTTTGCGCTGCCACGCCAAAGTTGGCGATGCGTGGATAGGTTTCAAGTACTTGCCCGCGGGTCAAGCGCTTGCCGATGGAGTCAATCCAGGTAAAGTTGCCGTCGAGAAGTTGCTCCGTCGCGGCTTTGTCTTTGCCCTCAAGCGCCTGCAGAATCGAGTGATCAGCTGCCAGCAGGGAAGTATTGTCTTGCGCGCGAACAGCGCCCGCCAAGACGCAGAATGCGGCGAGCAATAAAAATGTCGGCGCGCCGACATTTGCGTTAGTTTTGTGATTATGATAACTACGCAATAACATAATCGAATTGTTCCTCGTGGAACATTTGCCGAAAACATTCGAATGGTCGTTCCATTCCGATACTATTTCGGCGTCCCGGCCTGGATGGTGGTCTGGTAGCTGATCGCCATGATCCACTTGTCGTCCCGCTTGATCCACAGGCGGCTGACGTGCACCGGCTTGCCCGAGTAGGGCTGGTGCAGGCAGGTCATGATCACCGCGTCACCGAAATCGAACATTTTCGCGGACACCAGCGGCGAAGGGGCGGAGCCGACGCCGCTAAGTTTTTGCTTATCGAGAGTTTCCATGCGGCCGGCCTTGGTAATTGGGTGGTCGCTATTCGAACTGATCTGCACGAATTCATCGGCGATGTGCGGCGCCCAGGCAGCGGCATCGTGGGCGGTGACACCGGTCTCCAGAGCTTGCCAGGAAGCGATGATAGCGGCCTCATCGGCATTGGCGGGTTGGAACGGCACGCCCTTGCAAGGATTCTGACAGTCGTTGACGCCGGTGCCCGCGAACTTTGAGGGCTCATCAAGTTGCTTCACCTCGTGATACACGAGCAGGCGCCAACCCGCGGGGCGCTGTACCCACATCCGCAGGACGTGTACTTTGCCGCGGCTGGCGGTGACCGCGCCAACCTGGCCATAGGTACGTTCCGTGATGTCGATGCCGCTTTCATCGCCCAGAATCGGTTTGGGAACGGAATGCAGGACTTCGGCGGAGGTCAGCGTTTTGCCATCCGCATCGGTCCACGTAAAGTCATCGTCCAGCATTCGGGCAAGCAGGGAACCGTTCTGCAGCGATGCGGCTTGCACGAACTTGCGGTCGGCCTGCGAGACTGCTTGGTCAGCTTCGGCGGCAAAAGTGTTCCGTGCGGTTATGGAAAGAAAAAGTCCGGCCGTGAAGAGGGCTAGAGCGAGGAAACGAAGGGTCCGAGCGCGCATTCTGAATGGGTCCTTTTGACAATTATTTTGAAACTTGCCTGCAAAAACCTTGCGGATAAAAAAGGGGCCGGAACATGCCCGGCCCCCCTGAAGCACAGACCTGGTTTACGAACTAGAAGAGAAACTTCAATCCAAGTTGGATCGCGCGGTTGCTGCCCGAGCCAAGCACCGGGTTGAAGGCTGCCTGGTCTGGCGTGGCGCAGCCACAGCCGAATACGGCAGTTGCTGATGGGTCAGCGTTTGCGCCTTGCCCATAACCGCTGGTGGCGCCGTTAGGATTGGCATAGTTGGGGTGATTGAAAATGTTAAAGGTCTCAAAGCGGAATTGCGCTTTCACGCGCTCCCCGAGGTTGAAATTCTTGCTGATAGAGAAGTCTACGTTGCGGAAACCCGTGTCTCGAAAAATGTTCCGCCCCATGGTGCCAAAAGCTCCCATTGCGTTCGGCAAGAGGACCGATCTGCCATTGAAACTGACATAGCAGCCGCCCGTGCCACCTGCGATGGCTGCCGCGAGGGAAGCAGCCATCGCGCTTCCATTCGGTGCATGAGACGTACACAAATTCCAAGCCGCGGCAGTCTGTGCATCCGACAGCGCGACAGTATTTCCAGAAGGAGAGTTGATATATGTGCAGCCGCCGGAGGCGCCGCTCACGCAAAGCGGCATAGAATTTGGTCCCGAAGACTTGAAATCGGAAGGATTGCCAAAGAAGTCCCAGCGATCAGCGTTATCGCCGGCTCCGCTAAAGTTATTGGTCTGATCGTTGATATTCCAGGGTTGCCCGCTCTGCACGGTGATGATGCTGTTGACCTGCCAGCCCTCAAGAAGTTGGCTCTTGGTCTTTTTCTCGGGCAACGAATAGGTTATAGAAAGCGTGAAACGATGACGAATGTCTTCGTCGCCGCTGGCATGTTCCAGATACGGACGAGTGCTGTCCATGGGAAGGAAAGCAACCCAGTTCGAAGACATATCATCCAGAGCATGCGAATAAGTGTAGCCCAGGACAAAATCGAGTCCGTGATAGTTGCGGGCCGTCAGCGTGTTCTGCCAACCGTTGTATGTAGAGCCGTAGGTATTCGACAGATAGTTGATGAAATTGAGGTAAGGGTACTGAGTAGCGTAGGGCTGAGTGGTGCTTCCAGCTGCAATATTGGGTTGGTTAAGATCGACAACTCCTGCAAGCTTTGTACCGTGATTTCCCACATACGTCGATTCGAACGAGATCTTACCGGAGAACGCATGCTGGATGCCTAGTGTCCAGTTCTCGACATAGGGCGTGCGCATGTTACGATCCATGGCGAAAGTGTTGCATGGACCAGGGTTGCCGTTTAAGCCGTCGCCGCACTGAACCGCGCCAGACACGCTGGAGGGATAGATTGGCGTGGTTTGATCTTGCCAGGTGACACCAACGTTGCCGGGAGAGGCCTGGTGGAGTGTGATGCCCGTAGCGGTAATGTTGCCGATGCCGGCACACCCGTTTGGCGGCGGGCACTGCGCTCCGTAAAACAGAGTCGCTCCTGTGGGGACGGTTCCAACGCCGAGTGTGACCGTGTTTTGCGTATTCTGTTGGGACAAGAACGTGCTCATCGACAGGAGGCTATAGAGGATGCTGCCACCCGCACGAACGATGGTTGTTCCTTTGCCTGTTACATCCCAGGCGACGCCGAAGCGCGGAGAAAAATTCTTGCCGTCTGAGTTATAAATCGAACTGATGTTCTTGCCCACCTGCTGAAAGCCTACGGCGGGATTCCAATTCCCCAGCAAGTCGTTGCTCTCGGTGGGAACAGCCTGGAATTCGTAGCGCAATCCCATGTTTAGAGTAATTCTTGGAGTGATCCGCCAGTCGTCCTGTGCGTAGCCTGCATACAGCCACTGGGACATGTTGCGTGTGGGATCTCCGGCCAAAAACGTGTCCTTGGCCACATTGCCCTGTAGAAAATCCTCAAGACTGTTGAAGTAAACCCGGCCGCGCCCCGCCCGGTAGGTGGCTTGATGGACCAGATCCCTGCGCAATTCGCCACCAAATTTGAAGGCATGCTTGCCCCGCAGATAGGAAACCTGATCTATAACGTCGTAAACCTTGTCGGGACCCACAATCTTTGGAAAGTTGTGAAATGCTCCAAGCTCAGTAAACACGCCGGGAATATTAACGTCGGGTATGCCGTTCAGAAGAGGGTTAGAAAGCCCCGTATCGATGTTGTAAGCAAATGAGGTATCGTCGGGAGTGATCTGAAGGGTGTAATGAGTGAAACCGAACCGGAGATCGTTGGCTAGACTGGAGCTTGGTGTGTAGGTCCAGTGAGTTGCCAAAGCCTGGGCGCGGGAATGAACCCTGGTGCGGAACTGCGCCAGAAGCTCAAAGAAATCCATGCCGACGATGGTGTCATTGCCGAAGAAATAAGAGCCGCTCAAAGTATTCTTATCGTTTAGATGGTAATCTACCTTCCCAATGGCGTTCTTTGAGCTGTTATCGTTCGGATAGTTGAGTGTTACAAACGATCCCTGGCCCGCATTAGCTGGATAGAAACCCAGCAAATAGTTGCTGAGCGGGTTGACCGTGAAACTAGGATTTACCGCCGTTAGATCAGCAATCGCGTTCGGGATACTGATGTTGCAATTACCCGTCGTCAAAACCTGGCATCCGTTGCCGCCGCCACTAGGAACGTCAGCGGTTGTGGGGACATGTCCTGGTAGCGCGTTGCCGACCGTATAGGTCTGGCCTTCATAAGCGCCAAACCAGAAAAGCTTGTCTGGAATGATTCGGCCTCCCGCGCTGCCTCCATACTGCTCCAATTCGAGGGGTTGTTTCGGGGTCCCCACTGGATTGAAATAGTTGCGGGCATCGAAGGAATCCGAACGACCAAAGGCATAAGCGGTACCGTGAATCGTGTTCGTGCCGGACTTGAGTCCAACGCTGGTGATAGCTCCCGGCTTCCAACCAAATTCAGCTTTGGGATTCACCTGCGTGTTGAATTCCTGAATCGCATCGATCGGGATGAGCGTGGCGGCGTCGCCAAGGACGGCCGCGGCGTTGGTTACGCTGAGCCCCATGAACGCTTCGTCGTTGGTCACGCCGTCCACAATGTAGCTGGTGTCCTCTGGACGAATGCCATTGGTGGTTTGCGTCCAAGGGCCGCCCCCCGGGTACACGGACGTGCCGGGACGCAATGAGATCAGGTTTTGGTAGTTGCGTCCGTTCAAGGGCAAATCATTGATAATCTCGTTGCTGATCGTGCCGCCCAATGTGGTGGACGTAGTATCCACCATAGGTGCTTCTTCCGTAATCGTGATCGTCTCTGTCACGGAGCCGGCAACGAGCACGACATCGACGCTCAAGTCTTTGCCGACTTCGAGCAGCAGATTCTCCCGTTGAAATTTCTTAAATCCTTTTGCTTCCGCCTTTACGGCATAAGTGCCGGGAAGAAGGCTAATGACGACGTACGTCCCCGTCGAGTCCGTAGAGATGGTGCGAGAAGTTCCGCGGGCAACGTCCACGACGGTTACGGTTGCCCCGGAGACATAGCCGCCGGACTGGTCGGTCACGGTGCCCAAAATACGGCCGGTGTTCCCTTGTGGGAAGGCCGGGACCGAAAAGAGCAGAACGGCACTCAGTAAAGCCAAGATACCAAGGGACTTCCGCAAATAAACGCAGTTGGACATGACTCACCCCTGTAAAATTCCCTGCTCGGGAGGTAGACCCCGCACAATAGGTATAACCGCTGTACCATCAGA
>Ga0074045_10002698_pt1 | contig 16317 bp, 15 predicted proteins | sample BogForMeECP23OM2_FD_94442 | JGI IMG/M metagenome (GOLD analysis project Ga0074045, IMG submission 94442) | Bog forest soil microbial communities from Calvert Island, British Columbia, Canada - Bog Forest MetaG ECP23OM2 | ecosystem: Environmental > Terrestrial > Soil > Wetlands ...
CTGCTGTTTGGTACGCATATAGTCGAGCGTGGCCGTCAGCAGCCGGAAGAATTTTTCATTGGGCTCATGTGGAGGCAACATCTGCTCACTCACCTCGGCCACAAAATCCAACGCCACACCAGCTTCAAAATCGCTTAGCAGATCGAACTGCGACTGCATCAGGTCACACGAATTCAAATCCACCAATTCCCGGGTTTCCTTTTGCGAATACGACAGATTCACACGCGAGAGCCGTTCCAGCCCTGATCCAAAACTGCTCTTCGGTTTTCTTGCCCGTCTCGCCACGCCGCGCAACTTCCCCTGGTCGCGAGTGAAGAAACTCACAATCAGATCCGCCTCGCGAAAGGGATAAGTCCGAAGAACGTAGGTCTCACTCATTCGGACCGGCATGACTCTCCGGCCGGCGCCTTTCACAAAAAGGCCGCCGACTCGAACTCTTAGCGTAGCAAAGCGCTTCTGCTTCCCCGTCCTCGCAGAATAACGATTTGTCGCACAGTCGCGACAGGCGCGAATCGATCTGCAACCCGCCGTCTTTCGCGGTGCAACTTGGGTCTCTTCGCGATTATCCTGGAAGCAGGTGAGTGAAGAGACACAACCCCGCAGCTCCGATTTGGCGGCCGCTTCCGACGTTCTGCAGGTGCTGGCTAGCGGAACCAAGGTCAAACGCCGCAAGCTCCGGATGCGCGCTTGCAACGAACTCAACGCCAAAGGTAAGCTCTGCTCAGGCCATCTCAAGCGCTGGTACCATCCATCGGCGGAAGTTATGGCTGCGGCCGGTGCGCTGGATGAGTTCTATCGTTGTGAGCACTGCCATACCGTCTACTTGCCCAACTCAGGCGAAGCACCCCGAACACGAACACTAGTCTGGTGAGCGGGGTGTAACCCTTGTGGTGAATCTTGTTGCAACTGGTTAGCCATGTGGTTCCACACGGGTGAGTGGGCGGCGGCTCCAGAACCGAAGGCAGAGGGTGTGAGAAAAAAATGCCCTCTGATGCAATTTCAGGATTGACGTGGGAACTGCCTTGAAAGCCTAGATATTTCGACTTCCCGCAAGCACTTCTTACTTTGAGCCGCTCCCCGCCTGCTCCCTGACTTTGCAACAGAGGGTCAGGTTGAAAAGAACTACATCAATTCGCAAATAAATCTAGCATGACTAGTGCCAGACAGTCACTACCTGAATTAACAGATTCGGGACAGGAAATCATTAAGAAACCTTCCCTTTTCGTCTCAAAGGCCCAAAAAACAGGCCCTTCGGACAACATTTCCGACCGTTTCCGGGGTTTGAAACTGGGGCAGAATAACTGGCCGGCCGGACCTCGCCATGCGCTGTTTTGAGACCTGACCGGAACCAGGGCGTCGCCGCGGAAGAGCGCAGCATTCACCGGAAGGTTGCGCCTAGCGCAACCTGACAGCGTGGTGTGAAACAATCAGAGGTTGCAAATCCTTTCGGTGCGGTGCGCCGTTCTGACGCTTGCATTGGCGGCAGCAACCCCGCTGTTTGCCGACCTTAACTCTGACGATGGCGGCTCGCCGAGGCTCTTGTTAACGGCGCAGCAGTTGAAGCGGCTTGGTCGTGACCGCGCCCGAAAAACCGAGCGCTGGACCAATCTCGAATACCGCATTAACTCCGTGCCGGAGTCGCCCGAACGTGGCTTTGAACTGGCGCTGTATTACGCTATCACCAACGACGACAAGGCCGGAATTGCGGCGGTCCAATGGGCCCAGGATCATCCGGGTGAGGCGCGCCAGGTTGCGCTTGTAGCGGATTGGTGTCGAGACAAGTTCACGGAGCCTCAACGCCGCCAGTTGCTCACGGCGGCGCTCAACGAGAGCCGTAAACGGGCTGGTCCGGCGGCCCAGCCCCAGGCCCCACTCGAGCCGCGTTACTATCGCGATTTGCTTTTCCTGCGGACGCTTCTGGAACCCACATTTCCGGGTGGCTATGAGACTTGGTGGAACAGCGTCATTGACATTCTGGCTCGACGGGAGGGTACTTGGCTCAGCGACCCGGTGCAAGTGTACGCGCTCTGCGAGATCATCGAGGTAGTTCGCGAAAACACCCGCATCGACTTGCGTTCAGACCATCTGACCGTTTTCCAGAATCTGCCATCGGAGTATCTTTTGTCCCTGCATCCGAGGCAGCTTGAAACGCCGAGCTGGCAAATGCGCGCCGCGGCGCTAGCACTCATCGGCATCGATCCAAATCTCGCTTCGGCCCAGTATGTTCAAGGCTGGGCCATGGAAGATCCGCGAGTGATCCGAGAAGGCCCCGGGGTCGCGTATGAGTTCCTCTGGGCCAATCCGTATCTGCCCGGCCTGAGCTTCTATAACCTCGATCCCTGGGCATATGACCCGCATGCCGGGTTGCTCTATGCCCGCTCCAGTTGGGAACCGGATTCGTGTTGGATCAGAATCTCGGCCTCTGGTGAAGGGGCGGGGCAGTCTGGCTCCGTCGCCGAAGAGAATTGCCCAGCCGATTGGCGGAATGGACCCTTCGAGGCAGGTCATCTCAGGCTGCTGCCCTTCCAAGCCGGATGCCTGGACGTGCCGAAAGATCCCGGCGCCCTTTCGGTCAATGCGCTGGTTTATCTGGCGTGGGGGTTGAAGCCGAATGCCAAGATCTTCTGGATGGAAAGCAAGAAGACGATCACCACCCAAGCCGATCCCGCAGGTATGCTTCGTATTCCGATGAAGGGCGAGGAGAAAATCTGCGTCGCCAAGGCGCGCTGAAACTCGCCGGTTGGGGAGTCGCGGAGCAATCTGGCCCACGCTTAATTCGCATTCCGGTCTGAATACGTTACGAACAGATTACGGCATGGAGCAGGCCCGCCTTCCTGCTATCCTGGAGTCTGCCGCGCCTAATCAGTTTGCGCCAATTCCCGGCACTCCGGATCGTGAAGAAACCCTCTTGAAAATCGGCTTTGTAAGTCTTGGCTGTCCGAAGAATCTCGTTGACACCGAGGTGATGATGGGCCAGCTTGTCTCGAGCGGCCACGAATTGACTCCGCAACCCGCTGAGGCCGATGTCATTGTTGTCAACACGTGCAGTTTCATTGACCCCGCGAAGCAGGAATCGGTGGACACGATTCTGGAGATGGCCGAGTACAAGAGAAGCGGCAAAGCGCTGCGGCTGGTGGTGGCGGGATGCCTCGTGGAGCGCTATCGCGACGAGATCCGGAAAAACATGCCGGAAGTCGATGCCGTTTTAGGAACCAATGAACTCGATCAGATCACAGCGTTATGCGAGGGGCTTGAGCCCAAGCAGAATTCGCTTGAGCCGTATCTCTACCACGACTTGACGGCACGAGTCTTTACCACGCCGAAGCACTCTGCCTACATAAAGATCGCGGAGGGGTGCGATCACCCGTGCACGTTCTGCGTCATCCCGCAATATCGAGGTCAGTTCCGCAGCCGGCGTTTCGAAAGCGTGATCAACGAAGCCACGCGGATGTTCGCGATGGGTGTGCGCGAGATCAACCTAATCGGTCAGGACACCACCTGTTACGGAGAAGACCTGGGACTGAAAGACGGTTTGGCGCAACTGCTGGCCCGGCTGGCTGGAATCCCGACGGAGCAGCCGAAGTGGGTTCGTTTCCTGTATGCCTACCCGAATCGGGTGACGCAAAGGCTGTTGGACACGATCGCCGAACATGAGGCCTTGGTGAAATACATCGACATGCCGCTGCAGCATGCGAGCGGTTCTGTCTTGAAACGCATGAAGCGCGGTGCCAACGGAGACATATTCCTCAAGCTGCTCGAGAAGGTACGGGGGACCATTCCGGGTGTGGCGATTCGTACCAGCATGATTGTCGGGTTTCCCGGTGAGACCGAAGCCGATTTCGAAGAACTGTGCGGGTTCGTGAAGGCGGCGAAATTTGACCGGCTGGGCGTCTTCTCCTACAGCGATGAGGAGACCAGCGGCAGTTTTCATTTGGACGATAAACTCGATCAGCGCGTTATATACAACCGTAAGCGCCGTTTGATGTCGATTCAACGCCGGATCTCGAAGGTTCGCAACAAGCAGTTGGTCGGGCAGGAGCTGCCGGTTCTGGTGGAGGGCCCTTCGCGCGAGACGCATCTGCTTTGGGAAGGGCGGCTTTCTACCCAAGCGCCGGAAATCGACGGCTTCTGCTACATCAACGACTTTGGTCCGGGCGAACCGCGAGCCGGAGAAATGCGACGCATACGAATTACGGAAGCGCACGACTACGATCTGGTGGGCGAGCTGATTGACTTCCCGGAGCAATTCCACTCTGCGAAAGGCACGAGTCCCTTTCAGATTCTTTCGACCAATCCTGCCTCCCATGCCTCCATACCCAGGTCGCATCCGGCCGCTCGCATTTCGTCAAACCCTCACGCGTAACGGTCCTTGCGTATGCCTGATTCGAAACCGGCCATCCGCTGTCCCATCTGCAAAAAGGCAGTCGCATGGGACGACCCGTACATGCCGTTCTGCAGTGACCGTTGCAGGATCATCGACCTAGGCAACTGGGCGTCAGAAAAGTACGTGATTCCCACCCCTCTGGAGCCGGGTGACGACGACCTCGATGTGGAACGTGATGACGAGTGGGGTGGCGGGGAGGGCCACCGGTGAGCCGGTTCACAGGCTTCCCGATGCGCGCTGGCTTGTTCGATGAGTTGTAAACAGAGGCGCTTACGGTGACGAAGCTCGCGCTCGCGATTGCAACCTGGTTCGGATGCGGCTACTTCCCTTGGGGGCCCGGTACGGCTGGTTCGATTGCCGCGGTGCTGATTGCTGCTGGACTTGAGCGCTTTGGTTTGGGCCGGGAGGCCCTCGCGGCATTAGTGCTTCTGATATTGTTGCCCGGTATATGGGCGGCGACGGCTACTGCGCGGCACGTTGGCAAGAAAGACCCCGGCATTGTGGTTGTGGATGAAGTGCTTGGGCAGTGGATCACACTCCTTGCGCTGCCGGTGTGGAATTGGAAGAGCCTGCTGGCGGGGCTGATGTTGTTTCGACTATTCGATATCTGGAAACCGTGGCCGGTGCGGAATCTGGAGAAGTTGCCAGAAGGGGTGGGGATCGTCGTGGATGATTTGGCAGCCGGCGGATACGCTGCGCTTATCTTGTATATAGGTGTGAGGCTCAACCTTTTCTAGTTATGGCCATTCGAAAAGAGGCCGCCGTACGGCCCACAATAACCTCGGTAGAACCGACCGCAGCCATTACCAGTGGCGAGTTTCAGATTCGTGGCCAGCGTTTTGCTGTGGAGGGCCACCCGCGAGTCACCATCGGAGACGAACCGGCGCCCCTTATGATCGCTTCGGACACCCATATTGTTGCCCGTGTCCCGGAAGGGGCGTTGACCGGCGAGATCGTGGTTCACTCGGGGCTGCTCGAGAGCGAGGAATGGGAGTCGGTCGTGGGGTTGCCCATTGCCGACAGCCTGCATCCGGTAGCGAATCCCGCCGTGGACCACGAAGGAAATGTCTATAGCACCTTTAGCGGATCGCGAGGCCAGAAATCGCCAGTCTCGATCTACAAAATTGACTCGAGTTATACGTGCAAGCCGTTTGTGACCGACCTGATGAATCCGACCGGGCTGGCTTTCGATCGCGATGGTCTGCTTTATGTCTCGAGCCGGTTTGACGGGATTATCTACCGAGTCACGCCCACCGGCAACATGTCGGTGTTTGTCGAAGGCATGGGTGTGGCCACCGGAATCGCATTCGACGCGGACGAGAACCTCTATGTCGGCGACCGCAGCGGTACGATCTTCAAGATCAGCCGGAGCCGGCAGATCTATGTTTTCGCCACCCTGGAGGCGTCTATCGCGGCTTACCATCTGGCCTTTGCTCCGGATGGCTATCTTTACATCACCGGGCCGACAACATCGAGTTTCGATAATGTCTACCGCATCTCCACGGCCGGGGAGGTGGAGACGTTTCACCGCGGTCTGGGGCGGCCGCAGGGCTTGGCGTTTGACGCCTCGGGTGACCTCTATGTCGCCGCGTCTCTCAAGGGCCGTCGTGGCGTGGTTCGGCTGAAAACCGCCGGCACCGAGCCGAAGCCCGAACTGTTCCTTTCCGGACCAAACATTGTGGGCCTTGCGTTTGCGCGCGGAGGAGCCGTGATTCTCGCCACACACAGCTCTCTGTTCCGGGCTGAGGTTGGCGTGACCGGCTTGCTGTTGCCCTAAAGAACAACGTGTCCGATCTCAAGCCGACAGCGCCGGCACGCCAACCGGTTGCCGAAATCATCGCGATAGGAAGCGAACTGCTGACGCCGCAGCGGGTTGACACGAATTCGCTCTTCATAACTGAGCACCTGAACAATCTCGGTCTCGAAGTGGTCGGTAAGCAGATCGTGGGCGACGATCGGGCGCGTTTAGAGCAGGGCATTCGCGAGGCGCTGGCACGTTCGGAGTTTGTGCTGCTGAGCGGCGGCCTAGGACCGACCGAGGATGATGTGACGCGCGATGCAGCAGCCGCTGCGCTGGGCAGAAGACTTGAGCACTCTGCGGAGCAGGAAGCTGTTCTCATACGCCGGTTCGAACAGATTAAGCGGCGCATGGCGGAGAACAACCGCCGCCAGGCTTATCTCATCGAGGGCGCCGAAGCCCTCCCGAATCCCTTCGGCACGGCGCCTGGGCAGTTCTGCAGAGTGGAGCGCGGCGGACTGTTTCTCTTGCCGGGCCCGCCTCGTGAGCTGAAGCCGATGGTCACCGAGCAAGTCGTCCCCCGGTTGCGCGCCCTGCTTCCGCCACAGGTGATTCGTGTGCGCAGCTTTCGCATCACCGGCATGGGCGAATCCGACCTGGATACGCTGATTGCTCCGGTCTACACGAAGTATCAGAACCCGGTCACAACGGTGCTTTCCGCACCCGGCGACCTGTCTGTGCATCTGCGGGCTCGCTGTGCGACGGCGGAAGAAGCGGACGCCCTGCTCAGGGAGGTTGGTGACCCGATTGCCGAGCTGTTGGGCGATCGTGTCTACACGACCGATGACGGCGAAACGATCGAGATGGTGGTCGGCCGGCTGTTGCGCGATCGGAAGGCGACGGTCGCCACGGCCGAGAGTTGCACGGGCGGTTTGATCGCTTCCCGGTTGACGGAACACGCCGGCAGTTCCGACTTCTTCAAGGCCGGTTTCGTTACCTATACAGACGACCAGAAGCGAGAACTGCTTGGTGTATCACGGGAGATGCTGGAGGCCCACACAGCGGTCAGCGAACCGGTGGCAGCGGCGATGGCCGCCGGTGCGCTGGAAAGGACAGGCGCTGATTATGCTCTGTCGACGACCGGCTATGCGGGCCCCGGGGGGGGTACCGAAGAGACGCCCGTTGGGACTGTGTTCATCGGCCTAGCCTCGCCGCACGGGGTCAAAGTGACCAAGCTGCGCTACGGGCTGGACCGGTACCGCATTCGGATGCTGGCCTCCCAAACCGGGCTGGACCTCTTGCGCAGGGCTCTGCTGGAAGCCGTGCATTCGAACTCAAATCAAAGAAACTAAAGGCCTTAGGTAGTTATTGGGCTGGCGCGCAAAGGCTCGGCCCGACGAGTCCGACCCAGCGTGGCCCTTCTTACGAAACGAACTGTTCAGTCGAGTTCTGCGCTTTAGGCAGCAGCGGATTTGACGGGGGCTTTCTGGACCTTGCCATCGCGAATGCAACTGGTGCAGACCTTGATCCGCCTCCCAGCGCCCTTCACAAGAGCATGAACCGATTGGAGATTCACGTTCCAGCGACGCTTGGTCACGTTGTGAGCGTGGCTCACTTTATTGCCGAATTGCGGCCCGCGGCCGCATACTTCACATACTTTCGCCATCTAGACAAACTCCTCCCCGGACAATGCGGGTACCAAAACCGTTAGTTTAGCAGCCGGGAGGGCCGGATCGCAACCGGCGGTCTGGGCCAAGGGGCACCCCTCATACTGGAGGGACGTGTCCCTCGCCAGCCAATCCTTTAGCCCATTGGGGCGCCCGGTTGTGCGGCACGAGTTCCGGCTGATGCTGAAGCTCGCGATACCGGTTGTGCTTTCGGAGCTGGGCTGGATGGCGATGGGGATCGTCGACACGATCATGGTGGGGCGGCTGGGCGCGGAGGCAATCGGGGTGGTCAGCCTGGGGAATGCACTGTTTTACTCCCTGGCGCTGTTTGGACTCGGGCTGTTTCTGGGACTGGACACGCTGGTCGCGCAAGCCTATGGTGCAGGTGATCTGGCAGACTGCCAGCGTTCTCTGCGGCAGGGCATCTATCTCGCGGTCATCCTGGCACCGCTCCTCATGGGCATCTTCTGGCGGCTTCCGCCGCTGTTGACAATGTTGGGCGTGAATCCGGCCGTGCGGATCGGCGTTGGCCCCTTCCTGAGGGCACTAAGCTGGGGCACACTGCCGCTATTGCTTTATGCGGCCTTCCGGCGATACCTGCAAGGCGTCGGGTTGGTGAAGCCGGTGACATTTGTCCTGATCACGGCCAACCTCATCAATGTGGCAGGTAACTGGGTCTTGATCTACGGCAAACTCGGGTTCCCAGCAATGGGCGCTACCGGGTCGGGCTGGTCGACGGCCGCTTCCCGCGTATATATGGCGGTGGTACTCGGGCTTTTTATCCAGCGTGCCGACCGGGCAAAAGGGGTGGGGCTGTTCCACGAGTTTCCGCGCTTTGAATGGGCTCGATTTGTGCGGCTGATCAGGCTTGGGCTGCCGGCCGCCTCCCAGATTTCGTTTGAGGTGGGAGCCTTCGGCGCGGCGACCATTCTTGCCGCCAAGCTCAGCGCGGCGTCGCTGGCCGCGCACCAGATTGCCTTGAACTGCGCTTCGGTCAGTTACATGGTTCCACTTGGCATTTCATCCGCCGCGGCGGTGAGGGTAGGGCACGCCGTCGGACGCCGGCATTTTGATGTCGCCCAGCGGGCGGGATGGATCGCGATAGCGCTGGCCGTGTCATTCATGACGTGCGCCGCGGTTGCGTTCGTAGCCACTCCCCGGACTTTCCTGCGCATCACGACGCCCGACCCGCGGGTGATTGAAGTCGGCGTAACGCTGCTTGCCGTGGCGGCCGTTTTTCAAATCTTCGACGGCATGCAGGTGGTTGCTACCGGCGCGCTACGCGGACTGGGCGATACCCGGACCGCGATGATTGCCAACTTGCTCGGGTATTGGGCGGTCGGCTTGCCGCTGGGTTACGTCCTGTGCTTCGTGGCGGGTTGGGGCGTGGTGGGCCTGTGGCTTGGCCTTTCGCTCGCGCTGATTGGAATTGCCGTCGCGCTGCTGATCGCATGGTCGAGGAGTTCAAGGCGGCTGACGGTTTGAACTGGCGAAATAGAGGAACGGAAGTGCCACCAGGGGGACGCGCTGGCCTGACGGCACTTCCGCAGCCAGGCGAAGTTATTGGTCGTTGCCTTGCGTCAGGTCGGTTGAGATCGGCGCGATTGAGCCGAACAGGCCCTCGGTTTCCTGGTTCGGTCCGGCGGTGAAGTACAAGCTGTTATACGGTCCGGCTTTGCCGCCATTACCGAAACTTAGGGCCCACAAGCGATCGATCTGGATGGTAGTGCCGCCTTGATCGGCCAGTTTTCCAACGAAGCTGCCGTCTTCCAGATTGAACCCCAGGATCTCGCCGCTTCCCAAGTTGCCGACCAGAAGAGTGTGGCTAAACGACCCGAAATCGTTAGGAGCTATCGTGAGACCCCAGGGCGAGTTGAACCAGGGGCCATACTCAAACGCGCGAATGAAGCGGCCACCGGGTGTGAATGACACCAGAAAGCCAAAGCCAGGTCCGAAGACTTCATTGAAGTTGGAGTCTTGTTTTGTGTAGGCAACGTACAGGACACCGCCGACGTTCTGAATGTTATGTGGGGCATAGCTCCGGCCATCCGGTCCGAATAAGTCGAATAAATACGCCCCATGCTCGGATTCGTCGTCGATTACGTGGTCCGGGATTCGGAATGCGTGCTCCGGCATGGTAACGGGTTTGAAATTACTGTCATAAACGTCGATTGTGCGCGAGAAGACATTGGCGGCGTAGAGGTACTCGTTCCCGTTCCAAGTGGCGATCGTGGCGCCAGGGTAGATTGCGTTCGGCTTGGTGGCCTTGATGACGGCCTGGCTCGCATTCACGCCCGGATTCCAGCCCGAGATGGTCCCATCGTTGGTGCAAAACAGGAAGATTGCCGGCTTACCTGGAGCAAGCTGGAAACCAGTCGAACCGTTGTAGATCGCGCCCGTTGGGGACCCCGTAGCTCCGGTAGTCGCGGCTGGTACGCTGACCACCAGCGGGATGATGTCGCCGGCGCCGTCATACAGAGTCGAAAGCCCGGTAACGTTGTCGGAGATCCACCAAGGGCTGCCGGAACTACGAGCCAGGCCCCAGGCGTCCACGAGGTTGGGATCCGTATTCTGGGCTTTCCCCGTGACGTTCGACACGAGGTTAGTAACCTGATAGTTTTGTGCGGTTAAGTGAACTGCTAGTATTGGCGACATCGCTAACAACGCAGCCAATCTGGTATTTGAGAACAGCTTTAACATGGTTATACCTCCAGCTCTTTCTTCAGTGCGATTTGAAACGAGTCGTTCGGTGCGGGTGGTAAGCACTGCGCGAAGCAGCAATCTCGCCAGCCCTTAGCGATCTTTGCAGGAATATGGCGACTTTAAATTGCCTTGGTGTAAACAAAATGTAAAAAGGGCTTCGGCGCCTTGCGACAGGAGTGGCTGAGGCGGCGCCCCATGTTGCGATGCGTTAATCATTGCGGCTCATTCAACGCCTAGCAAGATTCGCTTCAAAATATGGGGGAGATACGAAAAAATACCGGCTGACCAAGATCGTTTCAGCGGAGATTCAAAACTAGTTACTGTTTTTAGTGTGATTCAGAGATTGAATCTTGCTGCAGGATTAGGAAATCCGCTTGACCGTGTACTCCACAGTCTGGCCAGCGTTTGGGATCTCCGCCTTGAACTTGATCTCTTTACCGTCACTGCTGACCTTGCCTGTGTAATTGATCTGCATCTCGTTTCCCTGGAAGCTCGCGGTGATCGAGAATGAAAGGTTGTCCCCATCGACTTTTCCGTTCTTGATGGCCGATTTGCCGAGCATTTCGCTGCTGGTCTCGCCGGTAAGCGTGGTGCCCTCCACCTTGAAGACGAACGTTCGCTCAATAGTTCCATTGGGCGTTTCCGCGGATCCCTTCCAGGTGCCGGTCACATCGGCAGCCATAGCCGTCACGGCGAACAGAGTGACGAGAATCAGTAGCCATTTCATAGACACGCTCCTTGCGCTGTGATTACTATACCTGCAAACGAACTGCGAGGGGGCTCGATGTGTGTCGGGGTTGGCGACGGACTCAAGTGAGGCGTTGAGGCTGGGCGACTACGTTTCCATGGAGGCAAAGCCATGAGTTACTTCAAATTTGCATTCAGCAGCGCGGCCAAGCGGTAGCCTGCCAAGGTGACTCGAGCGTCAGCAACTTTCATGGCATTTGCGTCATAGGCAGCGTCGGGGCGAGGCGAAATCTTGACGGACGGATTGTTGTCGTCGCTTATGGGCGCGACGTAGACAGCGGTTTTCGCAAGATCGAAGCTCTCCGCGATCCAGGCCTCAGGTGCGATGCTATCGGCGCCAGGCGGCTTGCCGCCTTTAAGCAACTTCTTGCCCGTTTTGGTCACCTGGCTGTTGGTGGGCTTGTCGCCAAGCAGGCCATCCCAATAGGCATGCAGTTCATCGCTGCACGGTTTCTCACAGAACGCTATGAAATTTCCTCCCGCGTCTCCATCCGGATGATTCACGGTGAAGCGCGATGTGGCGTGCAACGGCTGATGAACGTCGCCCACGAGATGCTCGAGCCAGACAACGTCGTAGGATTTGATGTCGTCGGACTCATCTGTGCCGATGGCGGTCGACAGGAGTGTGATTTCCGTTTGCGCATTGGGGATATTCGGCGGCTTGCCGGGTGCGCCCGCGGAATAAGGGATATCGATGTAATGCCAGTACTTGTGCATCAGTTTGTCTGAGTAGCCAATGTTCTGTGCATCCGTCGGAGCGCCGGTGGGCGTGTCTCCGCCATCGCTGCTATAGCCGGGGCTGCACGTCTTCTGCTTGATACAGTCTGGCCATGTTGCGGCTCGCAAGAAGGCCACCAGACCCTTTTGTTTCTTGCTGACCCCTTTGGTCCAGATCGGGTAAAGCGGATTGAGCTGTAACAATCCATCAACCCGAGCACGAGTTTGTGGAGTCAGATTCTGGTATGCAATGTAGGCGACAGTCATGTGACCGCCATCGAACCAAGCCAGCAATGTCTGGCAGAACAGGAGACCCACAGTGGCTACTAGAAAACTCAGTCTGCGCATTTGAGATGAACCTCAGAGTAGTGTAACCTCTCCTGTGGGCGCCTGGGGAGAGCTTGGAGCGGTGAATTCCTCAGGATACGTCTATGCAACGTGCGTCGTTTGCGAACGAGAATGGCGCGCCCGCTATTGGGAGAGCCGGCCGCGACGCTCTTGGTACGAGATGGACAATCGAAGATTCTGCGGCATTGTTGCCGTTTCGGTGATGTGCCTGGGCGCATGGGCTGCGGGTGCGCAGACCATACTGCCTGGGATGCAGCCTCCGGCTTCCAAGGCGGTTCCTCCCCAAAGCCCCTCCTCCGAGGAGCAGGAGAAACTGCTGGAGGAGATGCGGCAGTACACCACGAACTACACACAGAAGCTGCCGGATTTTATCTGTCTGGAGCAGACCTTCCGCTACGTCGAAACCACGGGCACACAATCCTGGCGGCTGGTGGATGTCCTGACGGCCCGGCTCAGCTATTTCGACCAGAAGGAAGACTACAAGCTGGTTTCACGGAATGGCCGCGCCGTTCCGGACGTGCCGTATGCCTCGCTCGGCGGGGCCTTCTCGATGGGGGATTTCGGTACCCACATGCGCGAGGTCTTCGACCCGGCTAATCATGCCACCTTCGCGTGGAAGAGATGGACCACGCTGCGCGACCGCCTAACCCACGTGTTTTCCTATCGCGTCCCGCTGGAGTTTTCAACCGATGCGCTCGAGTACCGGGGCGAGGAGAGCGCGCAGATGGGCGCTTTACAACGGGTCAAGGTGGCCTATCGGGGATCCGTCTTCGTGGACGACGAGTTGCACACCATCGTGCGGATCACGCGAGAGCCCGTGAACATTCCGCCGTCGTTTCCCATCAAACGGGTCGAGGAGACGGTGGACTACGACTTCGTTAAGATCGGGGACGGCCAATACTTTTTGCCTCTAGTGGCCAACCTGGAAGTACACAGCCGGCATGAGGTGACGAAGAACGTGAAGGAGTTCCGGCTCTATCAGAAATTCTCGTCCGAGGCGGAGATCAAGTTCGAAGGCCAGCAAGTGCCGCCGTTGCCAGCGGAGAAGACCAAGGAACAGCCGCCTCAGCCGAAGCCACCGAAGTGAAGTACTGGCAGCGATCCCGCAGCCTAGGCCACGATTGAGCCGGTGACATCGCGGCACGCGCGTGCCTCTTAAGAGCCTCTGCTCCTACGGCATCCTTGGCAAGATGAACTGCAGCGTGAACCGATCCGTTACATCCCTTAGGTCCTCGTCGAGCCTGGCCCGAGCCTCGAGTTCGATGTGCGGCGGGACGCCGTAGTATGCACCTGCAATGGAACCGGTGATGCACGCAAGCGTGTCGCTGTCGCCGCCCAAGGAGATGGCGTTGCGAACGGCGTCCTCAAAACCGGTCGCCTCCAGGAACGCGACAAGCGCGGCGGGAACGGTTCCCTGGCAGGTTACATCAAACCTGTAGCCAGGTCGGATCTCGTCAAGAGTGCGACTCAGATCGTAGGCAAATTCCCGTTCGACGTACGACCGGATATCCTCTTTTGCCGTCTGCTGGCGAGCCAGAAAGACGGCGGCCGCCGTAGCCTGAGCGCCCTTGATGCCCTCGGGATGAGAGTGCGTTACCTCTGCTGATCGCTTTGCTTCCATCAATACGGTTTCGAGATCCTCGAATGCGAACCCGATTGGGCCGACCCGCATTGCCGAACCATTCCCGAAGCTTCCATACGGTTTGGGATCGCTGGACCGCGCCCATTCGTGGAAGAAGCCACCGTAGCCGGCGTACGGATATCGCCGATAGTATTCCCGAAACCGGTCCGAGTAGTTTCCCCCTTCCAGAATCGTGTGCGCAACGGCGACCGTGAGCACCGAGTCATCGGTGAAGCTGCACTCGTGATCGAACAGTGGGAACGATTTCGTTTTGATTGGGAATGCCTCGTAGATGGAGCCGATGATGTCGCCTGCAATTGCGCCGATCATGTGATTTAAGTTTATCGACGAGCCGAGCGTGGGAGCTAGCATCCGCTTGCTGACGCGCGCGGTTCTGTGCTGGAGTTGTCACACAGGCTCTGACGCCCGCGGTTCATTCCTGGTGTGCCTGAAGGCTGTCCCACGGCCTTGCGTGGCACTGGTTTGGACGGCGTTGATATGTCGGTGTTTAAGGAGGATTGAAACGATTACTGACAAGCTCAATCAGGCACGAGTCGCCGATCTGCACGCGGCAATGGGCGGTTACGTCGAACGGGGCGACATTCCCGGCATCGTCACGCTGGTTGCTCGTGGCGATGAGATTCAGGTTGACGCGGTCGGGACGATGACCGCCGATGGAAAAGACCCGATGCACCGCGACACGATTTTCCGGATCGCGTCGATGACCAAGCCGATCACGGCGGCCGCAACGATGATTCTGGTGGACGATGGCGCACTCCGGCTGAACGATTCCGTTGAGCGCTGGCTGCCCGAACTTGCCAATCGCAAGGTGCTGAAGCGCATCGACTCAGAACTCGACGACACCGTTCCCGCCAAGCGCTCGATCACAGTGCGCGACTTGCTGACGTTTTGCTTCGGCTTCGGCAGTGTCATGGCGATGCCCGGAACCTATCCAATTCAGCGGCCAATCAGTGAGGGGCATCTCGGCGGCGACGGTCCGCCGCATCCGTCCCTAACGCCGGGCCCGGATGAATGGATGCGCCGATTGGGAGAACTGCCGTTGATGTATCAACCGGGCGAGCGCTGGGCCTACAATACCGGCTCCGACGTGCTGGGTATTTTGATCGCGCGTGTTTCGGGGAAATCATTCGGAACTTTCTTGCGCGAGCGCTTGTTTGAGCCGTTAGGGATGAAAGACACGGCGTTCAGTGTTCCCGCGTCCAAGATGGATCGGCTGCCGGGCTGTTACCAATTCAATCACGACAGCCAGAAGCTGGAGGTGTTTGACGGTTTGGAGAACAGCGAATACAGCCGCCCGCCGGCATTCGAATCGGGCTCGGGCGGGCTAGTATCGACGGTCGACGATTACTTCGCGTTTTGCCGCATGCTGTTGAACCGGGGCGCATGGGGTAAAGAGCGAGTCTTATCGGAGGCTTCGATTGAATCGATGACGCGCGATCAACTCCGCCCTGAGCAGAAAATCGGTGCGGAGATGTTCTTTGGCGGTCACAGCAGTTGGGGCTTCGGCATGGCGGTGAACATTAGACCCGAAATGCCATGGACCGTGCCGGGCCGATTCGGCTGGGACGGCGGTTTCGGCACTTCCGCGTATTCCGATCCGACCAACGACCTGATTGGGATACTGCTGACGCAACGCATGATGGATTCACCAGAACCGCCGGCCGTGTTCAGAGAGTTTTGGAGGGGGGTGTATCGGGCGGTGGAGGAGTGAACGGCAATGAGGGCAGCTTGGCGGAGACGTTAGGATAAAGGTGTATGGCGGAACAAGTCATTGTGCGCGACCCAAACGTGATGAGCGGCACGCCCTGCTTTCGTGGTACGCGCGTTCCGTTTAAGAACCTTATTGACTATTTGGAAGGCGGGCATTCTTTGGGTGAGTTCTTGCAACAATTCCCCTCGGTCACGCGAGAGATGGCGGTCCAGGCAGTGGAGGAAGCTAAAGAGTCGCTGTTCGCCAAAATTAGGATGAGGCTTCACCCTGAGGCGTTCGGCTGGAATCGAGGCTGACTAGCTGTCGAGACTGATACCGGGCTGCGCCCCGCAGTGGTACCGGCACGAATCGGCCATCCTCGTTGGAGAAGATAATGGGCACGAACTTCGTATTACGGCCCTGCGCGTCGTAGAGTTCCTGGGTGATAATATGGCCTTCCCATGTCCCTCCCAAACCGATCTGAGGCGCCTCCTCCCCGTTGAACCGTCGCAGGTACGTTTCGGTACACGCTACGAGAACAAACGTCGAATGCTCAACTTGCCTGGCGCACCATAGTGGCCAGCCCTCGGCCGGCGACTGTTCATATTGATCGATGCGGCAATCCACGCCTTCTGCCCGCAGTCGGTCAGACAGCTCCAGGACGTGGTCCATGTGCACGGA
>Ga0074045_10002699_pt1 | contig 16317 bp, 12 predicted proteins | sample BogForMeECP23OM2_FD_94442 | JGI IMG/M metagenome (GOLD analysis project Ga0074045, IMG submission 94442) | Bog forest soil microbial communities from Calvert Island, British Columbia, Canada - Bog Forest MetaG ECP23OM2 | ecosystem: Environmental > Terrestrial > Soil > Wetlands ...
CAGTCGTCGGAACCATGAACCCCAGGATTACTCCCGCAATCGTGGCATGAATTCCCGATCGCAGGATCGCCACCCAAAAGCCGACCGCCAAAACGAAATACAGGATGGGCTGCGAAATCCCCAATCTCAGGACCACCAAGATGAGGCCCAATAGGAAAAGACCCACAATCAGTGCACTCACATCGAGCGATCCGCTGTAGAAAATCGCAATAACCGCGATCGCACCGATATCGTCAGCAATGGCCAGTGTCAGCAGGAAAAGCTTCAGCTCCGGCGGGACCCCCTTCATGATCCCCAACACGCCGAGCGAGAATGCGATGTCCGTCGCCATCGGAATGCCCCAACCGTGGGCGCTATCCTGGCCGTGGTTCAGCAGTTGATATAGCAGCGCCGGAACGATCATGCCTCCCACTGCAGCAGAGATGGGCAGGGCAGCTCGCCGCATGTCGCCCAGTTCGCCGTGTACGATTTCGTGCTTGATCTCCATACCGACGAGGAAGAAAAAAATCGCCATCAGGGCATCATTGATCCACGCATGTACCGGCAAACGAAGCTTTGAAAGCGTCAGTTCCATCTCCCAGACGTGGTGGTAGGAGTCGTGCCACGGGGAATTGGCCCATACCAGCGCGGCGATGGCGGCCGCCAGCAGAAGAACACTGCTGATCCCTTGAATGTGGATGAATTGCTGTATGGGCATGACTACGGCGCGCGTAACCAACGACTCGCGCCGCTTGACCTGTAGTGCTCCGAAGGTCCGCGGAGGGATTCCCATAGACGTTTATCTCTGTGCCGGTCGCGCGTTGGCACTGACGCCAATTGAATCTGCAAATGCATTCCACGTCAACCGATGTAGAGTCAGGAAGTATTAATATTGGGTAGCAGCGGAGATAGTTGGGCTATGCTGATTGATACATGAATGCAATCGTACGCAATGTGCTGCTGGTATTTGCCGCGCTGCTGCCTATCGTGAACCCCTTCGGCATGGCGCCCATTTTCGCGGAGATGACGCTCGGCTACTCCACGAAGATCCGTCGTACTGTAGCCATGCGGGTTGCGGTTAATGGTGCTGTGCTGCTGGTTGCCTCCCTGTTCATCGGCTCGTACATCCTGCAGTTTTTTGGGGTCAGCCTGGCGGCGGTGCAGCTTGGCGGGGGGTTGGTGGTAACGGTCGCCGGCTGGCGCATCCTGAATCGCCAGGATGATGTGAAGGACCGCCAGATGGATTCCCAGCCTAGCGATGACCGAATCCTCTCACAGGCGTTTTATCCCCTCACCATGCCACTCACGGTCGGCCCAGGGTCTATTGCGGTCGCCCTCACGCTGGGCAGCAACCTGCACGAAGAGAACCATCTGCAATTGATCGTCAGCGCACTGGCGGCGGTGATCGGAATCTTGCTGATCGGTCTGACCATCTTCTTGTGCTATCGATTTTCGGACGAACTGGGACGACTTCTGGGCCCCACGGGCACGAGTATCCTCATTCGTTTGTCGGCCTTCATCCTGGTCTGCATCGGCATTCAGATCATGTCCAACGGGTTGGATGATTTTTATCACTCCCTCATTACCAACGCGAAGTAATGCTGACTTTCACTAAAATGAAACCTGTATGGGTGTTTTCGCCAGATTTCTTATCACGCTCCTGTCTGTCATCTGGCTTGCCTCCTGCTCTCACCGGCCAGCGGGCCAGCAGTATGAATTGCAGGGTCGCGTTGTCGCTGTGGATTCGGGCGCGCACCAGTTGACGATTGCCCATCGGGACATTCCAGGCCTCATGGAAGGCATGACGATGCCGTTTCTGGTGAATGATAGAGACGCCTGGGTATTCAATGCGATCTCGCCGGGCGACCAGGTCCACGCTACACTGGTTCTTACCGATCATGCTGAGCTGCAAGACATCACTTTTACCCGGCACAGCGACTCGGAGAGCGATGGCGCCACGGCGCTGCACATTCCGCAACCTGGTGACGAGGTGCCTGACTTCGTTCTAGTCAACGAGAGTGGCAAGACGATCCATGTCCACCAGTTCCGCGGCAAGCCGCTGCTGGTTACCTTCATCTACACGCGCTGTCCGTTTCCCGACTACTGCCTGCGAATGAGTAATAACTTCGCCCAGGTGATGCAGCAACTGCAGAAAGACCCGAAGGTATTCGGGGACACGCAATTGCTCAGCATCAGTATCGATCCGGAGAATGACAAGCCCTCAGTGCTGCACAGTTATGGAGAGCGTTACGTTGGCCGCGTCGATCCCAAGTTCGTGCATTGGGAATTCGCCTCGGGCTCGCCGGACCAAGTGCGCCAAGTCGCTGACTTTTTTGGTCTCGCTTACAACCTGAAGGATGGCCAGATCGTTCACGGTCTGGTCACGATCTTGATCGGCAAGGACGGAAAAGTGGCCAAGGTATATTCTGGAAGCCAGTGGAAGCCTGACCAGGTCGCTGCTGATTTCATCGCCGCTAGTGGCATGTAATTGCCTGGCACAGCGTACCAAGCGGCAGTCGTTCAAACGATGTGCGCGAGGAGCTTACATGGCGCAGACCAATGATCCGGTGACGCGGTTGAACGACCTGATCAAGGGCATCGAGTTTGCGATGCTGACCACCATCCGGCCCAACGGAAGTTTGTACAGCTGTCCTATGGCGACTCAGGCGGCCGACGGCGACGGCGTCCTCTGGTTCTTGAGCGGCAATAATACCGAGAAAGTAGACGCAATCAAAAGCGACCCGCGGGTGAACCTCGCCTATTCTGACTCCAGCAGTCAGCGCTATGTTTCCATTACTGGAATTGGCGAACTGGTGCGCGACCAAGTCAAAGCAAAGGAGTTGTGGAAGCCGCTCTACAAGAAGTGGTTTCCCAAAGGACTCGAGGACCCAGACCTCATCCTGCTGAAGGTGCAGATTCAAGGCGCCGAGTACTGGCATGGATCCGCGGGACGCATGTTGCGGCTCGCCGGCTTCGCCAAGCAGCCGTAACCGGTGATATCTTTTTTTTCCGTGACCTCTACCAAACGCATCGCAGTTATTCCTGGAGATGGCATCGGCAGGGAAGTCATCCCTACCGCCATCGAAGTCATTAGCGCCAGCGGCGCACCCGTCGTGTTCACCACCTTCGACTGGGGAGCGGATCGTTATATCGCCGACGGCACCACCATTCCGCCGGATTGCTTCCAAATGCTAGCCCGCGATTTCGACGCAATCTTCGTCGGTGCGCTGGGTGATCCGCGCGTGCCCACGAACATTCACGCAAAAGAAATTCTCCTCGGCATACGCTTCAAGATGGACTTGTACGCCAACGTGCGTCCGGTGCGCCTGCTCGACTCCTCGCTGTGTCCGCTGAAGAATGCAACGCCTGCCGACGTCAACTTCACCGTCATTCGCGAGAACACCGAAGGCGTGTACATGGATATGGGTGGCAACTTCAAGTTCGGAACGGCCGATGAGGTGGCCACGCAGGAGGACATCAATACGCGCAAGGGTGTAGAGCGTGTCATCCGCTTTGCGTTCGAGTACGCACGTGCCAACGGCCACGAGAAAGTCCTGATGTCCGACAAGTCGAACGTCCTGACCTTCGCCGGCGGCCTGTGGCAGCGCGTGTTTAGAGAAGTCGCGAAAGAATTTTCAGATATCCAGCCGCAACACCTTTATGTGGACGCGCTCTGTCTCCAGATGGTGCGCGAGCCACGCTCTCTCGAGGTAGTTGTCACCAACAACATGTTCGGCGACATCATCACCGACCTCGCCGCCGCGCTCCAGGGCGGCCTCGGCATGGCAGCCAGCGGTAACATTCATCCCGGACGCACTTCGATGTTCGAGCCGGTGCACGGCTCGGCGCCGCAGATCGCGGGGAAGAACATGGCCAACCCAATGGGCTCGATTCTTACAGGCGGGATGATGCTTGCGCATCTGGGGCTGAACGCTGAAGCGCGAAAGATCGAAAAGGCAGTGCTCGAAGCCGTCCGTGCCGGGAAAACGACCGTGGATGTCGGAGGCTCGCTAGGCACGCGCCAGTGCGCGCAATGGATTGCCGAGCGGGTGGCTATGTAACTGCTGTCTGTGTTAGCTCGCCAGCCATAGATGTTCGGCATTGCAAATATCGTGGTTCCTGCGCTTTCTGGGTCGCTGCGCGACCCTCACCTCGCTCAGGATGACAGCAATAGAAGTCGCTCCGGGCGGACAACGGACCGCTAGCTGCTGACCACGTGCTTGGCTTTACACGGCTCCGGTTCTCTGGCAAAGTAAATGGTGGAAACGCAAGCGATCGTCGTCCTCGACTTTGGCGCGCAGTACTCGCAACTCATCGCGCGCCGCATCCGCGAACTGAACGTCTTCTCCGTTGTCTTGCCGTGCACTGCTTCACTGGAAGAAATCAAGAGCTACCATCCCGCGGGCGTCGTGCTCTCCGGTGGACCGTCGTCGGTGTATGACCCTGATGCTCCCCTGGCGGACGAGCACGTGCTGCAGCTTGGCCTGCCGGTGCTGGGCATCTGCTACGGCCTGCAATTTATGGTGTATAAGCTGGGTGGGAAGGTGCGCGCCGCCGACAAGCGCGAGTACGGCCACGCGCAAGTCGAGCTGCTGCGTGACGACACCGCGCTATTTAAAGGGTTGCGGGGTCCGCTGGCGGTGTGGATGTCGCACGGAGACGAAGCGATGGAGCTTCCTCCCGGTTTCGACCTGATTGGCAAAACACCGAATGCCGTAGCGGCCATTCAGAATCCCGCGCAGAACTATTACGCCGTACAATTCCATCCCGAAGTGCACCACACACCGCAGGGCTCCGAGATCCTGCGCAACTTCGTCTTCGAGATCTGTGGGCTGAAACCGAGCTGGACGCCACAGAGCTTCATTGACGAGACCGTCGCCAGCGTGCGGCAGACTGTCGGCAGAGGGCGTGTGATCTGCGCGCTGTCGGGCGGAGTGGATTCCTCAGTTGCCGCCGAGCTGGTGCATCGCGCCATCGGTGCTCAGCTGACCTGCGTCTTCGTCAACAACGGCGTGCTGCGCAAGAACGAGTTCATCAATGTGCAGAGGAACCTGCGCGACAAGCTCGGGCTCAACATTGACGCCGTGGATGCCAGCGAGCGATTCCTCAGCAAGCTGGCGGGAGTGAGCGAGCCGGAGCAGAAACGCAAGATCATCGGCAATGAATTCATCGCGGTCTTCGAGGAAGAGGCACACCGCATCGAGCAGTTGCATGGCAAAGTCGAGTGGCTGGTCCAGGGGACGCTGTATCCGGACGTGATCGAATCGCGCTCGGTGCGGGGGCCGTCCCAGACCATCAAGAGCCATCACAACGTCGGTGGACTGCCCGAGGTGATGAAGCTCAAGCTGATCGAGCCACTGAAGGATTTGTTCAAGGACGAGGTGCGCAAGATCGGCCGCGATCTCGGCATGCCGGAAGAACTATTACAGCGGCAGCCGTTCCCCGGACCAGGGTTGGCAGTGCGCATCCTGGGCGAGGTTACGCCGGAGCGCGTGGCGCTGCTGCAGGAGGCCGACAACGTCGTGGTCAGCGAAATCAAGCGGGCCGGACTGTACACAACAATCTGGCAGTCGTTTGCCGTGCTGCTGCCGGTTATGTCGGTGGGGGTGATGGGCGACATGAGGACGTATGCCTACACCTGCGCCATCCGTGCGGTAAATTCAGAAGACGGCATGACCGCCGATTGGGTTGATTTGCCGCATGAGGTGATGAAAACCATTTCCAATCGGATCGTGAATGAGGTGAAGGGAATCAATCGCGTGGTGTACGACGTAACCTCTAAGCCGCCGGGAACGATTGAGTGGGAATGAATGGAATCTGGCGGTCGTTCGCTATTTGCTCCTTCGGCTTTCCCCCCTTCGCTCGGAGGAAGGTCGAACCGGGAAGCCCGGACCCTGGATTAGGATCTTTTTCTCATTCATCGACCCATCCAAGCTGAGCGTCGAAGACCGTTCGACTGTGGAGTGCCTCTGATAAAACAAACGCTTGAACGATTTCTTATGGCTTGCCCTCGGTGAACCGGGCTGACGCAGGGACACCGGCCAACGAGCACGACGGGCCGAGGTCGCGCGAGGCAATTTCGCGCTGAAATTCAACGCGGGAGCGTACTATCCTATCGAAGGCAAGATCGCTACTCGGCAGCAGGAGGTGCAACCCTCCACGATCATTTTTCTTTGCCGGGGAGACTCGCTGCCGAGTCTAGGGAGTACCAAACCGCATGGGACGGACCAAAGTTCCGAGAATGCTGTTCTAAGTAGGGATTTGCGAACCCATTTTTCAACACCATGTCAGCGAGATGCGGCGAACAGGGCACCATGGATACGCATGGTTTGTGAATTGGACGGCCCCAGCTTATCCCTCCGAGAACCCAGTGTTCGGTGCAAAGCAAAGCGCCCTGAGAGTCTTGTGGCTGTCCCTGTGGACTGCTCTTGCTTTGATTTGTCGGCGCGCACGCCGAGAGCTATGATCGTGGGTTTGGTTTCTTCATTTCTATGATCTTATGAGCCATCATCCTGTTGTGCGGGCGGAAGCGCCCGCTCCTGCATGGCCCGGGGAGGTGGCATGTTAAGGTCACTCTTCATCGGGCTTTCGGAGAGCAAACGATTACGCCGCTTCGCCGAGCAATCGCCGCTGGGGCTTCGTTTCTCCCACCGCTTCGTCGCTGGCACACAGCTCGACGACGTCATCCATGCCACCCAGGTGGTGAACGAATGGGGCGCGAGCGTCAGCATCGATAACCTCGGCGAGAACGTCACCAATGCCGACGAATCGAAGCACAGCGCCGAGCTGTATCACCATCTGCTCGACGAGATTTCGGCCCGGAAGCTCAACGCGAACATCAGCCTGAAGCTCACGCATATGGGCTTCGACGTGAGCGAGGAGCTCGCGTTCGGGCTGGTTACTGAGCTGGTGGACCACGCGGTGCGCATCAATAATTTCGTCCGCGTGGACATGGAAGGCTCGCCGTACACCCAGCGCACCCTCGACTTCGTGCGCGGGCTGCATCGGCTTCCTGGGCACGCCGGGCGGGTCGGGACCGTCATCCAGTCGTATCTTTACCGCAGCGAGAGGGACGTGAAGGACCTGCTATCGGAGCGAATTCGGATCCGGCTGTGCAAGGGAGCCTACAAGGAGCCGCCGGAGATCGCGTTTCCGAAGAAGGCCGATGTTGACTCGAATTACCTGAAGCTGGCGCGCACGCTGATGAAAAGCGGCGTCTATCATGGTATGGCAACGCACGACGAGCGCGTCATTGCCGACATCAAGCAGTTCGCACGCGCGGAGAACATTCCGGCCTCAGCTTATGAGTTCCAGATGCTGTATGGCGTGCGCCGCGACCTGCAGCGGCACTTGGTGCGCGAAGGCTACAGGTTGCGCGTGTACATTCCGTTTGGGACGGAGTGGTATCCGTACTTCATGCGGCGACTGGCCGAGCGTCCGGCAAATGTGTTGTTCATTGCCAAGCAGATGCTACGAAAGTGAAGCCAGGGTAGGTATTCGCTCTTCGGCAAGCAATCGGGCATCGCGATCAAGGCTGATTCAGCGAACGGCGTAAGGCGATGAAAAGCGAGCGGCCTAGGGCGAAAAACAGCCGTCAAACAGCGCTAAAATGGCAATGTTGCATTACGAATCGGTGGCAGGTTTCGCCAAGGGTAGCTTTTGAGCTTGCTTTTGAGCCACAAAGCTGGGTACCATAGGAGTGTCCTCCAATCGCCGCACTTCCCGTGCCGGCGTTCCTCGCGCCGTTTGTTTCCGGGCGCGCCAGACGGACGCAACTGGTTCGATTTCAGCGAAGTATCCACCGCAGATTCGCCGGTCACTTGGGAAAAATGCGAGCGCTCGGCCAAGAACAGCGGTTCACAGAATGTGGGAGTCCGCTACCTGCGGGTGAGAACTACTAAGAGAGAAGCATGAATCAAGGATCGAATCCTCCCTCCGGATCGCCCGGCGGGAAAGGACACAGACGGCGGCGCGGTCGCCGTGGACCCGTATCACATACCGCCCCGCAACCTTCCGGTCAGCAACATCGGCATGGGCCTCCCAAGCGCCACGGTCGCAAGCATGGCCCACGCCCTGGGGGGCAGAACCAGCCCGGCGGGGGAATCTACACCGCGCCCATGGACCACAGCTATCGCAACGCCCAAGGCAACAATAACGGCAACATGCACAGGCAGGGTCGCGGCGGTCGCGGGGGTCAGAACTTTGGCAAGCAGTTTCTGCCGGCCGACCCCGAGCCGCTGCCTGTGGCTTCCGAAGAACAGCCAACGCGCATTTTTGCCTTCGTCGATGACCTCTTCTTCCTGGCGAAGATCCAGGAAACGGCGCGCAAGATGAACGTGAAGGTCGAATTCGTGAAAACGGAGAAAGACCTGAACGACCGCATGGGTGAAAACGGTGACGACAAGCCGTCACTCATCATCTTCGACCTGAACAATGCTTCGGCCAAGCCGCTGAGTGTCATCCCCAAACTGAAATCGAAGCTGAAAAAGGCCACGAACATCATCGGATTCTTGTCGCACGTCCAGGGCGAGCTGAAGATGAAAGCGCAGGAAGCCGGATGTGACATGGTGGTGCCGCGCTCGGCGTTTTCGCAGAATTTGGCGCAAATACTTCGCCGTCATGGCGCTCCCGAGGAATCACAGGAGCCTGGGCAGCAGGATTGAAGCGGTTGAAGTTCGCGGCTGTTCCATCTGTGTCCAGGCGAGCTGCTGCTATAGCAGTGGCTGCGGCGGCGGTAGTTCTGCTGATCGGCAGCGCCGGTAACTCCAACCCCTCTTCCGCTGCCGCAAATTCCCTTCGGCAGCGCTCACGCCTTCATCCCACGTTCTACAAGAACGTATTGCCGATACTGCAGGATCACTGCCAGGTCTGCCATCGGGAAGGCGAGATTGCGCCCATGCCGTTCGTGACCTACCAGCAGACGCGGCCCTGGGCGGCGGCGATCAAGCAGGCCGTGGAGTCGAGGCAGATGCCGCCCTGGTTTGCCGCTCCGCTCTACGGAAAGTTCTCCAACGACCTATCGCTCACCCCCGCGCAGATTTCCGTGATCTCGGCGTGGGCGGAAGGCGGCGCCCTCCCCGGCTCGCCGAAGGATGCAGCTCCGCCCCGCCATTGGGCGCAAGGGTGGAACATTGCGGAGCCGGACAAGGTCGTGTACATGCCAAAGCCGGTGAGCCTCCCCGCGACGGGCGATGTCGAGTACACCTACGAGATCGTGCCTAGCGGCTTTACGGAAGACAAGTGGGTGCAGATGTCGGAGATTCGGCCGTCGAGCCGCGAGCACGTGCACCACGCGGTGGTGTACATTCGGCCGCCGACCTCGAGTTGGTTGCGCAATGCGCCCACGGGCGTACCTTTCACGCCATCAAGTTTTTCCGACCCGGAGGAGCGAGCCGAAGCGCACGCGACCACCAGCGACATGCTGCTGGTCTACGCGCCAGGAAGCGAACCTGATCGCTGGCCTGACGGCATGGCGAAGTTGGTTCCGGCAGGATCGGATCTCGTCTTCCAGATGCATTACACGACCAACGGACACGCGGCTTCGGACCAAACCGGTATCGGGTTGGTATTCGCGAAGCAGACGCCGAAGCAGCGGGTGCTCACGCTGCAACTCACAAACCACAGTTTTGTGATTCCGCCACGCACCGATGATTATCGCGTGGAGGTCTCCGGGACATTGCCGAATGATGCGACTCTGCTCAGTTTCTTTCCTCATATGCATCTGAGGGGCAAGCGATTCGAGTACAACATCCTCCACACTGACGGGACAGTGGAGACACTGCTACGCGTCAACTATCACTTCCACTGGCAGATGAGCTATCGGCTGGCAGAGCCGCGGTTTCTTAAGGCTGGAACCTGGCTGCAGGCGGTGGCATGGTACGACAATTCGGACGAGAACATACACAACCCCGATCCGAACAAGGCTGTGACCTGGGGCGGGCAGACGTACGAAGAGATGATGGTGGGCTTCTTTGATGTCGCAGTGCCGGCCGATGTGGACAAGGAGCAGTTCTTCATCCGACACACAGCGCCTGCAAAATGAGCTCTCTCGCCGCCGCGGACCGCGACATGTCTCGGGTAAAACCCAACCGCTGAGCCCTCGGCTAGGACCAGCGTCCTCGTTCGCGATGACCGTGTTATTGTTTCATTTCATTCCTCACTTGCTATCGAAACTTCGCATGAAGAGACAACTGGTTCCCTGGAAAGAATTCAAGGTGCGCAAACTTCGCCGTGCCCTGCTGAACTGGTACGGCCGGAACCGGCGCGAGCTGCCGTGGCGGCGGGACGCTGATCCCTATCGCGTGTGGGTATCGGAAATCATGTTGCAGCAGACGCGCGTTGGGGCGGTGCTCGACCACTACGGGCGGTTCCTCGCGAGATTTCCAAACTTCGAGATCCTGGCCGCAGCCCGTGGGCCATCGGTGCTAGCTGCCTGGAGTGGGCTTGGATATTACCATCGCGCGCGCCGGATGCATCAGGCGGCGAAGGTAATCGTGCGCGCCGGTTCCGGATACTTTCCGCGCACGTCGGAGCAGTGGCGTGAACTTCCCGGCGTCGGGCGCTACACCGCTGCGGCCATAGCGAGCATCGCCTTCGGAGAGGCCGCCGCGGTGGTGGACGGTAACGTGGAGCGCGTGCTCGAGCGGATGTTTGGCCGACCCCAGGAAAAGGAAGCCGCCTGGCAGCGGGCCGAAGCGCTCCTCGATCGCGAGCGTCCCGGCGACTTCAATCAGGCCATGATGGAGCTGGGCGCGACGCTCTGCACACCCCGAGCTCCGCAATGCCCGCGATGTCCCCTGAACACCTGGTGCAAATCTCGCGGCGCCGCTGTCGTGCGGCCGCAACCCGAGCGGAAACGCAAGCGGCTTTACTATGGGTTGGCGCGGAAAGGCGGTGCTGTCCTGCTGGTGCAGCGGCCAGCCGATGCTTCGCTCATGGGGGGAATGTGGGAGTTACCGACGGTGCCAAGGCTTCAGACCAGAGGGCACGCGCCGCTGACGAAATTGCGGCACTCTATCACCCACACGGATTATGAGGTTTCGGTGCTTGCACTCTCGCCTGAAAAATTCTTCGGTTTCGAAACTGGTGCGCGCTGGTTTGGCCGCAAGCAGTGGGAAACGCTGCCTCTCACTGGGCTGGCGAGGAAGGTGCTGCGACGGCTACAGGTTGAGTCCGGCCTGGAGCAGCAGGAATCTAACCGATTGCGATGATGGGTGGGACAGAACTGGAGAGGCGGTGGTACAGCCGGCCCCGTGGCTACGAGACTCGGCTCGAATTCCCGCTTTACCCAGCGGCTCGCTCCCATTCCAATGCGCGCAAGACCGCGCGTGTCGGGGCGCGCGATCCGCGACGGGCTCACTTCAACACCGCGGCTCCACGGCTCGTTATGAGGAGGTCTCATTCATGGCTGCATTGAATCCGGGTACCCGCGCGCCAGACTTTACCCTGCCGGCGGTCCAGGGACGGCCGGTTTCTTTGGACGAGGCACTGCAGAAAGGACCCGTCGTGCTGGCGTTCTTCAAGGTTACCTGCCCGGTCTGTCAGTATACGTTTCCGTTTCTGCAGCGCGTATACGGTGCCAACCGGAGCACGAACGTTACCGTGCTAGGCGTTTCACAGGATAATCTGCGTGACACGCAGGAATTTCTGCGCGAATACGGTGTCAGATTCCCGGTGGCGCTCGATGATCCCGCCAAGTACGCAGTCTCGAACGCGTACGGGTTGACCAACGTGCCTACCATTTTCTATATCGAACCGGGCGGCGAGATTCAGATTTCGTCCGTCGGCTGGTCCAAGGCTGACATGGAAGCGATCAACCAGAGGCTGGCTGAGCATCGCAAGCAAACGCCTGTACCGCTGTGGCGCAAAGGCGAAGATGTTCAGGATTTTCGCGCCGGTTGAGGGTCCAAGAACTGATCTGCGGTCCGCGGATCGATTCGTCCTTACTTGAGCAAGTCCTGTGCGCTCTCAATTGCGTAGCCGAGCACGCGGCCGGGAAGCACCCCGAGATAGATCGTGGCGGTCAGACTGATCGCCAGTCCGATTCCGAGTGCAGCGGGGATGCGCGCCACAGGAGCCTCGACGCGCTCGTCGTGCATGTACATATAGATGATGATGCGGAGGTAATAGTATGCGGCGATGGCGCTGTTGATGACGGCGATCACCGTCAGCCCGACGAGGTTCGCCTGTAAGGCAGCGGAGAAAACGTACAACTTGGCAAAGAACCCGCCGGTCACGGGAATGCCGATCAGCGAGAGCAGGAAGACGGTAAGAATGGCGGCCAGCAATGGCGAGCGGCGTCCCAGCCCGGCGTAATCGTCGAGCGTGACGTATTTCTCATCCGTTGATGCGAAGTGGCTGACCACGGCAAACGCGCCGACATTCATGGCTGCGTAAGAGGCGGCATAGAAAATCGCTGCCGAGATGCCAACCTGTTGTGCCGCTGCGAACGCGACGAGCAGATATCCCGCATGAGCAATTGATGAGTACGCCAGCAGGCGCTTGACGTTCTGCTGCACCAGGGCGCCAATGTTGCCCAGGCACATCGAAAGAACCGCCGCCACCCAGACCATCCAGAACCAGCCCGGAGCATCCGTGGCGAAGAGCACACGCAGCAGCACCGCGAACGCCGCCGCCTTGGGTCCCGTGGACATCAATGCGACGACCGGAGCAGGGGAGCCTTCATAGACGTCGGGCGTCCATACATGGAAGGGTGCTGCGGCCACCTTGAAGCCCAGCCCGACGAACATGAGGCCCACTGCGAGATACGCCAGCGTGGATCTCTGCGTCTGCAAGAACTGTGCTATGCCGTATACGTTGGTGGTTCCGGTGGTGCCGTAAATCAACGCCACGCCATACAGGAAAAACGCGGTGGCGAAGGAACCGAGCAGGAAGTACTTGAGCGATGCCTCGGCGCTCTCGGCAGCGCGGCGGCGCATCCCGGCAAGAATGTAGGTCGAGATGGACGAGATCTCCAGTGCGATGAAGACCAGCACCAGCTCGACTGCGGCTGACATCAGCATCATGCCGACCGTGCCCAAAAGAATCAGCCCGTAGTACTCGCCCGAGCGAATGCGTTGCACCTCGAGGTATTCATACGAGGTCAGGATGACGACGAGCGCGACCAGCAGCACGACGATATGGAAGAAGACGCTGAAAGTGTCCACACTGATTGTGTGGTAAAACGCGCTGCCGTAATAGCCGGTCTGGTAAATCGTGGCAGCAAGACCGGCAAGCACTCCGACCACGGCGATCATGCCCAGCGGCTTTTTAGAACCTTGTCCAGGGAGAACCGGCTCCACCATCATGACGATGATTCCGAAGACGCTTAGCACCAGCTCAGGAAGGATCCGAATATAGTAAATGCCCGGAATCATCGGCCGATCACCTCCACCCCATTCCGGGCAAACCCGGCGCGTACTGGGACAGGCTCGCGGCTGGCGGCGGGCCCAGTCACCTGGGTTGCACGGGAGCTTTGCTTGAGAGCCGCGGATACCGATGGATCAATCGAGTGGAGCCAGAGCATAGGTGCAACGCCCATCACCAGCGCGGCAATTGCCAGCGGCCACAGCGAGACGCGCTCGCGGGCATCGAGATCGAGGAGAGGGGCGTTCGCCGGATTGGTTACGTTGCCGTAGAACACGCGCTGGTACATCCAGAGCAGATAGCAGGCGCTCCAGATGATACCCGTTGCAGCCAGAATGCCGTAAAGCTGCTTGGCCAGGAATGCTCCACTCAGGACCATAAACTCGCCGACGAACCCGTTCAGCAGCGGCAGGCCGACCGATGAGAGCATGATGAAGGCGAAGAACGTGGCGTACACAGGCATCGGCGTGGCCAGCCCGCCGTATTCGGTGATGTCGTAGGTGTGGCGGCGGTCGTAGATCATGCCCAGCAGCATGAACAGTGCGCCAGTAGAGACACCGTGGTTCAGCATTTGGTACACCGCTCCATCCATGCCGATCTGGGTGAAGCTGAAGATACCGAGCACCACAAATCCAAGATGGCTGACCGAGGTGTAGGCTACGAGCCGCTTGATGTTGGGCTGGACCATGGCAACGAGCGCGCCATAGATGATGCCGATGATCGCAAGCGCAATAACCCAGGGAGCGTTGCGACGGGCTTGCTCGGGGAAGAGTCCGAGGTTGAAGCGCAGCAGACCGTAGGTGCCCATCTTCAGCAGGACGCCAGCCAGCAGAACCGAGCCTGCAGTGGGAGCTTCCACGTGCGCGTCAGGCAGCCAGGTGTGCAACGGGAACAGCGGTACTTTGACGGCGAACGCCACGAAAAATCCCAGAAACAGCCACAGCGCTGCCTGGCTGGAGCCCGAGACTTGTCCGCTTTGAATTGCGTTCTGGATGGTCACGAAGTCGAAGCTGCCGGTCCGCGCATAGAGCCACAGGATTGCGGCCAGCATAAACATCGACGCGATCATCGTGTACAGGAAGAATTTGACCGCGGCGTAGATTCGGCGGCCATGGCCAAAGATGCCGATGATCAGCGCCATCGGAATCAGCGTGGCTTCCCAGAAGAAATAGAAGAGGAACAAGTCGAGGGCGATGAAGACGCCGATCATCGCCGTCTCCAGCACCAGCATCACGATAAAGAATTCCTTCACCCGGTCGTGGATGCCCTTCCACGAAATCAGAACGCACAGCGGCATCAGAAAGGTGGTGAGCACAACCAGCCACATCGAAATACCGTCGACGCCGAGGTGGTAATGAATGTCGGGGTGCGGAATCCAAGGGACATTCTGCTCGAACTGGAAGCCGCTTTCGCCGCGCACGAAGTGCCAGGGCAGATGCAGCGAAGCCAGCAACGTGATCAGCGATACGGCGAGCGCAAAGTAGCGTATGTCACGATCGCGGCGCGGAAAGAAGGTCAGCAGGATCGCGCCTGCGAGGGGCAGGAAAGTGACGATAGTAAGGATGTGGCTGTCGATGAAATTCATCGCACCCCCCTCCACACCATGAAGGCGATCACGGCGGCGGCACCCAAGGCGACCCATCCTGCGTAGGAGCGGATATTGCCCGACTGCATGTGACGCATTGCGTCGGAGGTCTCCTGCGCTCCGGCGGCAGCGCCGTCTACCGAGCCGTCAATCAGGCCGCGGTCAATGCCTTTCCAGAACACACTGGTTGAAAGCGCAATGATGGGTTGTATGAATACAGCGCTGTAGAGTTCATCAATCCGGTACTTGTCGAGCACTAACGTGTAGAGCCTGCCTAAGCTTTGCGCCATCTGGCCGGGAAGTTCGGGGTGCTTGTAATAAAGGAACCACGCGGTCAAAAAGCCGAGCAACCCGACACCAACAGAGATTGCGGTGAACGCTAACTCGGTGACCGTGTCTTCGGGTACCGGGGCTCCCTCCGCGGGGGCCGTTGCGCTGTCTCCGCCGCGTGTTAACTCCCCCGTCGCCTGAAAGACCGGCGAAAGGAAGTTGTTGAAGTAATCGCTGCCGCCGAGAGAGTGAGGACGCCCGGCAAATCCTCCAATGGCCGACAGGAGAGCGAGAATCATCAAGGGTACAACCATGACCATGGGGCTCTCGTGTGGATGTCCGTGGCCGAGCGCAGCGGCGGAACCTGTAGGATCACCATGCCGCGCTTGTTCTGCCGCCGCATGCTTGGCGTCGGCGTCATGTCCGTGATTGGCGGCATCAAAATTCGGACCGCGATACTGCCCGAAAAACGTTAGGAACCACAGGCGGAACATATAGAACGAGGTCATGCCGGCGGTAATCACCCCGATGAGCCAGAGGGCGTGGTAGCCACTGATCCAGGCCGACCACAAAATGCGGTCTTTCGAAAAGAAGCCGGCAAACGGTGGTATACCAGAGATCGCGAAGGTCGCCACCGTCATACACCCGAAGGTATACGGCAGATACCTGCGCAGTCCGCCCATATGACGCATGTCTTGCTCGCCGCCGAGCCCGTGAATTACCGAACCGGCTCCAAGGAAGAGCAGCGCCTTGAAGAAAGCGTGGGTCATGAGGTGAAAGATGCCCCCGACGTAATCCGCCACACCGCAGGCCATGAACATGTAGCCAAGTTGCGAAATGGTGGAGTACGCCAGCACCTTCTTGATGTCGGTCTGCACGATGCCGATTGAGGCAGCGAAGATCGCGGTCAGTGTGCCGATGATCGCGACCGCCATCAAGGCATCCGGGGCGCGGTCAAATATTGGGCTGGAGCGCGCCACCATGTACACTCCAGCGGTCACCATGGTGGCAGCGTGAATCAGGGCCGAGACTGGAGTCGGTCCTTCCATCGCGTCGGGCCCGCAGACGTGGTTGGAGGACGCGCTCCACGGTAGGCTGTCATCGACCTTCGCTGCCTC
>Ga0074045_10002700_pt1 | contig 16317 bp, 11 predicted proteins | sample BogForMeECP23OM2_FD_94442 | JGI IMG/M metagenome (GOLD analysis project Ga0074045, IMG submission 94442) | Bog forest soil microbial communities from Calvert Island, British Columbia, Canada - Bog Forest MetaG ECP23OM2 | ecosystem: Environmental > Terrestrial > Soil > Wetlands ...
CGCAGTGGGTGTTCTATTTTGCGAATGGGTATGTGTACGTGTACTCGGTGGGAAATCCAGCGACGTATTACAACGCACCGATTGTGCCGATGGCTCTGTCGAATGTGCCGGTGATCAACGTGAACGGGAAGTCGTGGCTGGTGTTCCAGCACTTCCTTATTAATTGGTTCGATAAGTACGGGGTGCATGTCGAGGGAGCGAGCGATCATCTGGTGTTCGCGAACCTGGAAGCGGACTCGATGATTCCGCAGGGCACACAGCCGTTGGGATTTTATGTGAACGAGAGCGCGCAGCCGAACGATATCCGGCTTTATAACGACGAAGAGCTGTTTGCCAGCAAATCCGGGTCTGAGAAGAAGGATGCCGCGATGTCGTTCTTAAAGAGCGCATTGAGCACCGTTGATGCCGTTGCGGCGCGGGAGATCGTTGATCCGGACAAGTTCAAAGATGGAATTTCGAAGATTATTGATGGGACGGTGGAATGCTTGAACGCGTCGACGTGGGCGAAAACCAGCACTCAGCCATCAGCCGTCAGCGGTCAGTAAAACTCTTAACGCGTCCCACTTCTCGCAAAAGCGGCGAGAAGTGGGGCACCCGCGCGAGAAGTGGGGCACCCGCGCGAGAAAGTGGGGCACCCGCGCGAGAAAGTGGGGCACCCAGCGCGAGAAAGTGGGGCACCCGGCGGCCGGCATCGCCCGGATCGATGTGTAAGGGAGATCCCTCGCTCCGCCTGAAAAACGACTCCGCTCGGGATGACGCCTCATAGCGATCACGTTCGCCTAGACAGTCAAGAAACTCAACGAGCGGCGACTTTCAGCCGACTTCTTCGCTCCAGGTTTCGAGATTCTTTTTGACCTGGGCCATGAACTGGTCGGCGACGGCGCCGTCGATGAGGCGGTGGTCGTAGCCGAGAGTGAGATGAACGACGGAGCGGATGGCGATGGAGTCGTTGCCGTCGGCGTCGGTGACGACGAGCGGTTGCTTGGTGATGCCGCCGACGCCCATGATCGCCGAGTTGGGCTGATTGATGATGGGCAGGCCGAAGACGGCTCCGAACTGGCCGGGATTGGTGATGGTGAAGGTGGAACCTTCGACGTCTTCAGGCTTGAGCTTTTTGGTGCGGGCGCGCTCGCCGAGATCGGTGATGCCGCGCTGCAGGCCGAGGAAATTGAGGTCTCCGGCGTTCTTGAGGACGGGGACGATGAGGCCCCAGTCGAGGGCGACGGCGATGCCCAGGTTGATGTTGCGGTGGTAGCGGATGTTTTCGCCTTCGATGACGGCGTTGACGATGGGCCACTGCTGGATGGCGACGATGGCGGCGCGGACGAAGAAGGGCATGAAGGTGAGGCGGACGCCGTGGCGCTGCTCGAATCCGGCTTTGTGTTTGGCGCGCAGATTGACGATGCGGGTGAAATCCACTTCATACATGCAGTGGACGTGAGCGCTGGTGCGGCGGGACTCGATCATGTGCCTGGCGATCAGCTTGCGCATCTGGGTCATGGGAACGAGATCGCCGGGGATGGGAGCGGGCGGCCGGGCGGACGAGGGCGTCCGCCCCTCCACGGCCGGACGGACGGGGGCGTCCGCCGCTCCACGGTTCTCGATGAAGGACATGATGTCCTGCTTGGTGATGCGGCCGCCGAGTCCGGTGCCAGGGACCAGGGAGAGACTGATGCCGTGATCGCGGGCGATTTTGCGGACCAGCGGGGAGGAGCGGGCTTCTTCTTCTGCGGGAGCGGCGGGAGCAGGCGCAGCAGGCGGCGCGGCGGTTTTCTTTTCTTCCCTTTTCTCTGCGATGGGTTTTTCGGGCGCAGCTTTGGCGGGAGCGGCAGCGGGCTTGGCGACGGCTTCGCCATCGGCGGCGATGGTGCCGACGACGGTGTTCACGCCAACGGTGGTGCCTTCGGTGACTTTGATTTCCTGGAGAACGCCGGAGGCCGGAGCGGGGATTTCGGCGTCCACCTTGTCGGTAGAGATTTCGAACAGGGGTTCGTCGCGCTGAATCTTGTCGCCGGGCTTCTTGAGCCACTTGGTGATGGTGCCTTCGACGATGGACTCGCCCATCTGCGGCATGACGATGTCAGTTGGCATGAGGTCCTTCCCACTAGGCCCACGGTTGTGACGGAGGGCCGGGCGCAAACGGATATTATAGCGGGTGGGTGGGGCGCACGCGGACATCCGGCAGAGCGGTCGTGGGCTGTTTTGAATGTTTCTTGCTCCTAATTGTCCGGTCTCCCCCTCCTCCTAAAATTCAAAACAGCGCACTACCGCAGAGCTGATATTCGATGCTTGGTCGGTTGCGGTGGCACGCCTTTTCTTTCCGGACGGACCTTCTGTCGCCCCCCCACGGGGCTGGTTCTCCTGCCTGGTCCGGTACCCAGGACTGAAGTCCTGGGCTATTATCTTTCGCCCCTCTGGGGCGAGGAGACGGCAGTTTCCCGCCTACTTCATGCCACGATGTGATTCTCACGCACGCACTTCCGGGCTTCGGGCCACCGCACAAAAAGTCTGTGGCTGCCAGGGATCGTCACTTTGCTGGGAGCCGGCATATTCCTGATGATGCTGCAGCGCCTCGGCTTTCAGGTATGGCATTCATTTTCAGCCGTGCCTACGGCACGGGTTAGTTTGCCGTCGCCTACCCGCCAGTAAACTGGCGGGCTATTTTCGGGGGTGCCTCCGGCACCGATCTAAGGGTAGGGATTCTTCGACTCGCGCTCGCGTGCGCTCACGCTTCACTCAGAATGGCATTTTTGATCTGACCGCGAAGAGAAGCCACAGAAGCCCAGGAACTCCTCTTGGGACGCTTTCGGCACGACTGAAGTCATGCCCTTCCCGCTCAATGCGCAGCTCTATACAGGTTGCAACGAGCGAGTCACTTCTCGGCGGGCGGGACGTACTCTTTGGGCTTGGCGGAGCCTTCGCCGAAGAAAAACATCTCCATCTGCTTGACGATGACTTCCTGGTCCTCGCGGCGCGCGGGGTTTAAGCGGTATTCGTTGAGCAGCATTTTGCAATGCTCCATCCACATCCGCCACGCCTCCTGAGAAACGTTGTCGTAGACCTTCTTCCCCAGTTCGTTGTCGAAGGGAGGCTCGTCCAGTCCCGGCATTTCCTTGTTGAACTTCACGCAGAAGACAGTGTGCGGCATAAATTCCCTCGGTGATGAAGTGAGGCGAAATCTCGGTACGCCTGAAAGATTATCTTACACGGGCTGGGGTTGGGGCCAAAAGCCTGGATCGCAGAGGGCGCTGAGAGAAACTGCGGAGAAAGAAGGCGTTCCCTCAGGGGCTAAAGCCGCGGGCTTTCGGCATCTTCATCGCAGGCCTGAAGGCCTGCGCCACCCAAAATCGGGGACTGAAGGCCCAGCACATTAAGACACCTTTACGCGGCCCCTTCGACTTCCCCTCGTTACCCTCGGGGTCGCTCAGGGCAGGCTCTGAAGGGCCGCTCTTCCACGGTCGCCCAGCAGATCGGGAGAAGCTTTTCCCCTCAGGGGCTAAAGCCCTTGTTTTTATTAGCTCTGGGCGGCACGGCTGAAGCCGTGCCCTTCCCAAAACCGTTTATGAGATAGCCTGATCGACTCTAGAGATCTTGCCGATTCATTCTTACCCAGAGGACGGCCGCAAATCCCCAAACCGCCAGCAGCGGAATCAGGCTGGCGAGTCCGTGGAGACCGAGCAACTGACCAAGGTTGAAGGCTCCATCTTGCGGGCTTGAACCGGCTTCGGCGACGGTCAGCATGGAGACGCGGTTGAGCGCCAACTGTCCTCGCCAAAATGCCGGCCAGGCGGAGTGAATGATGGGACAACTATCCTGCATGGATAGTTCCGAAGTCGTCGAAACCACCATCAGCACCACGAAAACGCTGGCGAGACCGAGTGCTGCCAGCACGCGGCGCCACGCCGGGGTGGCGCGCTGCCAGGCTACGGCCAAGCCGATGCACAACAAGGGGAAACTTGCGCCAGTGTAGCGAGGACCGAAGGAGAGTCCAGACTTCCACCAATAGAACGACGCGTTGAAGAGGAAGTAGTAGGAAACAATCGCCGCCGCGACCAGCGCCGGCGCACGATGAGCGCGTTCTTTCGCCAGCCACCACAATCCCAGGGGAGCGGCCAGCAGCACCGGACAAGAAACGAACAGGCCGCGCGAACATCCGAACAGCAACTTGAGCAGCCGATCGGGATGAGGATAGGTCAGGCCCAAATATCCGCGCTGCTGCATGAAAGTGAACTGCCTGGAATCCAGATAGGCATAGCCGGGAGTGAATGAGCCGAATACGGCGTGGAGATAACTCGATAACACAATGAGGCAGATAGTCGCGCCAGCGCCCACACCCAGCAAAACCCGCCAGCGAGCAGCCTTCCCGCGCGGCCAAGCCTGGGAAAGAGCGAGAAATGCGAGCAGTGCGGAAGCCGGCAGGGCGGGATACTCCGTGACCGTGGCCCATCCGGCGGTTAGGCCCACGGCCAGCGCCCAAAGGAAATCTCGGCGCGCAGTTGTGCTTCCGCGCAGCTTGAGCGCAGAGGCGAAAGCGAAGATCAGACACGCGCCGGCCAGAGCATGGGCCCAGAACAGGGTGGCGTAGGCCCAGAACGGAGTGCCGAGAGCCATCGCGAGCGTTGCGAAGGCAGCGGCGGTAGTGCTGGCTCCGAAGCGCAGGCCGAGAAAAAACAGGCATATGCCTGCCAGCGCGGCGGGCAAGGCTGATGCGCCAGCGCTCACGATATAGGAGAGCGCAATTTCACCGCGGGGCGATTCCGGATCGATGCCCACGATGCGCATGGCCGGCCGCGCAGCCAGGGCAAAGGGCACGGCCAGGAAGACCAGACCGGGCGCCTTATCGGAGTAATAGTGTCCGGCAACCAATGCGCGATCCTCGGTGTTCTGGTAATAAGCGTCGGTTCGCAGCGTGTGGCGCTCGACAATGGCGCGCAGCAGATCGAAGCGGGAGTTCTGATTCCAGCCGCCAGCTTCGTAGAAGTAGATGAAGGAGAAAAAAGTTACGGAGCCGAGCAGGAGCGCGAGTTTCCAGCGCGCGGGAGATTTTTCCGGGAGGGAGTTCATCGAATTTTCGAGAGCGCTAATAACTCGATCTCAGGCTGCGGAGCCGGAGCCGATGTGGCCCGCGGTTTCCGATGCGCAGACAAGTTACTGGTGCAGCGACGCCAGAAGATATTCTGCCACGATCTTCCGGGTTTGTTCGTCGATCGAGGGCGGCGGATCGGCGGAGGAGACGGAGACGGACGGTCCACCCTTGACGCCGACATAGACCGCTTCGTAAGAGGTATCGCCCAGGTTCTCCACCATGTGCTTGAAAGGAGGATACCAGCGGGTTTCGCCCGGCTTGGAGTAGACCTCGCGGGTCTTGCCGTTTTCGTCGGTAAAGCGAAGATGCGCCGCGGTGAGGGCCACGACCACGCCACCGGGATGATTATGCATCACAGACTTCTCGTGCGGCCCGTAGTGAACCGAAACTACCTGCACGCGGTCGTTCTCGAAGTTCAGCTTGTAATGGTTGGGTTCAACCTTGGTGGGATCCTGCGCCAAGACAACGGCTGTGGCCACACACACAAAGGTCAGCGCCGACACCAGCTTCGACCGCATGTTTGCCTCCTGCCCGAGTTTCGTGGTTCTTGCGTGAAACATCACGCAACTCTACCTCCGGCGCTAATGAGTGTCAACGAAAGGGACCGGACCATGCGCACTAGTGGCTAATCCCGAGTCACGCCTGGAGAATTCCCGCCAATACGCCGGCGCGCGTATGGAGCCACTGGAATGGACGCTCCAGCGAAAGCCTGGACCGCAAAGTGCGCTGAGAAAGACCGCGAAGGACGCGAAGAAAACCGGCGGGCTGGGCACTGGCGGTTAATCCCGAGTCCGACCTGGAGGATTCCCGTCAATATATGAGAGACCACCGGCGTGCCGCTGCTGCGGCAATCCTCTGCTCGCGTTTCACCTGACAGTTGGTGGGCCCACCAGGATTTGAACCTGGAACCAACAGATTATGAGTCTGCTGCTCTAACCGTTGAGCTATGGGCCCTGCGGAATCAAATCTAGCACAAAGTCAAAGTCCCCACCCCAGCCGCAAAAAGCGCGGCTAGGATGGGGCACCCGACATCCCCGGTTGATGAGACAGACTCTTAGTCTTCCTTGCCGAACTGCTTGATGTCGTCGGCAGCTTCGGTGATGACGACGGGTTCTTTGCCCTGCACCAACTCGCGTACCTTTTCCACCACGTCGGGATTGGCCAGGGTGGTGATGTCCCCGGTATTCATGCGATTGGAAATGGAGGCGAGGATGCGGCGCATGAGCTTGCCGGACCGCGTCTTCGGCATGTCGGGAACGATGTGGATGTGCTTGGGCCGGGCAATCTTGCCAATGATGGTTTCGATCGCCTTGTTGACCTTGTCGATGATCTCCTGGCTAGGCTGGAGTCCTGGCTTCAAGGCGATATAGACTTCGGGCACGCGGCCCTTGATCTCGTCCACCACCGGGACGACTGCCGCTTCCGCGACTTCCTCAACCGTCAGGCACGCGGACTCGATTTCCTTGGTGCCCAGGCGGTGGCCAGCCACGTTGATGACGTCATCCACGCGTCCGAGAATCCGGAAATACCCGTCCACAGCCAGCATGGCTCCGTCAGCCGCGAAATAGGGCCAATCCTGCCATCTCTTGCTGTTGGGGTTCTTGCAGTATTTCCGGTAGTACTGGTTGACGAAACGCTCGCGATCTCCCCAAATGGTCTGCATGATGCCCGGCCAGGGATTGCGAATACAGATATTCCCTGCCTTGCCTGACCCGGCGAGGACTACTTCGCCCATTTCGTCCAGGATCTCCGGGAAGATCCCCGGCATTCCGGGACCGGCGCTGCCGGGCTTCATGGGATCCAGCGCAGGTTTCGTGCTGCACAGGAAGCCGCCATTTTCGGTCTGCCACCAGGTATCCACGATGACGGCTTCGCGCTTGCCGACGGTCTCGTAGTACCAGCGCCAGACTTCGGGCTCGATCGGCTCGCCCACGGTGGTCATGTGCTTGAAGTGATAGTTGTACTTGGTGGGTTCATCGTGGCCGGCCTTACGCAACATGCGAATGGCGGTGGGAGAAGTGTGGAAGATATTCACGCCGAGACGCTCGGCGATCCGCCACACTCGGCCGGCATCCGGATAAGTCGGGACGCCTTCATAGATAACGCTGGTCGCAGCCAGGGCCAGCGGGCCGTACACAATGTAGGAGTGGCCCGTGATCCATCCGATGTCAGCCATGCACCAATAAACATCCTCGGGGTGAATGTCCTGAATGTATTTGGAGGTGCCGGTCACATAGGCGAGATAGCCGCCGGTGCGGTGCTGGCATCCCTTGGGCTTGCCAGTGCTGCCGCTGGTGTACATCAGGAACAGCGGGGCTTCGGCATCCATGGGGATGGGAGCCACGATTTCACCGGAGTAGTTGGGCAGGATCTCGTCCACCCAAAAATCACGGCCTTTCACGAAAGGCGTAGCGGAAGCATTCTGGCCGGGAGTGCGCCTCCAGACCAGCACCTTGTCGACGACATGGCCTTGCTTCTTGGCAACCTCGAACGCGATGTCAGCGCCGGCCTTGTGATCGAGCAGCTTGCCATTGCGATAGTAGCCATCCATGGTGATCAGGACATGGCTGCTGGAATCGGCGACGCGCGTGCCGCAAGCCTCGCCGCTGAAGCCGCCAAACACGACCGAGTGAATGACCCCGAGGCGGGCGCAGGCCAGCATGGTGATGGGCAACTCGGGAACCATGGGCATGTGGATGGTGACGCGATCGCCTGCCTTCAGGCCGCAGAAATCGCGGAGCAGCGCCGCGAACTCATTCACCCGCACGTAGAGTTCGCGATAGGTCACGGCGACGGGCGCGTCGTTTTCCGGCTCGGGAACGAAGATCAGCGCGGCTTTGTTCTTGTGCTTGGCCAGATGGCGGTCCACGCAGTTGTACGAGGCGTTGATCTTGCCGCCGACGAACCACTTCCAGAAGGGCGGGTCGCTGGTGTCAAGCGTGGTCTGCCAATACTGGTCCCAGCTCAACATATCGGCGTATTCCCGGAAGCATTCCGGAAACTTCTCCTCGCTGAACCGATTGAGGACGTCGGGATCAGCCAGATTGGCCTGACCGATGAACTTCGAAGAAGGATAGTAGTATTCCTCCTCCCTCCAGTGGACGGCAATCTGAGCCTCGCTGGTCTCGCTCACTACCTGCTGCTTTGGAACAATCTCTCGCATAGCCATTTCCTTTTCCCCTCCTGTCAAAATTTGTGGTGCACTTGCAGGCACTTACCCGCTCTCGCGTCATGCGCTGGCGGAGTCCATCAGAATCCTGCGCTCACGAAACAAATTGTTGCTGCCGCGCCTTCGCCGAGCGCTGCTTCTTGCCTCTCAAGCGGTATCGAACCGCGGCGCGAAAGCCACTCCCGGCCATGCGAATTCAGATCCCCGGGCCTGGAGGAATGGGCGCTCGTGGCCGCGAGCGCCCTCCAGTAGCCTCTTTCAGGCCCATGCATGATGCAGCATCCGTTGCCGGAGTGCAACACCTTTCCGAAAAAACTAGGCCGCTGTGGCCACGTTCTTTGCCGCCAAACCGGCTGCCGGGACCGCCGGGCGCTTGGCTGCAAACTCTGCCAGCAGGGCAACCAAGGCCAGCGCTGCCGCCCAATAGAACGCCATCTGGTAGTTTTTGTACTTGTCAAACAGCACTCCGGCGATCCGCGGGCCGATGATGCCAGCCACACCCCATGCGGTGAACAGCATGCCGTAGTTGATGCCGGCATTTTTGGTGCCCCAGAAATCAGCCGCGGTCGAGCCGTTGACCGAAAGCTGGGTTCCGTAGCACCAGTACACGACGAACACCGTTACGTACAGCGGCCCGACGCTCCCGCCCACCAAATAAAGAATGGGCATGGCGATCATGGAGATGGCGATCATCAGGCGCAACACGTTCAAACGGCCGAGAGCATCCGACATCCAGCCCGACAAGATGCGGCCGGAAGCATTGCCGACTGCGCCCACAACCAGGCCCATGGTGGCGATGGCTGCGCTAGCAATACCTACGCTTTTGGCGAAAGGAACCAACTGGCTGATCACCATCTGCCCAGCCGAGCAACCCAGGGCATAGGCCACCCACATGAAGTAGAAAGTGGGCGTGCGCAGCGTCTCACTCGGGCTAAATTCATAGGTGGTCGCGGCCGCCTTGGAGGCTGGTGCCGGCGTCCAACCAGCAGGCTTGTACCCAACCGGCGGATTATGCAGCAGGAAGGCGCCGAAAACGGTCATGAACAGGAAAATTACTCCTAGGATCATGAACGTGGTGTGCACACCGTAGGCCGGAATCAGCTTCAGGTTCGCCAAAGGACCAAAGATGGCCGACCCTCCTCCGTAGCCGCCGACCGCCAGTCCTACAGCCAATCCGCGTTTATCGGGAAACCATTTGGCCATCACGGGTATAGGCGTAGAGTAGCCAAAGCCGTTGCCGAGCCCGCCTATCACCCCGAAGCACACGTACAGGTAAGTCAAGCTGTGCGTAAAGGCGCACAGGAAGAAACCCAGGCTGACCAGAACACCGCCGGTCAGGGAAACCCAGAATGGACCGTACTTGTCCTGCAGCCGTCCCGCCGCGATAAACGTCAGGGCGAAGACGACAACAGCGATGGTGTACACCATGGAAGTATCCGCCCGCTTCCAGCCGAATTCTTTCTCCAATGGGGCCACAAACACACTCCAGGCGTACAGCGAGCCCAGCGCCAGGTTCATGGACATTCCGCCGACCACACGCCACCAACGACTAATACCGAGATTCAAGGAAGTATCATTAGCCACAGTTTTTCTCCTTTACAGAAAATGGAATGAGAGCGGGAACCGACACGCGAATAACTGGGGCTCCCGGATCACTCTGCGTGCTGACTTCGTCAAACTAACTCGAACGTGTTTCGTAAATGCCTTTCAGCCGTGAATGAGCGTCCCTCAGGGGCTAAAGCCCCCGTCTTTCTTGGCTTCTAGCGGCACGGCTAAAGCCGTGCCCTTTCAAAACCGATTGACCCTCAGGGGCCAAAGTGTCTGCGTCAGAGCTACTCCTTCGCCCCGCTGGGGCTGGCCAACTCCCACTTTTTACCCACGGCTTACGCCGTGGGCTGCATTCCTACGCCGCTTCGCGGCTAAAATCCGTGCTTTCGATCGCATCACTGCGCTTTCTCCAAAACTGCGTTGATGGTTAATTCCGATCCTGGCGACACGGTCAGTTCCCGCTTCCAGGCGACGAAGCTGGGCGTCGAAATCAGCACGACGTGTTGTCCGGTCGTCAGGTTGAGGACTGAAGGAGTGCTGCCGACGTAGCGCCCGTCGAGCGTGACGTCTGCTCCCGACGGAGTCGAACTGAAACTGCATTTCACCGTTACCTGAGGCGGACTGGGCGCGACCGGGGCAGCTTGCCCGGTGTTTTGCACGGGAGCCGGGCTTGTGCTGGCGTTGCCCGCGACTGCAGGCCCTGGCGATTGGCCCTTTGTGTCGTCTGGGACGTAGGTATAGAGCTGATTGCGCAGTTTGCCCTTGTCATCCACGTAGTACAGGACAAGGCCGCGCTTTTCTCTTCTGGCGTCGAAACTCTCCCCTTTGGGCAGGGGAATACATCTCGACCATTTGGAGTCAATGGTGCAGGTGATGTGAAAGGGAGGGCTGTTGCCTTCCTGCACCAGCAAGGTAGTGGTCACGTCCGCCGTCTTGCTGGAAAGACAATATGCGTCGTAGTTCACCTGATCGCAATTCTTGGGGACGTCGCTGGTTTTCAGGCTGACGGATCGAGTTTCGGAATCGAGAACAGTGATGTGTATCGTCTTGTTCTTGACGGCGGCATTCGCGAACATAGCCAGGAACATAAGCCCTGCCGACAAGGCTACTTTTCTGCATGGACTCATGAGATATCCCCACCCCCCACTGATCCGGCTATTGTAGCCCCGGCTTTCAGGGATGATTCTCGAAATCGAGTTTGCCCGGTCGGGTTTTGCCATGTCCTCACACTCGGTTGCCAGAATGTCCGGGTGGGAGGGCGGACTCAGCCTCGGGCTAACCCTGGAACCGAATCCGTCCTCCTTGCCTGCCATCAAGTTGCCTCCATGCCAAAGGTTGCGATGCATCGTCTAGAACGTAAAAATGGGCCCAAATTCAGTGCGGTGATCCTGCCATTCGTTGGATGGCTGCCCGGCAATCGAGTACAGGGGAAGACCATCCTTGATACGCGTGGCATAAATGGACTGTTCGAAAGCGAAGGTGACGTATGGATTTAACTTGTAGTAAAGGGTGCCCGCAAACAACTTGCCCATCGAGAGCGGCAAGACGCCTACGGCATTCGGGTTATTCAGATCGCGATCGACGACCTGGTCTTTGCCCATGTGCAGGTAGAGCTGCCAGCCGGCGTTGTGGCCTTTGGGATTGGCGTTGAACCAGCGGGAGAGCGGCAAGCCCAGATTGACGAATCCGCCGAAGGCCCGAATGGGCCGTTGAGGAGCAACTACGACGTCGCCGACGGGGCAGGCGCCGCCTGCGGCTACAGGAACAGTGCAAGCCAGTGTCGGAGCGCCGGAAGCTGCGGTGACACCGTCGATGGGAGTAAACGTGACCGGGTTATTGAGCCCGCCGACGTCGGTAAAGAAAGTATTGACCTGGCCACCGAAGAAGAAACGGAGGTCAGCGCCACGATAACCAGTCACAACCAAGGTGAACCAGCGGGTGGGCAGTTGCAGGCCAAGCTGATCGCCATACATCTTGCTGGAGGCAGTGAAGCCATTGGGGAGGGCTTCCTGATAGGAGCAAGTCAATGCGTTGTATTCCGCTGAAGTCGTAGTACAAACGGCGGAGCTGTAGTCCTCGTTGGTGACGATCGATTTGCGCCTGGAGTAGAAGCCGCTCCAGAAAATCTGAGCGGGCGCAACCGCCGGCGCTTTATCGAGCTGGAACTGCAAGGCCAGTCTGCCTTCGAGCTCGGGTCGGCCGGAGTCGGCACCCTCACGCTCGGCCTGTGCGATTTGGCCCTGAAGGCCCAGAGCCCCGAGTTTTTCGATCTGCCCGGTGCTCGGCATCATGATGGCAAAGGTGGGTGAGAGTTTGAAATTGCGATCGCCGCCGAGCTTCTGGACCAATCCGAACTGGAATTGCGGAGAACGCTCATAGATGTCGCCGTACCAGTAGCCCAAGGCGGTAGTTTCCAGGATGTTGGGCAGGGCGCTGGAGCCGAACAGCGTCCAGTCCTGGCCGCCCTCGAAGTAAATATCCGTCTTATCGCTGGCGGCGTAATCCAAACGCGCCCAAGCCTGCCGGAAAGAAAACATGCTGCTGCGAATGGAGGAGACGTCGCGGTTATCGACTTCGCTGAAATTGCCCTCAAAGTCGCCTTCGATGCGACCGGTCAAGGTTATCTTGGGCGAAATATCGGGAAATTCGAAGTTGGCCCCGATGCGGCTGGAGCGCGCCTTCAAATGAAACTCCGGGTCTTTTGTAGGGCCGGTGCTTAGGATCGACGTCGTGGACAAGAACAAGCCTGGAAACGGCATGTCATCGCCATTGGGTTGACTGGAGTCATAAACGGCGGTGGCTTTCAAAAATCCATAAGGCGTCATCTTGACCGGGCCCATGGTAAAGGCTGCCTTCAGGCCGTCCTTGACTGGCGGATCGACTGGCAGCACTCGCAGCGGAGCCACCGCTGGCACAACTGCGGGTCCGGCTGGCTTGGTCTCCTTTGGAGCAGGAGCCTGGGCAGTCTGACTTGAGACTTCCACCGTGACGGGCGTGGCCGTGACCGGAGCAGGGGCGGCCGCCGGTTGTGCAGCCGGAGCGGCGGCGGCAGACAGATCATCCGCGGTCACCACGCCTTTGCGGGCCAGCGCTTCCACCAGCAACTGAAACTCCGCCTCTGGAGCTGCGTTGCGGATGGCATTGGCCTCACTGGGCGCAAGCACTCCCTTCATGACCAGCACTCCGAGCAACGCGGTCACATTGGCGTTGCTGGCGGCTGGAGTTAGATTGGGGTTGGCAGCGGGGGCTGGGGGCTGCGCGGCGGGGTTGGCGGCGGCTGCTGGGTTAGGTTTCGCATCGGCGGCGTCCTTCGCCCCTGCCAGGGCGGGCACGACCGATGCGACTGCGAGTAATGCGGCACAAATCCACGGCTTCAGCTTCGACATATGAGATATCTCCTCTTTGACCGGGAGTAACTCCCTTCACGGAGTAATGACAGAAATTGCCGTTCTGCAAATGGGGCCCTGGGCTTACTTTTCTTGGTCACGCACATCGGTGGTCCCGGTTTGGGACCCAAGGGGCCGCGTCCGAGCTTGTTTGTCTCGGGCGTAATGGGGAGCTACAGTAGGACGGAAATCAACAGGGAGATGTGTGCTAGCTCACCCATAGTTGTGATTTGCATCACGAAACCGGGTCCGAGAATCAGGAGCTAAGAGGAGGAGCAGGATTCCCGTTTTGGCGCCGAAGTCTACGAATCCTATTGAATTTGCTGTACTTCGGTCCCATCGTTTTCTGAGGATGCGGTGTGGCGGAAGGGCGATCGGCATCCGTTGCCTTTTCGTCCTCTTTGCGCAAAAACACAGGTGGGCGTGACCTCACTCACCACTGGCGGATCGCCGTCAAGCCAAGAATCCACCATTCCCGGAGATGTTTTCACGCTGGAGGGCTGAGGGGCTCGGGCACGATTTCACGGAAGCGTTCTGGATTTGCGATGGTGCAGCGTTTGCTTCCAAGCTGCGGAGCTTGGCTCCGCCGGACAGCCGAGAGCGGCCGTCCCCACATAAGAACTTGAACCTGCCGCTTAAACGCCTGCGCCGCGATGCTGCTTGTCAGCGCCGCCCGTCCTGCTGGGGGACGCCGCCAGTTCCGCGAGGGAAGGCATGGATTCCGCTTCGGTGAACTTGTGTTCGGGCAGGGCTGCGCCTGTTTTCATCGCGTCGACCAGCATTTCGATCGCGAGGTCGACATTGGGGCGAATGAAGATGGTTGCGGCGAGGGTTCCGGCACGCACCCAGGCTTGACCGGTCTTGGGCATACCATCGCAGCCGGTAAAGGGGATCTTCATCCATTTTTCCCGCTCACCCTCCGCAACTTCGCTGAAGGCTTTTCGCGCGCCCATCGCCATGCTGTCGTCCTGCGCTCCGACCAGGCAGATGCGACTCTCCTGGGAAGTGCGCAAACGCAGCCACGAACTCACCGCGCGATACGAACTTTCTTCGGTCCAGTTCGCCCGCATGGACTTCACCTGAATGTTGGAGGGTTTGGTCTGGTTCATGCCCCGGGTGCGGTCCTTCGCGGCAGAGCTGTTGGCCGGCCCTTCGATGTAGAGGACCGGTCCGCCGCTGGGCAACAGGGCGGCGAACTGCTTGCCCTGGATTCTTCCGACTTCTACATGATCGGAGCTGACGGCGAAGGCCGGAACCCTGAACGCGCGGCGCAATTCGGCGATGTAGTCGGCATCGTGGTTCAGCACGACCCAGCCGATGCCAGCCGCGGCAGCCGCGCGCGCCACTTGCGGGAATGCGGTACCGCCCGCCGGTTCGAACAGGATGGCGTCGGGGTGCGCTACGGACGACTCCTGAATGTGCTGCAGCAATTGCTGGCTTTGTACCAACGCGTCGTTGTTGGCGTGAATGATCTTCACGTCCACGCCCAGCCGCCGTCCCGCTTTTTCCGCGGCCACCGCCTGTTCCTGCTGATAGTCGTTGTCGTTGTTAGTCAGGGAGACGAGGAAACTCAACCGTTTGGTGACACCGGCGGCCATGGGTGGATCATAATCCAAATGGCGCGGTCAACCATGTGACTAGAGTAACCATCCTCAGTGCAGCTTTGGGAAGATGTCTGAAAAGGTAGCGATCGAGTCTAGCTGCCAGCGGCAGCGCCGGTGGCCGCGTCCCCGAGAAAGGATTTCAGATTCGTGTCCAGGGCTTCCCGGTCGGCCTCGGGCAGGTTGACGAAGCGGAAAGGTTGCATCCAGCCCTGCGTGGCCCACATGGGAAACAGCATCTGGGCCTTGTTGCGAATCGTAGCCTGACCCACGTGGAAGATCAGTTCGACCTCGAGTTTCTCCTCCAGTGGCTTTTCGACGTGGATGACTCCGCCGGTCGTGGAAAGCTGATGGAACCTGGCTCGCACCGAGCGGCGATTGGGCAACCGCACCAGCACCAGCACCGAACCGCGCAGCTTCACGCGAAAGGGACGGCTTACAACCTTGTTTTCTTCGACGGGCGCGGCCCTCGCCTTCGCATCCGAGGCAGCGGATTCTTCGACCGGCTGAGTACGGGCCGTGGAATCAGGTGCCGTCGAATCGAGCTGTTCATCCATACAGCACGAGTATGGCAGCGCCGGGGACCGGCGGTGTAGTTACGAAAGCACAAGACCCGGAATTAACTTTCGAGGAAGGGCAGATTGGGGGCCAAGCGGGCTGCTCAACAAGTCGCTCTGGTGACCTCAGGGGCTGAAGCCCTCACAAAAAAGAGGGGCTTTATCGCAGCGCTGAAAGCGCTGCGCCACCCAACATCGGGTTTCTTAGCAACCTCCCAGGGAGCGGCTTTCACTTGCGTCCGGGACGGGCGCTGCTTTCCGGGATGAGGTTGTAGGGCCAGGCCTTCTTGTTCACTTTGAGCTGGGCAGCGCTCGGCGGAACGGCACTTGCCGCGGCCGGAGCGGGGGCGGTCTGCGGCGCGAACTTCCAGTCTTCAGGAGGATCGGCAATTCCCCACACGTTGCCATGAGTGTAAAGCGCGGCGCCGATGAGAAACTGTTTACCGTCGTCGCCCAGCGGCAGAGAGTTCGCTACCCTTGCCGTGACACTGCCTCCGCCGGGCAGATCGCTCAGCATAATGGGAGTCTCGAGCTGCAGCGCCTGCGAACTGCGAAAACCGCATCCCTGAGCGCTGGCGACGAGCACCACGCACTTGTCGGCAAAGGGCCGCATGCGGTCGAGACTAGTGACCGTAACGGGAATCTCCACGCGAATGCGTGTGCTGCGTCGCGTCGTTTTGGGCGTCAGGACTTCCATGGCAAAGGTCGCCCGCAGGCCCGGAAGGGCGGTGACGGAGAAGTCGCACTTTTATTTTGGCAGATTTGGGCTGGGGCGGGATGATGACAAAGGTAACCGCTGATCGACACCACGCGGAGCCGTTCAGGGTGTCAGTGAGTGCTATCGCGAGTGGGTGTTGAAAAAGTCACGTCGATTAGCTGGATGAGATTCGGCAGAAGCATGTTAGAAGAAAGCATCTCCCATGCATTGTTGGATTCTCATCATCGGAGGCCTGCTGATCATGATGGGGCA
>Ga0074045_10002701_pt1 | contig 16313 bp, 16 predicted proteins | sample BogForMeECP23OM2_FD_94442 | JGI IMG/M metagenome (GOLD analysis project Ga0074045, IMG submission 94442) | Bog forest soil microbial communities from Calvert Island, British Columbia, Canada - Bog Forest MetaG ECP23OM2 | ecosystem: Environmental > Terrestrial > Soil > Wetlands ...
CGGATACTGCCCGAATATCGCGAGTACGAGCGGCTGTCGACGACCGTGATCAATGCCTACGTGGCGCCCCGCATGGTGTCGCATCTGCGCAATCTGGCATCCCAGCTCAAAAGCTCGGGGCTCCGCGTGATGCAGTCCAACGGCGCCGCGATCGGTATCCCGCTTGCGTGTGCCGAGCCCGTCCGCACGATTCTCTCCGGACCGGCTGCGGGCGTGGTCGGCGCCGCCGAACTGGTCCACGCGATGAGCGTCGACCGGTTCATCACCTTCGACATGGGCGGGACCTCGACCGACGTTGCGCTCTTCGACCGCCGGGCACAGCTCCGCTCCCTGAGCTACCCGGCCGGCTACGCGGTGCGCACGCCGGCGATCGATATCCATACGGTGGGCGCGGGCGGCGGGTCGATCGCCACGCTCGATGCGGGCGGCTCGCTCAAGGTCGGACCGGAAAGCGCGGGCGCGGACCCCGGACCGGCCTGCTACGGACGCGGCGAAAATCCGACGGTGACCGACGCCGATTTGGTCGCCGGCCGGCTGATCGCGGAGAACTTCCTGGGCGGGCGGATGGCGCTCGACACGGGGCGGGCGGCGCGCGCAGTCCGCAAGCTCGCGACCGCGATGAAGACCGACGTCGCGACGGCCGCGCGCGGCGTGATCCGGGTGGTCAACGCGAACATGGAGCGCGCCATCCGCGTGATCACGGTCGAGCGCGGCTTCGATCCGCGCGACTTCGCGCTCCTCGCCTTCGGCGGCGCGGGTCCGATGCACGCGTCCGAGCTCGCGCTCGATTTGGGGATTCGCCACGTGGTTCTGCCGCGTAATCCCGGACTGCTTTGCGCGTGGGGTGCGCTCGGTGCGCCGCTCGGCCGCGAACTGTCGCTGACGGTGCGCGCTACCGCACCTACGCTCGCCGCACTGGAGCGCCGCGCCCGGCCGCTAATCACTCGCGCACATGCTGATCTGCGCGCGGAGGGCGCCGCCCCGGAATCAATCCGCCACGAGCTCTGGGCGGATATGCGTTATCGCGGACAGGCCTACGAAATCGAAGTTCGGCTCGGCCGGCAATTTGTCCACGATTTCCACCGGCGGCATCGGCAGACCTTCGGCTACGCCACGCCGGATGCGCCGGTCGAGGTGGTAAATCTCCGGCTGCGCGCCTTTGCGCAGGGACCCGCGATCAAACCGGCGCGGCTGAAAGGATCGACGCAACGCCCCGCCGTGATCGGCCGTACGCAGACGATGGTTGGCGGCACTGCCCGCATGGTCCCGATCTATGCGCGCGAAGGACTCGGCGCTACGACTCGGCTCAACGGTCCGCTGATCGTGACCGAGCTCAGCACCACCGCCTACGTCGCGCCGGAATTCACGCTCCGCGCCGACGATTACGGCAACCTGCATCTGGAGCGGCGATGAAACTCGACCCGGTAACCCTCGCCGTGATGAACCATCGGCTGGCCGCGATCGCCGAAGAGATGGGCGTCGTGCTCGGCCAGACCGCCTACTCGCCCAATATCAAGGAGCGCCGCGACTACTCATGCGCGCTGTTCGACGCGCGCGGCGAACTGGTGGCGCAGGCCGCGCATATCCCGGTCCATCTCGGCTCGACCCCGCTGTCGGTCCGCGCCGCGATCGCGCGGCTCGAACTCAACCCCGGCGATGTCGCCGCGGTCAACGATCCGTTTGCCGGCGGGACCCATCTGCCCGACGTCACCGTCGTGATGCCGATTTTCCTCGACGGCGAGCGGCGCCCTTTCGCCTATGCGGCCAACCGCGCCCATCATGCGGATATCGGCGGGATGGCGCCCGGCTCGATGGCGCTCTCGACCGAGATCTATCAGGAGGGGTTTCGCCTGCCGCCGGTGAAGATCATGGTCGGGGGTGAACCGGCGCGCGACGTCTTCACGCTGTTCCTCGCCAATACGCGCGTGCCGGAGGAGCGCGAGGGCGACCTGCGCGCGCAGCTCGCGGCGTTGCGGGTCGGCGCCGATCGCACCCGCGCACTCGTCGCCACGCTGGGCCGCAAGCCGGTGAGCGCCGCGATGGACGCGCTGAAGGACTACGCCGACCGGCTGATGCGCGCCGCGCTCCGCCGGATTAAACCGGGGGTCTATCGCGCCCGCGACTACCTGGACGACGACGGCTGCGGGACGGGTCCGATCGCGCTCGAGGTCGCGATCAAGCTGGGCGGCGGACGCGCGATTGTCGATTTCACCGGCTCGGCGCCGCAGGTGCGCGGCGCGGTCAACGCCAATTACGCGATCACGCTCTCCGCCACTTTCTATGTGATGAAGTGTCTGGCGGCCGAGGCGGTCCCCGCCAACGAAGGGCTGATGCGCCCGATCAAGCTGATCGCGCCGGAGGGCTCGATCGTGAATGCGCTGGCGCCCGCCGCCGTCGCGGGCGGCAACGTCGAGACCTCGCAGCGGATCGTCGACGTGCTGTTTCGCGCACTGGCCGAGGCCGCGCCCGAGCGTATCCCGGCCGCGAGCTCCGGCTCGATGTCGAATCTGACGATCGGCGGCTACGACTCCTTCCGCGCGCGCCACTTCTCCTATTACGAAACGATCGCGGGTGGCGCGGGCGCCGCGCCGGGCCGTCCGGGTGCCGCGGGGCTCCATACGCACATGACGAATACGCTCAACACGCCGATCGAGGCGCTCGAAGCCTACTATCCGATGCGCATCACTGAGTATCGGATTCGGCGTGGCTCCGGTGGACGCGGCGCGGCCGACGGCGGCGATGGTCTGATTCGCGACCTCGAATGCCTGGTCGACTCCAACGTTAGTCTGCTCACCGACCGGCGCGTCACGGTGCCGTGGGGACTCGACGGCGGCGGCGACGGTATGTCGGGCGCGAACTATCTAATCCGCAAGAACGGCAAGCGGCAGAAGCTGCCGGGAAAGACCAACGTACAGCTCGCGCCCGGCGATCGCATCCGGATCGAAACCCCCGGCGGCGGCGGTCACGGACAGAGAAAAAGGTAATTAGGTTTGATTCTGTAAGCGCTCGATGGTTCTGTCATTCCCGCGCGTCTGACACTAGCGGAGCCGCAGGCGAAGCGAGCAGGCGAGTCTGCGAGCTGCGTCGAGACTTGTCTGGCGCGCGAGGAATCCCGGATTATTTCCCACTCATCACTCGGTCAGATCCCGCCACTGTGGATTGAGAGATTCGATAAGCTTGAACTTGCGCGCGCGTGTCATTTGCTTGATCTCATTTTCCGTAGCGATGGCTTGATTGATATCGCTGAACTCCTCGAAATAGACCAGACGATTCACGTTGTACCGTGCGGTGAAGGAGCCTGGCGTTCCGGCCTTGTGTCCCTGAACCCGGCGTTCAAGGTCGTTGCTGACACCGACATAGAGCGTCTGCGAAAGACTGCTCATTATGTAAACATAATAATTGCGGTCGCGCATCGCGGCGATTCGCCGGAAAGGATCCGGGATTCCTCGCGCGCCAGACAAGTCTCGACGCAGCTCGCAGACTCGCCTGCTCGCTTCGCCTGCGGCTCCGCTAGCGTCAGACGCGCGGGAATGACAGAACAGGATTATGTCGGATCAAACCGATCCGTGGCCACCTACTTTGTTCTCTATTCGCTTTCCGAGCCGGCAGTAGCCACTTCCGGGGAATCATCATCGACGATTCGCGCAGTTAAACCACCTTTGCGGCGCGCAGGCGTTTGCGTTCGATCGCGTCGATACCCAGTTCGGCGAGAATCTCGTCGGTATGCTCGCTCAACTTCGCCGCGCGACGGCGGACCTTGATCGGCGTGCGCGAGAATTTCGCCGCCGGGCCCGTGATCGGCACGGTCTTGCCGTCCTCCTGCTCGATCAGTTGCAGCATGTCGCGCTCATGTACGTGCGGATCGTTGGCCGCCTCCGCATAGCTGCGCACGCCGGCCGCCGGAATCCCCGCTTCAGCGAAGATTCGTTCAACGTCCGCAACCCGCTGCGTCTTCATCCAGGCCGCGACCGCCGCGTCGGTCTCCTCGCGATTTTCGTGGCGCGCCGCCATCGTAGCGAAACGCGGATCGACGGCCATGTCAGGCCTGCTGATAAGGCGGGTGAGCGCGCGCCAGTGCGGTTCGAGCAGCACCGCGACGAAAACATGGCCGTCGGCACAGGCGAAGGCGTCGACCGGCGCACTGAACAGCGATCGATTGCCGAGGCGGCGCAATGCGGGATGCTTGAGGGCGCCGAGCGTCAGATAGCCGTTGGACTGGAACAGAATCGAATCCATCAGTGAGACGTCGATATGCTGACCCTCGCCGGTCTGATCGCGATGGCGCAACGCGGCGAGCGCACTCAGCGCACTATGGAGTCCCGCCAGATCGTCGCCGAGGTAAGTCGCGCAGCGCACCGGCGGGCCGTCGGGCGAGCCGTTGAGCGACATGAAGCCGGAGGCGGCCTCCGCCACCGGGTCGTAGCCGGGGCGATCGTACGCCGGACCGAACTGGCCGAAGCCGCTGATCGAGACATAGACGATATCGGGTTTGACCGCGCGGCAATGCTCGTAGCCGATCCCCCACTTGTCGAAGGTGCCGGGACGGAAATTCTGCACCACGACGTCAGAGCGCGCGGCCAGTTTGAGGAACAGCGCGCGACCCTCGGGATTGCGCAGATCGAGCGTCAGACTGCGCTTGTTGCGGTTGACTGTGGCGTGCAGAAAGCTGACCCGGCTGCCCTCGCCCGTCAGAAAAGGGCCGACCCGCCGTCCGACCTCGCCCTCGATCGCCTCGATCTTGACGACGTCGGCGCCAAGGTCCGCGAACAGGCATCCGCACATCGGACCCGCCCAACTGGTCGTCGCCTCGAGCACACGAATACCCTGGAGCGGTCCCGTCAGGTCGCTCCGTGCGTCACGATAGAAATCCGGCTTGCGCATCGGCTGATTCTTCCCCGGTCCGGTCAGGCTGGCAAGGCGGCGAGCGAAGTCGTCCCGCTCAGTGGTCACCGCGTTCGCGGCGCTGCTGGAGTTTCCCGCGCCAGTAGCCGATGAAATTGGCGCATTCGAGCTCATGAAAGACCGCGCGCTCGCGATCGCCGCGGAGTGTCGCCGTGATCATCCGGAACGCGTTGCGGCCCAGCTTGTCCAGATGATTGTGCGTCGGGCCGCCCGCTATCGCGCTGCCGAAGCCGAAGGCGTAGCTCTTGCGCCGCAGGTAGGCGCGCGTCATCCGCTCGGGCGGAATCAGGTGGTGGACCCGCGCCGCCGGTACGAAGCCCATCACGCCGCCACGCCGCATGATTCGCTCGAAGAGTTCGGTGTCTTCGCCCGACATCGGATTACCGCCGACCACGCCGAGCTCCTCGCGAAAATTACCAAACAGCGCAAAGGTTTTGCGCCGGAAGCCAACGTTGGCGCTGTAATAATTGTGAATCGTCTCGTTAACGGCGGGCGGCGCGGCGTTCACCGCGGCCTCGTTGTGCACCGCCAGCTTGATATAGACGCTGGGGCCGAGCCAGCGCGGCGGCGGCTTGCCCCAGCACGCGATCACCATGCCGCAGGCCGCGTCGAGCTTGCGCCGCTCCATCGCGGCGATCATCTCGACCGCCCAGCGTGGTTCCGCCACCGCGTCGTCGTCGATGAACAGGATGAAATCGCCGTGCGCTTCCGCCACGGCGCGATTACGCGCGTAACTCGAACCCTGCCGCGGCTCGAAGACGCAGCGGGTCGGAATGCGCGCGGACTCAGCGAATTCCTCGGCGACTGCGCTGGTATCGTCGGTCGAATTGTTGTCGACGATCACGCATTCGGCGGTGAACCCGGCGGGAATTTCGAGCGCGGCGATACTGGCGAGCGTCTCGCGCAGGCGCCGCGAACGGTTATGGGTCGGGACGGCGATGGTGACGAGGTTGGCCAAGGCGGACCAGGTCGACTCAGTGTGGCGCCGGGCTGCTGCCGGCTGTTGCTTGCGGCGAGGACGGAGTGGCAGGCGTCATCGTCTTGCCGGGCGCCGCGCTCGCCGTGGCCGGCTTTGCGGCCAGCGCGACCGAACTTATGGTCACGTAAGGGGAGGCTTCCTGCTGCACGGCCGCGGGCGCGGTCAAGACAAAGCCAAAGGGGTGCGAGTCTCCCGGCGCGAAGGGGAGCACCGGGCGGCTGAAGTCGGTGAATTCGACCGGCGTCGCGACCACCTGATGCTCCTCGCGATACGCCGCCTGCAAATCCTTGCCGCGTCCGCTGTACCACGTGACGGCGACCGCGAGCGTATCGACCGGACGATCCCCCGTGTTGCGCACCGTGCCGAAAATCGCAGGCATCCGTTCCTCCGACATCTTCATCGCGACGTCGCTCAGTATAAGCCGGGCCGCGTAAGCCTGGTCCGCCGGCGCCGCCGCCCGCAACTGTTCGAGCCGGTCCAGTTCCCGGCCGTACAGGTCGGCCAGTCCCCAACTGCCGGTGGCCGGTAGCGCCTTGAGTTCCGCGATCATCGCGCGCCATTGCGGAATCGCCTTATCGTAACGGTCCGCCAGATAATCGTTAAGTGCCTGGCGATGGCGGTCGACGATTGAATCGCGGGCGGTAAAGCCCGCGACTATCCGCCAATGGTGATGCTCCTTGACCAGAAAAATCCGGTCATCATAGACCCGCCTGGGATAATCGCCGCGGTCGAGCGACCGTTGCACGGCCTCGGCGGTCACGCCCTGGGAGCCGGCGGCCTGATTGAGCGCGCGCTCCCAGCGGGGCAAATCGGGCGCGGTGATTCTGACCGGCACGAACGCGGAAGTGTCGTCCCGGGTGGCCTCACCCAAAACGTACTGGGTTTGATGGAGCACTGGGCGGAACCATACCGGGCTCACGTCCGGGGCGAGCGGAATCTTGGTCAGGAATTCGGGCATCGTGCGCGCCGCCCGATCCGCCTCGCTGAGCAGAGAATAACAGTGCGGATAGTCAAACTGCCGGAGATCTTCGAGATACCGTTCAGCGACGCCGTGCGGCAAGCGGCGTGCGCAGCCGGCCGGCGCCAGAGCCATCACCGCGAGCGCGATTCCCAGCAACCGGCATCTCATCACGCGGCGGTCCCGGCGGGCATCTGCTTCAACTCGAGCATGTTGCCCTCGGGATCGTGGATATAGATCGAAAGCCCGTGGCCACGCGCCCCGTAGCGGGTCACCGGCTCGCCCGCGATTGCGACCCCCTGACCACGCAGATAGTCGAGCATCGCGGCCAGGTCATCGACCTCGATACCGAGACAAAAGTGGTCGACATTAGCGCTGGCGGCGTGCGGCGGCGAGCTCGCGGGGACGAGATCGATCAGGCTCGCGCCCGCGCGAAGCTGAATCAGGCCGATCGTGTCGAGCCGCCGTTCCTCATGCAGCCCGAGCACTCGCGTATAGAAGTCGAGCATCCGTGGCTGGTCGCCGCAGCGCAGCACGAGATGGTCGAGTTCGGCTACCTTGAAGGGAATCTCCATGATGGCGTGAATTATAGCGCAGCGGCGGAATTAATCCCCCGGGCGACTGCGGAATGACACTGGGAGCGGCACACTACGGGTCGGTGCGGGCGGTCAGGCCGCGGCCAAAGGCGGCGACCTCGTTCTGCCATTCAGTGCCGAACGCCAGAATCAGAATCTGCTGATTGATCTGCTCGTCCTTGGTCAGGCTCTTCCAGACCCCGCCGCCCGCCGCCGCCATCGCCTGATAGGCGTGCTGGGTCTGTGAATAGAAACCCGGGAGATTCTCGATCGCGCCCGGCGGCGGCTTCATCCCCTGCGACGCGTACCACTCGATGATGAAGCGTTCGTGCTCCTCGACCGTGACGTCGACCGTGTTGAAGGAGCCGTTCTCCGCGCGGAAGCGGCGAATCTCCTCGAGGACCGGCTCATAGTCCTCATTGAATGGCGGCGTGTCGCCGACCAGCACGATCACCTTGTGGGAGGCGGGCTTCCACGCCATCCGGTCGATCGCGGTGCGGACGGCGCCCAAGGTGTCTTCCTGCCACTCGCCGCCATTATGCGCGGCGATACTGTTGAGAAAAGTGATCAACTTGTCGGGCGAGGTGGTCAGCGGCTGAACCTGGATCGGCTCGCCGCGGCCGCCAAAGACGACAATGCCGATACGGGCGGCGGGTACCAGCCGATGTATCGCGAAAATCAGCTGTTTCATCCGGCTCTTGGCGTCGCCGATCACGCGCAGCATCGAGCCCGTGCCGTCGAGCACCAGGGCCACTTCGAGTCCGGACTTGCGGAGCCCGCCGATAAAACCACCGAAACCCGCCCCGACGCCGCGGCCGTAGCCCGAGCCGATCCCGCCGCCGCGACCGGCGCCGATCCCGCTGCCCGCCATGCTGCGCACGTAATGGGTCGCCGTCGCGATTGTCTCCGAGCTCTGCGAAGCCACGACGGGCCGCTCGATCGGCAACGGCATGCGCATCTCGGGCATCGCCATCTCGGGCAGATCAAGCTGCTTGAGTTCCTGCGACCCGCCGCCACCGCCGCCTCGCAAATTGACCATGATCAGGTTGTTGCCCGCCGGCATATGCACCAACCAGAGCAGCGCGAGCAAGATCACCACATGCAATGCGACGGAAATCTCGAAGGGTCCTTCGATAAAGCGGAAGACGTCCCAAATCGAGCGCCGGCGTCCACCTAAAAGCGGGTCGTTTTGATCCGCACCGTCGCGTCGCTCCTGCGCGTCAACGACCGCTTGGCGATAACTCCGGCGATAAATGACAAAAGCCGCCACGATAATCGCGAGCGCGGCGGCGGCGATGGCGGCGATCAGCCAAGGTGCCACGCGACTAAGGTCCGCCGGGCGCCACGGGCTCCGGCGCCGGTCCGGGCGTCACGCCTTCGGGCCCCGGCGCGCCTTCGGCCGGGACGGTGTCGGCGGCCGGCGGGGGACCCGAGGCAGCCGACACCGCCAGCGCGATCTGGTCCGCTCCGGCGGTCTTCGCGATATCGACGATACGCACAGCGTCGCCCAGGACAACGCTCGGATCGCCGTTGAAGACCACGGTTTTCTCGGGCGTTTTGGCCAGCGCGGCGCTGACCACCGCCCCCAGCTCGGTCTCCTTGACCGGTTGCTGGTTGACGAAGATCTGATGGTCCGCGGTGTAGGTCACGGTGACCCCGCGGGGTTGCTGCGTCTGATTGGCCGCCTGGAGTTGCGGCAGGTCGACGTGCGCGGCGGATTCAATCGTGACCGCGGTCGCGACCATAAAGATGATCAGCAGCACCAGAAAGATGTCGGTCAGCGGCGTGATGTTGATCGACGCGAAGATGCCGCCTTGGTCGCCGGTTGGAATCGCCATCGTTGGTACTTTGGACGTCGCCCGTGCGAGCGCGCTTCAGCTCCCGGCCTCGGGCTGACCCGGCGCCACGCGTTTGGCCGCGATCGCAATCTGCTCCGCGCCGGCGGTCTTGGCGATATCGAGAATCCGCACCATATCGCCCAGCAGCACCGTGCGGTCGCCCTGAAAAATGACGATTTTCGCGTCAACCCGAGCCAATGCGTCGCGCAGCGCCGGCTCGAATTCACGTTCCGGCACGTCCTTCGAATTGACGAACAGCTCGTGATTCGCCGTGTAGGTGACGATGACGCCTTTGTTCTCGGGGGTCGTGCTGGTCGCCGAGGGCAGTTCGACATGCGTGGCGGATTCGACCTCCACGGACGCCGTGACCATGAAGATGATCAACAGAACGAGAAAGATATCGGTCAGCGGCGTGATGTTGATTTCCCAGAACATCCCGCCCTGGCCCTGGGGCGAGCTAATGGCCAAGCGTGGCCCTCCCAGCCAAGGCCGCATCGATCAGGCGCGCGGCGCAGATATGGATGGTCGCGTTGATACGCTCGATCTTTTGCGAAAAGTAGTTATAGAAAATCACCGCGATGATCGCGACGATGAGGCCGAGCGCGGTCGAGATGAGCGCCTCCGAGATGCCGCCGGCGACCACCGAGAAACCGCCCGTGCCCATCACCGCCATCGATTGAAATGCGACCAGGATACCGACGACCGTGCCGAACAGACCGATGAACGGGGCCGAGGCGCCCGACGTCGCCAGCACCCAGATGGGCCCGCGGAGCTGCAGGACTTCGGCGAAGCGCCGCTCCTCGTCGACTTCGCCCAGGCGGGCGCGATCGGCGGATTGCGCCTCGGCGACCAGTTCGCGGAAGATGCGATCACCGACGCTCTTGCCGCCGTCCAACCGCGCCAGCGCGTCGGCGAATTTGCCCTGCTTGAGGGGTGCGATCAGGCCTTCCGCGCTGCGCGTCGCGCCGCTGCTGACACCCCATAGCGCCCACACCCGCTCGAAAATGATGGTTACGCAGACCACCGAGATGAGCAGCAGCGGGTAGGTCGCGTACCACCCCTGCTGGATCATCGCGAGAATGCTGAACTGACTCTGCATCGTTGGCGTCCCCGATCGCGCCTAAATTCCAGCTGAATGATCGTTCATCCGCAGTTGCCCAAGTCTGATGAAAAAGCCCTCGCTGTCAAGAGCCAAGCTGCGCCCGCGGCTCCGCTGGGGTGGCGCGTCATGTGATGGAGCGGCTTGACTTTGCCCGTGGCCGGAGTCTATCCAAATCCACGGCTGACGACATCGCGGCTTTACGGAGCCGTAATAGAAGAGGAACAAAACCAGATGGCATTACTCGAAGGCAAAGTCGTTGTCATAACGGGCGCGGGACGCGGAATCGGCCGCGAAGAGGCGCTCCTGATGGCGAAGCATGGCGCGAAAGTCGTGGTCAACGACTTGGGCGGGCACTTTGACGGTACGGGGCAATCGCGCTCGCCCGCGGAGGAGGTCGTCAAGGAGATCCGCGCCGGTGGCGGCGAGGCCGTCGCGAACTTCGAGAGCGTGACCGACTTCAAGTCCTCGAAGCGCATCCTCGATTGCGCGATCGACAACTTCGGCAAGCTCAATATCGTCGTCAATAACGCGGGTATCCTGCGCGATCGCATGATCTTCAACATGAGTGAAGATGACTTCGACGCGGTGATCGGCGTCCATCTGAAGGGCACCTTCAACATGGCGCGGCACGCCTGCAATTACTGGCGGGAGCAGCACAAGACGGGCAACCTGCTGAACGGCCGCCTGATCAATACGAGCTCGGACTCGGGTTTGCTCGGCAACGCCGGGCAGGCCAATTACGGCACCGCGAAGGCGGCCGTGGCGACGATGGCGGTAATCATGGATCGCGAGATGGCACGCTATGGCGTCGCGATCAACGCGATCGCGCCGGTCGCGCGTACCCGCCTGACGATCGATGCGACCCCGCAGACCGCGGCAACGATGCCCACGCCGAAGGCGGGCGAAGTCGACATGTTCAGCCCCGCACACGTGGCGCCGCTGGTCGCGTGGCTCGGCAGTGACGATGCCAAGGACGTTCATGGCGAGGTTTTCCGGGTCGGGCTGGGCAACGTCTGGCTGATGCGCGGATGGCATAGCGCGGGCAAAATCACGCAGTCCGGGCCGCTCAAGTTCTGGGATCCGGCCGAGCTCGGCGCGCGCGTCAAGCAGGAACTCGCCAAGGGTATCACGAAGAAAGAGAATCTCGCCGAGGTGCTGACAGGAAAGGTTTGATGTCGCACCCGCGTAGCGATCGAGGCGCGGCTCCTGAGGGGCCGCGCTTTCGTTCCGTCCTCCTGATTTGTGCCGCCAATACTGCGCGCAGCGTCATGGCCGAGCATCTGATGGTGCGCGAGCTGCGCGCCCGGGGGAGCGACGGCCGCGTCATGATCCGTTCGGCCGGAATCGCGCCTTATGCGCGCGACGGCGCGCTGGTCTCGCTCGATACGCGGATGGTGTTGCGCGACGTCGGTATCCATCTGGGCGAGGAGGCAACCTCGACCGACCTGAAGCGCCATCCCGAGTTGCTACTCGAGGCCGACGTGGTAATCGCGATGACCGGGCAACAGGCCCGCGAGCTGCGCGAGCGGTTCATCGTTCCGGAAGCGCTCGAGGTGCACACGCTGCGGGCGTTCGTCAGCGAGGTCGGCGATATCGAGGATCCGTTCGAGAAGGGCGACCTGGTCTTCGCCGCATGCCGCGAGGAGATCATGCGGCTGGTGCCGCGGGTAATCGATCGGATCCTGGGAATTGAGTGAAGTTTGCTACCGTTGATGCAAAGAAGATAACATTTCGGCCGATTCATGGACGAACCGGATCCACAACGACCAATAAATAATTCCGTCGTTTCTCGACTCTACGGCAATGATCGCCAACTAAAATTCCGCCACGACGCGCCCAAATGGTTCACACTCCTGGTCTTCGCGCTGTTTATCGGCTTAATTCTGTTTCTCGCCCTTCTCCCAAGATAGTTCGCTCTCCGGTACGAACTCACTAGCTTGCGGGACGTTCGCTGGCTGATTTCTGCCAGATTTGCGCGTATAGCCGAACGTCTGGGTCATTGTGCGCTGTTCCGCAAGCTGTAAATGGGTAAAGTGGAGGAGCGTCGGCAGCCGGATACGTAGCCCGCCGATGAGAGGTAAGTAATGAGTTTCGCAAACCCGTCCGACAACGAAATACGCGCGATTCTCGCGACGCCGACGACGGTTGCGGTGGTCGGATGCTCCGACAACCCGGATCGCGACAGCCTGCGGATCGCGCAACTGCTCAAACACAAAGGGTTTCACGTGGTTCCGGTGAATCCCCAACTTGGTCCCGAAGCATTGCGCGCCGAACTGGGCGAGCGCTGCTACCCCGACCTGGCGTCGATTCCCGGCCCGGTCGAGATGGTCGATGTCTTTCGACGCTCCGAATTCCTGCCGGAAATCGCCGAAGAGGCAATCAAGAAGGGCGCGAAAATCCTCTGGGGGCAGCTCGGCGTGGTCCATCCCGGCGCCGCCGAGCGCGCCCGCGCGGCCGGGCTGACGGTCGTGATGGATCGTTGTCCCGCGATCGAGTACCGGCGGCTTTTTTGAAAGCGCGCAAATGGCGAACGCTCGCGAGCGAGCGGGTCTATGCGACGCCGATCTTCGACCTCCATCGCCGCAAATCCGCCCATCCGCGGCGCGGCGAGCGCGACTTCTACGTGATCGAGGCGCCCGCCTGGGTGAATATTATCCCGCTGACGCCCAAGCGTGAGGTCGTCATGGTGCGCCAGTACCGTCACGGGATCAGCGGGTTCACGCTGGAGATTCCGGGTGGCATGGTCGATCCGGAGGATCCTAATCCGGCGTACGCGGCCCGGCGCGAGATGGTCGAAGAGACCGGTTACGACGGCGAGACCGTGATCACGCTGGGCAAGGTGAATCCGAATCCCGCGATCCAGCCCAACTTTTGCTACTCATTCTTTGCCCCGAACGTGCGGGCGATCGGCCGCGCGCAGGCGAGCCCCGACGGTTCCGAAGAAACTGAAGTTACAGTCGTCCCGCTTAGCCAGATCAAGCCATTGATCGCTTCGGGCAAGATCACTCACGCGCTGGTGATCGCGGCGTTTTCCTTTTTCCACGTCTACAATCCTCCACCCGCGCGCTCACGCCGGTGATTTTGAAGTGTTCAAGCCCAACGCGGAACTAGAGCGAAAGGGCGTTAGCTCGCGAAAAGAGAAGGTGGTAGCTTTTCTTCCATGAGTAAACTCGAAGCCTTGGAGAAAAGAGTCTCCGCTCTCTCGGCTGAGGAACTCGCAGAGTTTCGGCGGTGGTTCGCCGAGTTCGATGCCGCCGCATGGGATCGCCAGATCGCGCGAGACGTGAACGCGGGCAAACTCGACACGCTCGCCGACGAAGCCCTTCGCGACCATGTGGGGGGCAAATCCACAGAATTTTGAGGCACTTTGCCTCCCCGAAGTTTTGGGTCTGTTACCGTGGCCTGCGCCCGGCGGTGCAGCGCTTGGCCGATGAGAAATATCAGCTTCTGAAGGCTGACCCTCATCACCCCTCTCTTCTCTCAAGCGTGTGGGCCGCTTTTGGTCTTGCCGAGTAGGCCTTCATCACCGCGCGCTCGGCGTCGATGTCGAAGGCGGGATCTTGTGGTTCTGGATTGGCGACCACTCCGAGTACGACCGCCTGGTCGGCTGACCCGCGGGCAAGCTTCACCGCCTCGACCAAGATCGTCTCGCTCGCGACCCGCCGGGGATTCAATCGACAGGACGAGGGCTCGCCGGCGGGCCGCCATAGCGGCCGCGCAGGAAGGCGTACAACGGCCAGGCGCAGGCCAACAGCACGATCGCGACGCCAAACTCGCGCCGGTCGCCGCCCCGCGTCAGAACGAAACCGAAGGTCGCGAGCCAGGTGACGAGCGGCGCCGCGACGACCAGATACAGTCCCGCGCGTCCACCCCCGAGCACGAACAGCCCGTCGCGTTGCGGCCGTAGCCGGCGGAGGCGAAGCAGCGCGCCCATCTCGAGCATCAGCGCCATCATGTAGAAAAGGACGTCGAGGCCAACCAACGTCATAAAGCCGAGGGGAACCAGGAGCGAGAAGATCACGCAGCAAGTAAGTATGGAGCGCGCGGGCACCTCCTTTGCATGCCAGATGCGGGCAAGCGCGGGCGACAGATAACCTTCGCTCGCCAGCACGAATGGCAGGCGCGAGACCCAGAGTATTGCGGCCGCGAACATCGCGAACGCGGAGATCGCCCCGCCGAGACTGATCGCCGCTCCCAGCAGCCGGCCGCCGAGCAGCGCACCCTCCGCGGCGAACCAGCCGGTACGCCACTGCGCGGTGGTTGCCACGCCCGACAGCGTGACTCCGAGCGGCAGCAGGTAGCCGAGCGCGACCATCGGCAAGGCGATCGTGATTGCCCGCAGGTAGTTGCGTCCGGGCCGTTCGATTTCGCCGGCGACCACGCTGACATTCTCCCAGCCGCCGAAATTCCACATCACGACGGTCAGGCCCCCGCCCAGCGCGCCCAGGAAGTCGCGGCCGACCAGCGGTTGCGACGGCATCTGCCAATGAAGCAGGCGTGGCAAGCCCAGGAGCACCAACGCCGCGAACGGCGCCGTCAATGCGAGCGTGAACGCAACCGAGGTATTCCCGACCAGCCTGACGCCGGCCAGGTTCAGCAGACCTGCCACCCAGACCAGCCCGATGCTAAGAATTACCTGTCCGGTCGCGCTCAACGGAATGAGAAAGGCCAGATAGGTCGCGAAGAGCACAGGATATATCGCCGTATCAACTGCGGTAAAAAGTAACGTAAGGTAAGCTTCAGCAAATCCGGCGAAGGATCCCAGCCCCTCCTTGACCCAGAAATAGAAGCCGCCCTCGACCGGTATCAGGGCGGTCAACTCGGCGGCCATCAGAGCCGTCGGCAAGCTGAGCGTGATTGGAATAACCGCGCACAGCAGCAAGGTCAGCCGCGGGCCAGCGATCCGCACCGCGTCTTCCATCCCGTAGGCTCCCCCGCTGACGACGAGATAGACCAGACAGACCAGCGGCACCAAGCCGAGCCCCGGGCGCACGCGCGTCCCAACGGCGAGCGGATCAAGGGCCGAGCGGGCAGGTGCTTCAGGCGTCACTGGTGGGGGCTGGCTCCAGCGATCAGGGATTGCGCTGCAGGCGGACGGCGCGCAAAACTATGATAATGTGTTATCGGGCTCAACGACCAGTTACCTCCACAGATTACGTCGGACCTCACAAGGGGCAGTGCTAGCAGTGTTTGCTCTCGCGACGCCAGCCTTACGCCGCGCGATCGTCTCCGTGCGAACGGCAGTGGTCGTCGCGGCACTTTGCGCGGCGGCTTCATCCGGTTGCGCGTCCTTGCACACGAGCGGGCATTCCCCCGAGACCAGCACGGAGCATCCCTTTGGTGGCGCCCCGGCCGTGGATCTGCCGCCGGCCGCGTACGCCATGGGGGCGTATCTCAAGGCGGAGGTAGCGACCGGCAATGGCGACCATGAGGAAGCTTTCCGCGACTACGAGGAAGCGGTCAAGTACGACCCGCATAATGCGACGCTACGGGTAAAGCTGGCCGACTTGTACGTTCGCGAAGGCCGCTTGTCAGACGCGCGTGAGCAAGCGCAGCAGGCGATCGCGCTTGAACCGGATTTCATCCGCGCGCACCTGCTCGAGGGCGGCATCAGTTCGGCGCTCGGTGACGACGTTGCGGCTGCCGCCGAGTATCAGAAGGTTATTGAGCTGGCGCCGAAAACCGAGGAAGCCTATCTCTTTTTAGGCACGCTTGCGGCGAAGCAGGGTGATTACGCGAAGGCCGAAAATATCTTCGTCAAAATTATCGAGCTCGATCCGAATTCCTTTCTTGGCTACTACTACGCCGGGCGGGCGACGCTCGCGGCGAAGCGCTACAGCGACGCTGATCGCTACTATCAAAAGGCGCTCGATCTGAGCCCGCAATCCCAACTGCTGCTGCTCGATATCGCGCTACTACGCCAACTGCAGGACCGGCCGGCCGAGGCCGCCGCGATCTA
>Ga0074045_10002703_pt1 | contig 16310 bp, 16 predicted proteins | sample BogForMeECP23OM2_FD_94442 | JGI IMG/M metagenome (GOLD analysis project Ga0074045, IMG submission 94442) | Bog forest soil microbial communities from Calvert Island, British Columbia, Canada - Bog Forest MetaG ECP23OM2 | ecosystem: Environmental > Terrestrial > Soil > Wetlands ...
GACACCCCGCGCAATCGCGCCTTGGGCGTGCTGTCGAACGTCTTCCTGCATTTGCATCCGGCCAAGATCAATCGCGATGCGGTGCGCTACAGCTTCACCTGGGGCATGGGAGGAATCACGTTTTATCTGTTCATCGTGCTCACCTTCACCGGCGTGCTGCTGATGTTCTATTACCATCCCACGAAGGTACAGGCATTCCGCGATGTGCTCTACCTGGAACATGACGTGCCCTTCGGGAAGCTGTTGCGCAACATGCATCGTTGGGCGGCACACCTGATGGTGATCACCGTCTGGCTGCACATGTTTCGTGTGTTTCTGACCGGCTCCTACAAAAAGCCCCGCGAGTTCAACTGGAATATTGGTGTGCTGCTGCTGGTGTTCACGCTGCTGCTTTCATTCACCGGATACCTGCTGCCCGACGATCAACTCGGTTTCTGGGCGGTCACGGTCGGTACCAACATGGCGCGCGCCACACCGCTTCTCGGACACGAGGGCCCCTTCGGCCATATGTTGGGAATGACTCCCTACAATGATGTTCGCTTCGGATTGCTGGGCGGGTCGATCGTGGACGCGAACGCTCTTCTGCGTTCCTACATCTGGCATTGCATCGGCATTCCGATCGTGGCGTCGGTGCTGATGATCGTGCACTTCTGGCGCGTACGAAAAGATGGCGGCATCTCGGGCCCGGCGGCGGTCGTGCTCGAATCCGAAATCAAGGAGGCGCGCCGGTAGTTCGCGCAAATAGTTATGGACTGGAAGCAACTGTGGGACATCGCCTCCGCGCCTGACAACGTGCCCATTGTGGCACTGATTCCACTGCTCGCTTTCTATATCTATCTGGCGTGGAAGCAGGCACACGCCAACGATCAGCTGATCACGCAACTGGAAGGCGATGCCGCGGCCGCTAAGACCCAATATCGCAAGACCTGGCCTTTTCAGCCGGGATGGCAGAAAGAAATTCACGTGTGGCCATTTCTGTTGCGGGTGGAGTTTCTGGCCGCCATCATCGTCACCATTATTCTGATGATCTGGTCGATCACGCTGAATGCTCCGCTGGAGGAGCCGGCGAATCCGAACTTGACCATGAATCCGGCCAAGGCGCCCTGGTACTTTCTCGGCCTGCAGGAAATGCTGGTGTATTTCGATCCCTGGATCGCCGGCGTGGTGATGCCGACGTTGATCATCATCGGGCTGATGGTGATTCCATATATAGATACCAACCCGCTGGGCAGCGGCTATTACACGTGGAAGCAGCGCAAGTTTGCCATCGGAACATTCCTCTTCGGCTTCATTATTCTGTGGGTCTCGATGATCATCATCGGGACCTTCATTCGCGGGCCGGGGTGGCAATGGTTCTGGCCGGGACAAACATGGGACCACAACCGCCTCATTTATGAGGTGAACCGCGATTTGCCCGACCTGTTCGGAATTACCGCCAACTGGGCAAAGGCAGTGTTCGGAGCGGTGGTGGTGGGCGGCTTTTATGGGCTGGGCGGATTCGCCTTGCATGCCTTCTTCCGGCGCAATAACCCGAAGGATTACAAGCGCATGAGCTTGTTGCAATACTCGATCATGATGTTCTTCGTGCTAACCATGTTCGCCCTGCCGATCAAGATGCTGCTGCGGCTTTTGTTTCATATCAAATATGTGTGGATCACACCTTGGTTCAACGTTTAGATGGTCAACGCTCAGATGGTCGTCGCATAGACGATCAACGCTTCGGTTGCGCGCGACGCTTAGGAGGAAGTGGTGCCCGAAAAGCCCGTTCCCGAGAATGATCCGCTAGTTCAGAAATCAATGGCGACCTGGTATGTGGTGACGATGGTGATCCTGACGGCGTCGCTGTTCTGGGCGCTGTGGGATGAAGACTTCGGACAGCGTCCCTGGAAAGCCTTCCAGCGCGAATGGAAGGACCGCTACTCCACGTTTCTGAAGACGGCTCGTTCCAGTTCGGCACAATCGGAAAAAGAAGTCGAGGGCAATAGCGATTACCAGAAGTTGAAGCAGGACTACGAGCAGACATTTAAGGAATCAGCGCCTCGGACGAAGGAGATCAACGACCAGCTGCGAACTTTGAGCGCGAAAATCCTGGCGGTGCAGAACGTCTTCACCGATCGCCGCGCTTACGTGAATGCCCTGACCTACGATATCGAGACCACAACCAGCGCGTCCTCGAAGCAAAGCAAGCTGAAAGATCTGGAGAAGTACAAGCAGGAGACGGCGGTAGTCGAGTACCCGGACGGCAGCAAGAAGACCTACACCTACCCACAACTCGAAGAAACCTACAACGACCTCAAGACGGAGCGGGCCCAGCTCAGCGCAGAGCTGGGTGAGTTGATCAAGCCAGTCAGCGACCGGAAAGCGAAGCTCGATGCGTTTGTGTCGGAGAACATGGTTGACCTGACGCCGTCACAGATTCGCGGTTTGCAGGACAAAACAGAGGCGCTGGACCCTTCTATCCTGCAGATCAACGTGGCCGAAGCCAATATTGTGGATCGCTGCGAATCGTGTCACATGGGAATCCGCGAGCCGGTCAAGCTGACTGCGGCGTCGATGACGCCTAAGGGGAAACAACCCGACGAGTATGCCAGGGCCTTCACCAGCCATCCCGAGGCGCAACTGCTGAAGACCCACGATCCGGACAAGTTCGGCTGTTCTCCCTGTCACCAGGGGAACGGACGAGCCACCACCAGCGTTGAGAAAGCGCACGGAAATTACGAGCACTGGCTGTGGCCGCTGTTTCCGAAGCCGAACTTCGAGGCCGGTTGCCAGACTTGCCACGCCGCAGACATGTTGCTGGTAAGCGGCGACGTAGGCTGGACTCTCAGCGAGGGCAAAGACCTGTTTCGCCAGCGCGGGTGCGTGGGCTGCCACCGGTTTGAGGGCTACGACAAGGAACCGGAGGACCTGAACTCCATCGCACAACAGATCAAGCAAATGGAGCAGGAGAAGAAGCAGAACCTGAAGGAGTCCGCGTTCCTGATGAAGCAGGCGGATGCCGCGCAGACAAACCAGGAAGCGAATCGTCTGAACGACCGGGCGGTGGCGCTCCGGGTGGCGAACAGCAAGCTGGATTTGCGGATCGTCCAGCTCGATCGGACAACGAAGAGCCTGCTGCAGGACATGAAGAAAGTCGGACCCAACCTGAAGGATGTCCGGTTGAAGCTCAACAAGAACTGGATTCCGGTCTGGCTGAAGAAACCAACCGATTTCCGTCCCACGACGCGGATGCCGAATTTCCGGCTCAGTGACGAGCAGATTCAGGCGATCTCGGCATACCTGTGGCAGTCGGCGTTACCCGACGCGCCGGTGAAGCACGCTCCGGGAAATGCCGGACGAGGGAAGGAACTGTTCGAAACGCGCGGATGCCTGGGATGCCATTCGATCGGAGAAGGCGATCAGATGCAGGGTGGGACATTTGCCGCCAACTTGACGCGCGTTGGCGAGAAGGCAAACTACGATTACCTCGTACGCTGGGTGCATAACGCGCGCCAGCGCACGCGTCCCTATTGTCTGTACGAGAAAAAGGACATCGGTCCCGAGGACTATGCGAAGAAGGGCTTGCCCTATGTCTTCGACCTCGAACACAGCAAGTGTCCGAACGACGGTCGTGAGCTGCAAGTTCAGAACATGACGGTAATGCCCAGCCTGCGCCTGACGGAGCAGGATGCATCGGACGTCGCGTCCTACCTGGTCACGCTGAAGAAGAAGGAGCCGAGTTCTTATCCCGAGGCTGCCTTCATGGACGATCCTAAGCTGAAGGACGAAGGGAAGAAATGGATCCGCCACTTCGGCTGCTCTGGATGTCACGAAATTTCTGGCTTTGAGGATGAAGGAAGAATCGGGACGGAGCTGACCTTCGAAGGCAGCAAGCCCATCGAACGTCTGGACTTCGCTCTGCTGACGGAGATGGCACAACGGGGAGATGGCGAACCCATCAAGGATCCGGAGGATCGTGCGCGCCTTCCGGAGGGACCCGCGAAGGGACCGTGGTACTCAAATCTGGGCTTCTTCGAACACAAGCTGGCGGAACCGAATGTGTGGGACCAGGGGAAGATCAAGTCGGAGACGGAAAAACTCCGCATGCCGAACGTGCACCTGACCCCGGAACAAATTCGCGCGCTGACCACCTTCCTGGTGGGCAGCCAGGAGAGCGCGCTTCCGGCGAGTTATCAGTACAGGCCTCTCGACTACCGGCGTGACATACAGGAAGGCTGGTGGGTGGTCAAGAAGTACAACTGCATGGGGTGCCACCAATTCATTCCCGGCCAGCAATCGGCGCTGATGGGAATGAAGCACTATCAGGATGCGCAGGAACAGCTTCCTCCCAAACTGCTGACGGAAGGCGCGCGGGTCAACCCGCAGTGGCTGCTGCGCTTCCTCTCCAATCCGTCGTTAAGCGAGACCGATACCAACCGCAACGGCGTGCGCTCGTATCTGCAGGTGCGGATGCCCACTTTCAGCTTCTCGGAAAATGAACTCGGAAAACTGGTGCGTTTTTTTGCGGCGCTTTCGCGGCAGCCCTTTCCGTATATTCCGGACCAGACGACGCCATTGACGGCGAAGGAGACGGACATGGCACGCGGCTTGTTCTCAAGCACCGCCGCGCCTTGCCTGAAGTGTCACGCCACCGGCGATGCGGCGCATGATCGCTTTGCAACGGCACCCAATTTTCTTCTGGCGCGCGATCGCTTGAAACCCGACTGGGTGGAACGTTGGATCATTGATCCGCAGGCCATCAGTCCGGGGACAGCCATGCCTTCCGGATTATTCAAGCGCCTGAATAATCACTGGGTGTTCGCCGGTCCGACGCCATCCTCATTCGAGGGTTACGATAAGGATCACACCGGGTTGCTCGTGGATTATATTTTCCAGCTCACTCCGGAAGAGCAGCGCCGGGTGGCCGGAGCCATGGGGCGCAGCCAATCCAGCAACAGAACTTCTCCCAGCGCTTCTGACAGTGCAAAGCCAGCCGGTGGAAGCGCTCGAAGCCTCCCGGCCTCGGTCGTGAACAAGCGACCGGTGGGGACGGGCGGCGGGCAGTAAGATATGGTAAAGCTCTCATCCCAATTTCAGGAAAGGCGTTAGGAAATGAAGAATCGAAAGCAATGGTTAGTTACTCTTGGCCTATGTGTGATCGTGGGCCTCGTTCTGACTGCATGCAGCAAAAAACCGGCGGAAGAACAATCTGCGGCACCGAGCACTGCGGTCGCACCCGCGCCAGCGGCGACACCGATCGATCCGGCGACCGCTGCCAGTGTAAGCGGCACGGTAAGTTTTGGCGGCGCCGCGCCCAAGGAAGCGAAAATTGACATGAGCCAGGATCCGGCTTGCAAGGGCATGAATATGGCCGAGACTGTGGTAGTGGACGGCGGCAAGTTGGACAATGTCTTCGTCTACGTGAAGGAAGGTTTGGACAACCGCACGTTCGACACTCCCAAGGAAGCCGTGACCATCGATCAAAGCGGCTGCAAGTATCATCCGCATGTTCTGGGAATCATGACGGGGCAGACGCTTAAAGTCATCAACAGCGATCCCACCACACACAATATCCATCCCACTCCCGCCAACAACCGCGAGTGGAATGAGTCGCAACCACCGCAGTCCCCGGCTCTGGAGAAGACCTTCGCTCGCGAGGAAATCATGCTGCCGGTGAAGTGTAACCAGCATCCGTGGATGAAGATGTACGTCAACGTGGTGAAGACTCCGTTCTATGCGGTCACCGGGCCGGACGGCAAGTTCGAAATCAAGGGTTTGCCTCCGGGCAATTACACGCTGGCCTTCGTGCAGGAAAAGCTGGGTACGCAGGAGCAGAAGGTCACGCTGGCGGCGAAAGACAGCAAGACCGTGGATGTAGCGTTCAAGGCGCAATGAGCTGAGATTGACCGCAGGACAGACGCCGTCTTTAATGAGCAAGTCTTACTTAGCAAGTCTGGGAAAGAACGAGGAGGGCTGTTGCTTCCGATGATGCTAGTAATTTCTATTGTCTTAGGCATAGTGCCTCTTTTGGGCATTGCCTGGACCATCGTCACGGGCACGGTCACAACCGTGGACGGCTTGTTCATGAGTTTGATTCTATTGACCCTCTCTGCCGTATTTTTCTTGAACGCTTTCTGGGAACTGCGGGATCGCGGAGCTCTCGCCTTTCTTGACAAGAAAAAGGTGCCTGCGGCAGCAACGCCCAAAGCAACTGCCAAAGTAGCCGAGCCCAAAGAGGGCGAGAGTTAGGGCGGGAAATCAAGTATGGCTGTACAACCCATCCCACTCGCGCCTGCGGACAATCCTGTGAACGCCGGAGATATCCCCGCGCCACGTCCTCCACGTCCGCGCATGTCCACTCGCAACCGGCTTTTATTTTTCGTCACCGCCTGGCTGGTTGTGCTCATGCTGTTCATGTTCTGGTGGTGGAGGTGAATTGGCCCGGCGCTCACCGACAAAGAGATGCGCGAGTACCTCAACGACAACAATCATCCGCGGCACATCCAGCACGCGGTTGTGCAGCTCGGCCAGCGCATGAGCCGGCACGATGCAAGCGCGACGCGCTGGTATGCCGATCTGGTGCGGCTTGCGTCAGATCCGCGCGAGGAGGTTCGCAGCACCGATGCCTGGGTGATGGGGCAGGATACGGCGGGCGCCGGTTTCCACGAGGCGCTTCTGAAGATGTTGGATGATCCCTCCTTGATCGTGCGCGGCAATGCCGCGCTATCCCTGGTCAGCTTCGGCGACAGCTCGGGGAGAGCGCAGATTGTTTCCTTATTGCAGCCAGTCGCGATTACCGCGCCCAGCGCGGGGCGGATTATGGATACGGCAGCGGTCGGTACGGCTATTCACCAGGGTGGACTTATTGCGAAACTGCAGGATAGCAGCGGCGGCAGCGAAACGCGCGAATTGCGTTCGCCGATCACCGGCCGCGTCCGCACACTTTCTACCGCTACCGGGGCCAGCCTGGTTCCGGGAACGGCGATTGCTACCATCGAGCCCGGGGAAGAACAGGTTTGGGAGGCGCTTCGCGCCTTATATCTGATTGGGCAAGTGGAGGACCTGCCTGCTATCCGTCCCTACCAAAGAGAGTTGCCCGAAGTTCCGGAGCGGCTGCGGCTGCAGGCGATTGAGGCTGAACGGGCAATACGGGAGAGAGCCAGCGAGTAGGCAGATATCCAAGGCTGACTCTGCAGTCGGCGATTCGGCTGACTCTGCAGTCGGCGATTCGAACTCGGGTTTCCCCTGTGTTCTTTCCCCCGTGTACCTCTGTGCCACCCGTGGTTCGACCTTTTCTCAGTGTGAAACTGCCCTAATAGCTCATCGGCCCGACTTCCTTTTCCACTTCCGCGATGTCCACCATGACGATCGCGTCCCACGGGCATCCGTCCAGGAAAGCTCCTTCGGGCCCTTTACTTAAGCATTTCTTGCAGCCGATGCAGAGGATGGGGTCGACCTCGATGCGGCCGAATGGCGGATGATCTTCATCCGGAATCCAGAACATGCAGTCTTCGACCGGACAATACTCTACGCAGGCGGGCGATCCCGCGCAGCCGGTGCAGCACTCTGTGATGACGGCAAGTTCTTTCGGCTTTTTCTTGCGGGCGGTGGTCAAGCCCTTCGAGCGCGGCTCGTGCTTTAGCTCGTCAGGCACCATCCCTGGCGCTTTTGCAACTTCCGGACCGGTTGCCATGGAGCTGAATTATATCCCGGGCTGGGGCTTTTGCAAGGTGATAGCCGCTGGGGGAATGTGTCTTCCAAACTGTCCCCCCACCCGAAATCTTGTCAAGCCCCCATCCTGGCGATTTTCCCCGTAAGTCGATGAATCGGTGCAGAAAATAAAGTAGCAAAACTTGTCGGTGTGGGTAGGTCGGAATTGATATAATAAATGGAGGTATCGCTAAAAAAGGGCGCGGAACATTCCCGCGCCCTTTTCTCATTGGCGTAATGGGTGGACCGGGGGGGACCCAAGCCACCGAGGTCGCTAAGTCCTTATTACGGGACATTTTACATATAAGTCCTTTAAACTCAAAGATTTTGCGGGATTTTGTCCCTAACCTGATGATTCTAAAAGACCGGAGAAATAAAAAAATCCATAAATTGGCAACGCCACCGCCGAACAGGTTGCAGAGAAACTCCTGTAGAGACGGGGCTTGCCCCGTCTGGGATACCCACAGACTCTGGCTCGGGCAAGTTCTGGCGAAGGGCACGGCCGAGGCCGTGCCCTTTCCTTTCAAAACAAATTCAAACTGACCCTCTGTGCAAGATCGGGTGGTCGGCGGACGTCAGCGCCAGAGGCGCGTGGTGTAATCCGCCATGCTGAGGGCGAGCAGGATGAACAGGAAGAATATCGCGCTCACAATGACTAGGGGGGTCAATTTCTCATGCGTGTACTTCACATGCATGAAGAAGAGCACCACCAGCGTCGCCTTGATGGTTGCGATGGTGAGGGCGACGATGGTGTTGAAGGGGCCGAGATCGATGAAGGCGGCCGCCACGGTGAGGCCCGTGCCGGCGAGCAGGGCCAGCCAGATGGCGACGGAAGAACCGAGCGTCGATATATGCTCGGAAACGCGTTCGGAAGCGGAATTGTGATCGGACATTGTTTGCCACCTATGGTGATGCCACCTACGCTTATCTCACCGGTTTACCTTACCGGTTTACCTTACCGGTTTACCTTACCGGTTTACCTTACCGGTTTACCTTACCGGTTTACCTTACCGGTTTACCTTACCTATGACGGTCGATCAGGTACAGCAACGGGAACAAGTAAATCCAGACAATATCGACAAAGTGCCAGTACAAACCTGCGTTTTCAATCGGCGTGTAGTACTCGGGAGTGTACTTGCCGCGCCACGCCATGCCGGCCAGGAATCCGAAGAGGCCGACACCGATGATCATATGTAGAGCGTGCATGCCGGTCATCGCGAAATAGAGCGAGAAATACATCTCGGCGTGATGGGGATTGGCAGACTGGCGTTCGGCTTCAGGGAGCTTTCCCTGACCGGGGAGCAACTCGTGATAGCTGAAGTGGGCTCCAGGGACATGATGCTTCTCGAATTTCTCGGCGTACTCGTCGGCCTTGATACCCAGAAAGACGAGACCCAGAAAGATGGTGGCAACCAGCCAGAACACCAGCGCCATGCGCTTGCCGAGCTGGGCGGCGCGAACTCCGAGAACCACGGTCAAGCTGGAGCAGATGAGCACGGCGGTGTTGATCGCGCCGAGTTTAATATCCAGCTGCTGGCTGGCGGAGCCAAAGTCCGCAAAATATTTGTAGCGGTAGACCAAATAGGCACAGAACATACCGCCGAAGAACATGACTTCCTGGGCGAGGAATACCCACATGCCCAAACTGGCGGCATTTTTCTGCTGGCCCTCGGTCGCGAAGTGGTGCAGGAGCGCCGGGTTCTCGTGTGCGTGTTCGTCGACTACGGCTTGACTAGTGGGCAACGGGAACCTCCGCTATCTCTTTCTCTGGAATCTCGCCGATCTCGTCGTAGTTATAGGCTTCCCAGGTCACGACCGGCTGCTCGTCGAAGTTGAAGGTCGGGGGCGGCGAGGGGGTCTGCCACTCCAGGCCGGCGGCGTTCCATGGATTCGCGGGAGCGGGCTTGCCGTAGCGCATGGACCACACGAAGTAGACCATGGGCAGCAGGTAGCCGACGGCTAGGATGGTCGCGCCCGCGGTCGAGAGCACGTTCAGGATCTGGAATTCGGGCGGATAAGAATGATAGCGGCGCGGCATCCCCATGTAGCCCAGGATGAACTGGGGGAAGAAGGTCAGGTTGAATCCGATGAAGACGATGAGCGCGGCTAGTTTGCCCCAGCCCTCGGGATACATGCGGCCGGAAATCTTGGGCCACCAGAAATGCATCCCGCCGAGGTAGGCCATGACCATGCCTCCGACCATGATGTAGTGGAAGTGGGCAATGATGAAATACGTGTCGTGCACGTGCACGTCGACGCCGAGGCAGGCGAGAAACAGGCCGGTCAATCCTCCGATGGTGAATAGGCCGACGAAGCCGAAGGCGTAGAGCATAGGGGTCTGGTAAGTGATGGACCCCTTGTACATGGTGGCGGTCCAGTTAAAGACTTTGATGGCCGACGGCACGGCTACAAAATAACTGAGCAGCGAAAAGATCAGCGCGGCGTACACCGAGATGCCGGCCACGAACATGTGGTGAGCCCAAACCAGGAAGCCGATCACAGCGATGCCGACCACGGCCAGAGTCATTGCCTTGTAGCCAAAAATCCGCTTGCGCGAAAAGCAGCAAACAATTTCGCTGACGATGCCCATGCCGGGGAGAATCATGATGTAGACGGCCGGATGGGAATAGAACCAGAACAGATGCTGGAACAGGAGCGGGTCTCCGCCGAGCGCAGGATTGAAAACGCCGAGGTGGAAGAGACGCTCGAGGGCGACCAGCACGAGGGTGATGGCGACGACGGGCGTGCCCAGCACTTGAATGATGCTGGTGGCGTAATGTGCCCAGACGAACAGGGGCAGGCGGCTCCAGGTCATTCCGGGAGCGCGCAGGCGGTGGATGGTCACGATGAAGTTCAGTCCGGTAAGGATCGAAGAGAAGCCGGCGAAGAAGATGCCGATGATAGCGGAGATAACGTTGGTATTGACGAACTCGGTGCTGAGGGGAGTGTAGAAGGTCCAACCGGTGTCGACGCCGCCATTGAGGATGGTGTAGACCATCAGCGCGCCGCCGATGATATAGAGGTACCAGCTGAGCAGGTTGATGCGCGGGAAGGCTAGATCCTTGGCCCCGATCATCAGCGGGATCAGGAAGTTGCCGAGCACGGCGGGCACGGCAGGGATAAGAAAGAAAAAGACCATGACCTGGCCATGCATGGTGAACAGTTTGTTGTAGGTGTCGGACTGAACGAGTTCGCCGGCCGGGGTCAGCAACTCCAGGCGGATGAGCAGCGCGAAGAAGCCGCCAATAAAGAAGAAGAACGTTATCGAGATCAAGTAGAGGAGCGCGATGCGCTTGTGGTCCACCGTCAGCAGCCACGACTTGAGCCCATGGCCCGCGTTCAGGTAGTTCTCGCGTTCTCCAAAATCTGGTCCGTCAGTTGTTGCCATTCACCTCACCTGCACTATTCCATCTAATACTTTTTCGTCTAAAGTTGCGGACTTGCCCCTGCCACTCCGTTGGTGGCAGCGGGCTGTCCCGACTGCGGCCCGGCCAGCGATTTCACGTATTCGACCAGCGCGTTCAGTTGGTCGTCACTTACCTGCCCCTGAAAGGTCGGCATGAGGGGCTTGAAGCCTTTGACTATTTTGGCGCCCGGTTCGAGGATCGACTCGCGGATGTAATTCTCGTCGGCGGTAACGGTGCGGCCATCTTCGAGGTGCACGGGTTTGCCGAAGACGCCGGCCAGGTCCGGGCCGCGGCCCTGCGTGTCGGAACGATGACAGGTGACGCAGCCCAGTTCGGAGAACAGTTTCTCGCCGGTCACGGCCAAGGGTTGGCTACCGCCGCCGCTCATCCAGGCTTCGTAATCGCGTGGTTCCATCACCGTTATCCAGCCGATCATTCCCGAGTGCTGCGTCCCGCAGTACTGGGAACAGAACAGGTGGTAGGTGCCAGGCTTGGTGGCGTGGAACCAGAGGGTTGTATAACGGCCCGGGAGCACGTCCTGCTTGATGCGGAAGGCGGGCACGAAAAAGCTGTGGATCACGTCCTGCGAGGTCATGATCATTTTGACGTCGCGGCCGACGGGCACATGGAGTTCGTTGATTTCGCGCTGGCCTCCCTTGTGCTCGAATTTCCACATCCATTGCTTCGCGACGGTGTAGACCTCGGTAGCATCCTGCGGAGGGGTGCGTTCATGGAAGAAGATCACCGCGCCCCAGATGTAAAACACCATCATCACGCAGAAGGGGATGATCGACCAGGTGACTTCCAGCTGGTGGGAACCTTCGATCTGTTCGGCGCGCTGTCCCTTACGTTTGCGGAACCTGACGGCGAAAACCGAGAGCACGCTGAAGATCATCGCGATCATGATGCCCGAGACCATCAGCAGAAAGATGTAGAGGGCATCCACGTTGCCCGCGTTCGTGGAGGCGCTGTCCGGCCAAAGTGGAAAGTGTCCAAACATGATTACCTGACCGCTCCTTGAAAGTTGCCTGGACGAGTGTTGTCCGGACTCCGGCGCGTCATCACAAAGAAGAGCGCGCCGAGGCACAGCATGGTGGCCACGGCCAGCAATCGCAGCACGCGCATTACGGTGGCGCTGTATTTGCCCTGCTCGGGATCGTAGTGATAGCAGTACAGGAGCAGTTCGTCGGCCAGGTTGCCGATCCGGTTCTGGGACGCCTCCACCAGGGCCAGGCGCACATCCTTGGGCGGATACTCGATGCCGTAGTAGTACTGGGCGATCTTGCCTTGCGGGGTCAGCACCATGATCGCGGTGGAGTGGGCGAACTGCTCGGTCTTTGGGTCGTATTCGTATTGAAATCCGGCCGCCTTCGTAACCGCGGCAATCGCGTCCGGTTGGCCTACCAGGAAATGCCATCCGCGCTCAGCGCCGGGACGGTTGTAGCGGCGCAGAAACTGTTCTTTCTTCTTGGCCGCGATCTCGGGAGTGTTCTTGGGATCGAAGCTGAGGGTGATGACCTCGAATTCCTTGCCTACATCGAACTTCAGAACACGCAGAGTGCTCTCCAGGCCCGCCAGCTCTTCGCCGCACAACATGGGGCAGCCATAGTAGACGAAGTTGAGGATCAGCGGCTTCTGGCCGAAGTAGTCGCCCAACTTCACCTTGTGCCCAAGGTCGTCGGTAAACATGAGATCGGGCGGAATCTGCTGGTTCAGGTTCTGCTGAATGCCGACGTTCTTCAATCCCGGCGGACGCACGTTGGGTGGAGGCGACATGATGTAATTGCCCATGCCCTGGCCCCATGCGGTTCCCGCGAAGAGCGCCACACCGAGAAAGCCGACCGCCATCGAGTTCACAAACTGCCTTGTGCTGCGCACTGCAAACATCCTCCACTGGCACGCCGGTTGTCCGGCTCCGGCCAGTGCGGTCAATCTCAGTTGCCCGAAGCGCCGGCTTTAGTCGTCCGCGCTTTGGGGGTTTGCTTCTTTGTCGGCGCGGAGGTGATCGCTCCGGAGCTCTGTGCCGCGGAAGTCTTTGCTCCGGAACTCGGTGCCGAAGATGAGCCTTCCGGATGAACCGGCAAGCCGCGCTTCGCGATCAACTCCATGGCACGGTCGATAGGAATCCGCACAATGCCTTTATCCTTATCCACCCAGTCGTAGGTGGCGAGCTTCCGGTCCTGATCCTCGATGAACGAGCGAAGCTGCGTGCGTTCGTTTACCTCGAGGCGTGGTTGCGGGAAGGTCTGTGTTTCCTCATGGGTTACGACGCGGGTGTCGGCCTCCGGCGTCGCCATCGGGCTCAAGGGAGGCTGGTGCGCATGGTCATAGCTGTCGAGGAAGCGGTATATGCCGAACGCGATGAGATAGATGACGAGGCCGAGCAGCACCAGACCTGCCATGAAATAAAACGGCCCCTTCGGATTCAGATCCTCGTGCTCGTAGCCGTCGTGATTGGTCATCGGCCGATCGACCATCGGCAGATTCGGCGTCGGCTGATTCGTCATCCTGTCCTCACTCATGCGCGGGCTCCAATACGTCCTGCGCAGTCGCGTCGTAAGCGGGAACCAAAGTCCGCGAACTCAGGTTGTGGCAGAAATACGCGATCCAGATTCCGCCCATGGCGAAGGGAATCGCGAGGTCAGCCAGCGTGACGGTAAAAGTCTCGGAGAAGCTGGGCTCGATGTGCCAGAACAGGTCAATGTAGCGCACGACGAGCATCCAGGCGGCCAGCCAAACCAGTCGGGTAATGTCACGCTTGAACGAGCGGGAAAGCAGCAGGAAAAACGGAACGAAGAAATGAAAGACAACCAGAAACAGGCCAACGAACTGCCATCCACCATGCAGACGACGGTAGTACCAGGTAATTTCTTCCGGCAAGTTACCCGCCCAGATGATGAGCCATTGCGAAAATGAGAAGTAGGCCCACACCATGACGAACGTGAGCAGGAACTTGCCGTGGTCGTGGACGAAATTGGGCCGCAACAGAACCGACATGGGCCGATAGTTGTAGAGAATGCGTTCGATGACGATGGCAAAGCAGAGTGCCGACACCAACTCGCCGGCCACGAACAGCAGGCCGTAGATGGTGGAGACCCAACTCGGGTTGAGCGACATGACCCAGTCGATCGCGGCGCACGAAATGGTGACCGTATAGAGGATGATGCCGGGGGCGCTTACTATTTTGAAGCGCGCGCTGGTGTCGGCGAAAGGCGGCTGGTCGTGCTCGAAGGAAAACTTGCTGAGCAGGTACTGCAGCACGAACCAGACCGCAAAGTAGGTCGCGGCGCGGATCACGAAGCCGCGGTAGTTCAGGTAATCCCGGAGGACAAACGAGTGTTTTTCCAGGTGCTCACGAATTGCCGGATCGGCGATGGAATCAAGTGGCATCGCCCACGGATAAAGCCTCCGCACAGTTGACGGCAACGCTAGAGGAATGAAGAGAGCGATCAGGAGCGGCATTGTGCGCATCGACGCGCCGAGGATGCGCCGGATCACCGAGCCCCATCCGCCGCCGGTCATGTGACGGACCATGACGATGGCCATCGACCCAAGGCATATGCCCAGCCAATCCATGTACGAAAGCAGGTATCCGCGGAAAAAGACCGTCGGGTTGGTAAAAGCCAGGTAGAGCGCGATCACGCTCGCGGCAAGGCCGATGACGAGCGATCGCCTCTGGATCACCTTGATGATCGGAGGCGTCGTGAGATCGAGCTGCGCTGCGGGTGTCGTGCTCATTCCGTTTCCGCTTTCCCTATTTTCGAGCTTGGCGTCGGCGGCGTCTGTGGCAAAGTCGCACCCGTGCCCGGTTCCGTGAACTTAGGAGCCTCCGAAGGGACGCTCTGCCCCGCGGGGACGTCCGCCGCGGTGGCGTTCTGGCTCAACTGCAGCGATCGAATGTAGGCCGCAATGCACCAGCGATCGCGCACAGAGATCTGCGCGGAATAATCGAGCATGATGCCGAATCCGTTAGTCGCGACGTCGAAAAAGTAGCCAATCGGGGCCTTCTGCAGCCGCTCGATGTGATAGGAAGGCGGTTTGCGCGCGAAGCCCCGCGACGGGACGATGCCGTTCCCGTCGCCCACGCGCGAGTGGCAGGGCGAGCAGTAGACGTTGTATCGCTCGCGCCCACGTTCGAGTCCTTGCTGGGTGACGGGGAACGGCATGAAATCACCGTCGTTGTTTCCGATCCTGCCAGTATAGAAATAAGAGTCCACGCGCTCGTCCCCGCGCGCCACGGTACCTTCGACCCGCGGCCGCTCCGAACGCTGGTCGGGAAAGAAATCGCTCTTCGCCAACGGGTTGTAGCGCGGTTGCACCTGCATGTCGATACGGCAACCGACACTACCGATCACGGCCAGCAAGACCATGGTGGGCAGCGCCAGCGGCGCAAATTTTCGCGCGAATTTTCGGACGCATTTTCGGACGATCGCCATGATCTTAGCCGGGGACCTCCGAAATGGAGCGGGCGTGCAGGCCTTCCATGAACTGGCGTGTGCCGTTCGCGTCGTATTTGGGATCGGAGGCAAACACAATCAGGAAAAAGCGATCTTTGCTGGCCAGCGCAAAGCGCGGCACGTTGAAGACCGGGTGGTAAGGCATCGGCAATCCATTCAGCGCGAGCATGCCGAATACCGCCGAGATTCCTCCGAATAGAATCGTCATCTCGAACGTAATGATGATGAACGACGGCCAGGAGTGATAGGGACGGCCACCCACGTTGACGGGGTAGCTGATCACCGCCATCCAATACTGCATCAGGTAGCCGCTGAGGCCTCCGACGATGGCGCCGATCAGGGTTACCAGCGGCACGTTATTTTTGTGGAATCCGATGGCGTCGGCCAGTTCTTCCACCGGGAACGGGCTGAAGGCGTCGATCTTGCGATAGCCGGCCTCATGCGTCTGCCGGGCCGCGTTGACCAGATCCTGAGCGGAGGCGAACTCGGCCATGATTCCGTAGGTGGGAACGCGCTTCATTCGGGTTTCACCTCCGCCTCGGGCAAGAGTGTGCGCATTTCGAAGATCGAGATCATGGGCAGAATGCGCACGAAGAGGAACATGGCGGTCAGGAACATGCCGATAGTGCCGAAGAAGGTCATCCAGTCCCAACGGGTTGGGTAGTACATTCCCCACGACGACGTAAGGAAGTCGCGCGACAGGCTGATTACGATGATGACGAATCGCTCCAGCCACATGCCCACCAGGATGACGAAC
>Ga0074045_10002704_pt1 | contig 16305 bp, 9 predicted proteins | sample BogForMeECP23OM2_FD_94442 | JGI IMG/M metagenome (GOLD analysis project Ga0074045, IMG submission 94442) | Bog forest soil microbial communities from Calvert Island, British Columbia, Canada - Bog Forest MetaG ECP23OM2 | ecosystem: Environmental > Terrestrial > Soil > Wetlands ...
AGAAGCAAAGACGCGCTGGAGGCCGCCATCGCCGACTCTCTCCCACACATCACCCCGGACAACGCGACAGCCTGGTTTCGCGGGTGCGGACTGATCTACGGTAATTCCTAAAATGCTCTAGTGTCGGAAAAGGCGACATCTTCTTTTGGCGCTAGTTCACGTCCGCTCGTTGCCATTAATCCACAAAAGCGTATTCCGCGTCCGCATTCACATATTTTTCTAAGGCCTTCAATATGAGCAGCTTATCTTCACTACTGGTGTCCGGCGCCCGATTTCGGGAGATTCGTACCTGCTTGATCTGTCACAAGATCGGACGCCGTAACAGGTTTCAAAGACATTACGCCCACAGTTATATTTGGTAATACGCGTGCGGGAATGTGCCTCACCACGCAGTGATGGAACGTACGGCAAAAGCGAGATGTGTTTCTCAACCAACCGGTGGAAAACGCGCCTCGACTTTCTCAACTATCAAAATTGGGAGATAAAATGAGCTACCTCAAAAGACTTGGCACGCTAGCCGCATTGCTGGGCATTTTATGCCTATCGGGTTTCGGGCAGATGGTCAGTGGCAACCTGACTGGAACGGTGTACGACGCCAGCGGGGCGGCCGTACCGAATGCCGGTGTGGTCGCGCACAACGTGGCCACCGGCATTAAGAGCACCACCACCTCGATGTCGACGGGCGAATACCACTTCATTAACCTGCCGGTGGGCATCTACAACCTTGCGGTAACAGCCTCAGGCTTTGCGAAAGCGGAGCTGACAGGCGTACAAATCGCGCTGAACGTCACCGCGACCGCGAACGTTACCTTGCAGGTTGGCAGCAGCGTGGCGACGGTGGAAGTGAGCTCCAGTGCGACAGCCATCGACACCACGACGGCGCAGATTCAGAGCTCCTTCGAGTCCCAGCAACTGATGGATCTCCCGACCGCATCGTCGGGTTCGGGCGTCATCAACCTGTCCCTGCTGGCGTCGGGAGTGGGAACCAGCGGCGGCATTGGAGTGGGCACCGGACCGAGCGTCGGAGGCCAGCGGCCGCGCAACAACAACTTCACCATCGAGGGCGTCGACAACAACAGTGGTAGCGTCACCGGTCCTCTAGTGACCGTTCCCAACGATGCCGTCGCGGAATTCACCTTCCTGCAAAATCAATTCACGCCGGACTTCGGCCACTCCTCGGGCGGCCAGTTCAACCAGGTGGTGAAGAGCGGAACCAACAATTTTCACGGGGTAGCGTATGAGTATCTGATGAACCGCCACCTGAATGCCGCCGACAATCTGAATGCGGTGGACGGAAACCCGCTGCATCCGCGGTACGACAACAACCGCTTCGGCGGTGCGATCGGCGGCCCGATCAAGAAGAACAAGCTCTTCTTTTACGTCGACTACGAGTTCAATCCGATCGGCAGCGTCGCCTCCGGCGGCCTGGTCTGCGCGCCGACCTCCGCCGGGTACGGCACCCTGGCCGGAGTTTCCGGCATCAGCTCGACCAACCTGAGCGTGCTGAAGCAATACCTTGGCACGGCTTCAGCGGCGTCCTCGCCCGCAGCCTGCGGCGACAGCGCGAATCCCCTGGTTGGAGTCGGAAATGAGAGTCTGGGAAATCAGGCGGCTAATGCGGTACCCGTGGAAATCGGCTTGCTGGGGTACACGGCGCCCAGCTACACCAACTCGGAGAACGCCGTCACCTCTATCGATTACAACATCTCGAGCACCGATTCTCTCCGCGGCCGCTTCATTCTCAACCGCACGGGCTTTATCGACACAAACGGCTACCCATCGGTTTTCTTCCAGACCGTGCCAGCCAACGCCTACATCGTGACCTTCTCCGAGTTCCATACGTTTAAGCCCACGCTAGTGAACGAGTTTCGCTTGGGGTACAACCGCTACTCCAACGTGTATCCGGTCGGCAACCAGAAATTCCCCGGCTTGGATGCATTCCCGAACATCGTGATCTACGAACTTGGGGTTGAGATCGGTCCGGATCCGAATGCGCCGCAAGGCGGCATTCAGAATCAATACCAGCTCACCGACAGCCTGACCTGGACCAAGGGTTCGCACACACTCAAATTTGGCTTCGACGGCTGGAAGCAGATCTCGCCGCAATTCTTCACGCAGCGGTCCCGCGGAGACTACGAGTGGAGCTACCTCTCCGACTACCTGTTCGATTATTATCCCGATTACCTCGCCGAGCGCTCGCTGGGCAACTCGAAGTATTACGGAGACCGGGTCCTTACGGGCTTTTTCGCCAACGATACCTGGAAGGTCCGCCCGAACCTCAGCGTCAACCTCGGCCTGCGCTACGAGTACCAGACGGTGCCTTACAGCGAGCGGCTGCAAACCCGAAACGCAATCTCCGACGTACCGGGCGTGATCACCTTCGGAGAACCGCAACCGCAGAAGAATGGGCTCATGCCGCGCCTCGGCATCGCGTACTCGCCGGGCGAAAGCGGCAAGACCTCCATTCGCGCCGGTTTTGGCGTGTTTTATGACGTGCTTTACGATAATCAAGGCCTGCTGACCCTTCCGCCGCAAGCCCAGACCACGGTGGATGTCGCCGGGTTGGACCAGGGCAAGTTCCTGGCCAACGGCGGTATTCCGCCCAGCACGGCCGGCGGGACGCTGGACCAAGCGGATGCGATTGCCAATACGTCCGGGTATGTCCCCAACCAGACGCGGCCGGAGACCATCTCCTGGAACATCGGCGTGCAGCACGCGTTCCATAACGACTACACCTTCGAGAGCCGCTACGTGGGCACGCACAGCGTGCACCTCTCGGTTCAGGAGCGCTTGGACGAGCAGCCGGTCGTCAATGGCTCCAACTACCTGCCGACCTACACCACCGCGCCCAGCCAGTCCGCACTGAACGCGCTTCCCACTACCCTGGCCGCCCTCGAGACCACTTACGACAACGGCGGTTTCTTTAAGCCGGCCTTCCTGAACGCCGGTTTCCAGAGCTTCATCACCGCTTACATGCCTTGGGGCAATTCCATTTACCACGGCTGGGCGAACTCCTTGAACCGCCGTTTCTCCAATGGGCTGCAGATGAACGTTGGCTACACCTGGAGCCACGCGATTGACGATTCCACGGCCGATGTGTTCTCCACTTACCTGACACCGCGCCGCCCGGAAGACTCGACCAACCTGCGCCTGGACCGCTCCAGTTCGGGGCTCGACCATCGCCAGCGCTTCACGGTCGAGGCACTTTACGATCTGCCGTTCTTCAAACACGCCAACTGGCTGATGAAGAACATTGTCGGCAACTGGGAATTCGCTCCGGTTTACGCTATGCAGACCGGTACCTTAGTTGACGTCCAGGATGGAGTCGACGCCAATCTGAACGGCGATTCCGCCGGCGACCGCGCGATCATCAACCCGGCCGGATCGGCCGACGTGGGCTCCGGTGTAACGGCGCTGAAGAACAGCAACGGCGACACGGTGGCTTACCTGGCAAAGAACCCGAACGCCCGCTACATCGAGGCCGCCTCCGGCGCGCTGTCCAATGGCGGCCGGAACACCCAGCAGCTTCGCCCCACGGACGACGTGGATATGACGATGGCCAAGAAGTTCAGTATCAGCGAGACCAAGGGTGTGCAGTTCTCCGCCCGCTTCATCAACATCTTTAACCATCCGCAGTATATCGGCGGGTTCCTGAGCGACGTGGCGCCGATCGGGTTCACCGGCAGCGCGCAGCACCAATTCCTAGAGCCGCAGTCGGGAATCTTCATGCAACCGGCGCAGGCGTTCTCGAGCAACCCGCGCACTGTTCAACTCGCGCTCAAGTTCACCTTCTAAGGAAGCTGGCGCGTACAACGGTAGTTACTCCAAGGGGAGCCTTCGGGCTCCCCTTTTCTTGTGCCCCCGGCCCGGGCCTCAAGCGCTACCCCTTCGCGGTCCGGTTATACGACGATTAATATAGTTTATAGTTCAAGGCACTTGCATTCAAAAATCGTGCAAGGTAAACTCGAAGTTTAGTCCGATGTCTCGCGCTCGCACAGGCCGGTCCGCATTCGCTCACCTTGCAGGGATTCCTGTCCGCATCGTAGTCATTAGCTTGGTCATCGTAGCCGGCCCTGCTTGAAGGCCGCTCGGGAGAAGTAACCGAGGCCATCAGCGGGGTTCAAAACCGGCTGGTGGCCTTTTTTGTTGTGTAGTGCAAGTGAATTACCAATGGATGAGGGGAAGAATATGGCGAACTTAGTTTCCGGCGCACAGATGCTGGTCGAGTGCCTGGTCAAGGAAGGCGTCGATTGCATGTTCGGATATCCCGGCGGCGTCACGCTGCCGTTTTACGACGTGCTGTACGAGCACCAGATCCGCCACGTGCTGGTGCGCCACGAGGAGAACGCGGCATTCGCGGCCGAAGGCTACGCGCGCTCGACCGGTAAAGTGGGCGTGTGCTGCGCCACTTCCGGCCCCGGAGCGACCAATCTGGTTACCGGCCTGGTGAACGCACTGATGGATTCGATTCCGGTGGTGGCCATCACCGGCCAGGTGACCAGCAAGCTGATTGGCAGTGACGCGTTTCAGGAAGCCGACACGTTCGGTATCACCCGTTCCGCCACCAAGCACAACTACCTGGTCAAGCGCCTGGAGGATCTCACGCAGACCATCCACGAAGCGTTCTACGTGGCCTCCAGCGGACGGCCCGGCCCGGTGTTGGTGGACATTCCGAAGGACGTGTTTCAGGGGCAAGGCCACTATCTGCCGGTGACATCGATTCACCTGCCCGGTTATAAAGTGTTCACCGAAGGGCACACCGGACAGATCCGCCGCGCCGCGCAGATGATCGAAGAGTCCGAGCGGCCCCTGGTGTACGCGGGCGGCGGCATTATCGCCTCCAACGCGAGCGGCCTGTTGCGCGAATTCATCGAACTCACCGACACGCCGGCCGTGATCACGCTGATGGGACTCGGCGCGCTGCCTTCCTCGCATCCCAACTTCATCAGCATGCCGGGGATGCACGGCAGCTATGCGTCCAACATGGCCCTCCAGAACTGCGATCTGATTATCGCGCTGGGCACCCGTTTCGACGACCGCGTCACCAGCCGCCTGGCTGCCTTCGCCCCACACGCCAAGGTGATTCACGTCGATATCGACCCGGCGGAAATTGGCAAGAACCGCACGCCCGATGTGCCCATCGTGGGCGACGTCAACCGCGTGCTGACGCGCCTGGTTAAGATGCTGCGCGAAGTGCCGCGCCAGCCGGCTGAGAAACTAGCCGCCGCGCGCCACGCCCGGTGGAAGCAAATCCGCGATTGGAAACGGCAGCACCCGCTCGAGCCGGTATTCTCCACGAGCGAGATCAAGCCGCAGCACCTGATGGCCGAAATCGACCGCATCTCCGGTGGCGAAGCCATCATCGCTACCGACGTGGGCCAGCACCAGATGTGGGCCGCCCAGTTGCTCCGCTTCAACCATCCCCGCCTGTGGCTCACTTCGGGCGGGCTGGGATCGATGGGGTTCGGGGTTCCCTGCGCCGTGGGCGCCCAGGTCGCGAACCCGGGCAAGCTGGTCTTCGCGATCGTGGGAGACGGCGGTTTTCAGATGTCGATTCCCGAGCTGTCGACGATCGCCAGCAACGGCCTGCCCGTCAAGATCGTCGTGATGAACAACGGCTACCTGGGCATGGTGCGCCAGTGGCAGACCCTGTTCTACAATAACCGCCTGTGCGGCGTCGAGCTGGACTGCTTCCCGGACGCGGAGAAACTGGCTGGGGCTTACGGCTTCAAGGGAAGGATCGTCGAGCAGCCATCGCAACTGGCGGCGGCGCTCGATGAAGCGGTCCGCGAGCCCGGGCCGTACCTGCTGAACGTGAAGGTCGCGGCCACCGAATCGGTATACCCCATGGTGCCGGCCGGCGCGGCCATCCACGAAATGGTGCTGGGCCCGCCGCAGCCGGTTGCGGTTCCGGTGCCCGCCAAATAGGAGACTGGTCATGCTGCAAGTAATCTCTGTGCTGCTCGAAAACAAGCCCGGCGCGCTGATGCGCGTGACCGGCCTGCTCACCCAGCGCGGGTATAACATTGAGAGTCTGACGGTCGCGCGCACGCTCGATCCGGAGCTTTCCCGCATGACCATCGTGGTCGACGTGGACCCCGCGCTCCGCCAGCAGGTGATCAAACAGATGAACCGCCTGCTGAACGTGCTGCAGGCGACCGACCTTACCGAGTCGCCCGCCGTGGTGCGCGAACTCGTCCTCGTGCGCATTCGCATCGCACAGGAGGCTCGCACCGCGGTGTTGAAGGAAGCCGAGATCTTCGGCGGGCGGGTGGCCGATTCCTCCACCGAAGGATTCGCCATCGAAGCCACCGGCGATCCGGAGAAGCTGAACGAATTCGTCAGCGTGATGCGCAGCTACGGCGAGATCGAAGTCACCCGCTCCGGCGCGCTGGCAATTGCGCTGGACGCGAAGAAATTGCGGCTGCAGCCGCCGGTTCCCACCAAGGGCGGGAATCTAGTGGAAGAGAAAGCGATTTAACTACGGAGTGAAAATGCCGAAACGTTATTACGAAAAAGACGGAAACTTGGACTTCTTAAAGGGCCGCACGGTAGCCATTATCGGGTACGGTAGCCAGGGCCACGCGCACGCACTGAACCTGCGTGATTCCGGCGTGGACGTGGTGGTGAGCGACGCTCCCGGCACGCCGAACTGGGCTAAAGCCGAAGCCGCCGGCCTCAAAGTGATGCGCACCGCGGAAGCCGCCAAGGTTGCCAACGTGATCATGATCCTGGTGGCCGACCATGTGCAAGGCGAAGTCTACACCAAGGAAATCGCGCCTCACCTGACGGCCGGCAAGACGCTCATGTTCGCGCACGGTTTCAACATCCACTTCAAGCAGATCGCGCCCCCGGCGGACATCGACGTTTCGATGATCGCGCCCAAGGCGCCCGGCCACCGCGTGCGCGAGCTGTTCACCGAGGGCGTGGGCGTTCCGTCGCTGGTGGCCATCTATCAGGACGCCAGTGGCGAGGCGCAGCCGCGCGCGCTGGCTTATGCCAAGGCGCTCGGTTCGCTCAAGGCCGGCGTGATCGAAACCACTTTCAAGGAAGAGACCGAAAGCGACCTCTTCGGCGAACAGGCCGTCTTGTGCGGCGGCGCCAGCGAGTTGATTCGCGCCGGGTTTGAAACCCTGGTCGAGGCCGGCTACGCGCCCGAGATCGCTTACTTCGAATGCCTGCATGAGCTGAAGCTGATCGTCGACCTGATTCAGGAAGGCGGCCTGGCCTACATGCGGTTCTCGGTTTCCGATACCGCCGAATACGGCGATTACACACGCGGTCCGCGCATCGTCAATGCGCAGACCCGCGCCGAGATGAAGAAGATTCTGGGAGAGATCCAATCCGGCGAATTCGCCAAGGCCTGGATCGAAGAGAATAGGACCGGCCGCAAGAACTTCCTGGCCATGCGGGAAGCCGCGCGCCATCAGAAGGTCGAAGAAGTGGGCCGCGAACTGCGCGAGATGATGCCGTTCCTCAAGAAGAAGAAGGAAGCCGGAGTCCCGCAGGACGCATAGGCGGTAACGGCCGCTCCCCGACGGTCGCGGCTCCGAATGCGTTCTGAGGCGCGGCCGGAGGGAGCTGGGCGGAATCGGTTGGCAGGCGGAAGCGCCTGCCCCACCGCTGGACGCAGCACAGTGGGACAGGCGCTTTCGCCTGTCAACCGTGGCATGGTTGTTTTGTAGCAGGCTCTGAGCGGGTGGAATATGAGAATCTTTACGTTCGATACCACGCTGCGCGATGGGACGCAGGGGGAATCGGTGTCCTTTTCGGTGGACGACAAACTGGTCGTCGCGCAGAAGCTCGACGAGTTGGGCATCGATTACATCGAAGGCGGCTGGCCGGGCTCGAACCCGAAGGACAAGGAGTTCTTCGAGCGCGCGCGAGAGCTGCATTTGCAGCATGCCAAGCTGGCCGCGTTTGGCTCGACCCGCTTTGCCAAGAACAGCGTGGCCGAGGACCGCAACGTGCGTGCGCTGGTCGAAGCCGGCACTCCGGTAACGACGATTTTCGGCAAGACGTGGGACCTGCACGTCGAACGCGCGCTGGGGATTTCCCTCGACGAGAATCTCAAGCTGATTGCCGAGACGGTCGAGTATCTGCACCGGCACGGCAAGGAAGTGATCTACGACGCCGAACACTTCTTCGACGGCTATCGCGCCAATGCGGACTACGCGTTCCGCACGCTCGAGGCGGCGCGGAAGGCCGGCGCGGACGTGCTGTGCCTGTGCGATACGAATGGCGGCACGCTTACCGGGCGGCTGGTCGAGATCGTCGCCGAGGTGCGGAAGCGCTTCGACGGCGTGATCGGCATCCACACGCACAACGATTCGGACGTGGCCGTCGCCAACACCGTAGCCGCGGTCGAAGCCGGCGCCACGCACGTGCAAGGCTGCCTCAACGGCTATGGCGAGCGCTGCGGCAACGCCAATCTCTCCTCCGTCATCGCCAACCTGGAATTGAAGCTCGGCCACACCACCATCGGGCCGGAACGCCTGGCCAATCTGGCCAGCACGTGCAAATTCATCGCCGAGCTGGCCAACCTGCCGCTGCCGGGCGATCAGCCGTACGTCGGCAAGAGCGCGTTTGCGCACAAGGGCGGCGTGCACGTCAGCGCGGTACTGAAGGATGCGGCCACTTACGAACACATCCAGCCGGCGACCGTCGGCAACCGGCAGCGCGTGCTGGTCAGCGACCTCTCCGGCCGCGGCAACATTCTCTACAAGCTGAAGCAGCACGGGCTGGCCGACCGCCTGGGCGAAGACGCGCGCCGCGAATTGCTGGAACGTATTAAGCAATTGGAGTACGAAGGCTACGAATTGGAAGCCGCCGAAGGCACCTTCGAGCTGCTGGTGCGAGAGGCGCTGAATCCGGGCATACACTTCTTCGATATCGACAGCTACGAGGTTTCGACGCGCGCCGGCGCCACCGGCGGATCCCACAGCACGGCCTCGGTCACGCTGCGCACCAAAGATGGCGCGCATTCCGCCACCACCACCGGGCACGGCCCCTTCCACGCGCTGCACCTGTGCCTGCGCAAGTGCCTCGGCAAGCTCTACCCCCAAGTCGCCGATGTGCGGCTGACCGACTACAAGGTGCGCGTGCTCGATTCGAACAAAGGGACGGCGGCCAACGTGCGCGTGCTGATCGAATGGTCGGATCACCGCAGGAGCTGGACCACGGTGGGCGTCTCGGATAACGTGATTGAAGCGAGCTGGCGCGCGCTGGTGGATGCGATCCGCCTCGAGCTGATGCGCCTCACTGAGCACGACCCCTCCATCGAACGCGCCGTCGAAGACTACTGCTGGGGCGTCTAGGTGGGGCAGGATTCATCCTGCCAACGCCCGCTTGCGGGCGCGCTCCTTCGCCGGCTTCGGTGATAAGATCCTAGGGTGGCGGTAAGCCGCCCCAAGGAGAATTCACCGATGAAGTTTCCCAGAATGGCGCACCTCGCAGCGTGCGCCGCCATCGTACTGTTGGTCTCGCCGGGAGCGCGCGCCGGCGAAAAGACGCTGATGCACTGCTTCGCGTTCACGGCCGTCAAGGACGCCACGCCAGCCGACTGGCAAGCCTTCTACCAGGCCAGCGACGCGCTGCCCTCCAAGATCAAGGGCATCGCGAAAGTCTGGTACGGCAAGCTGCAGGCGCCCCTCACCCAAGTCGCGCCCAGCCACATGGAGACGGACGCGATTCAGAAGTTCATCGCTGGCGAGACGGTGACCGTTCCCGTGCAGCGCGTGGCGCGCGACTACGGCATGTGCATGGAAATGGCCGGTCCCGATGCGTTGAAGGCCTATGCCGACGACCCCTACCACAAGACCTGGAACGACGCCTATTCCAAGATCCGTGTGGAGCACACCACCACGTTCAACATCCTCGGCCAATAGCCGGAACAACAGCGGTAGGACAGGCCACCGCCTTTTGTGGCCTGTCCTACCGCCCGCGGAAGACAGGCGACACAAACCGATCGCCTGTCCTACCGTCGCCCGATCTCAGCAGTCCTTGCCGAAATCTTTCTCGAACGCCTCCGTGAGTGCCGTGCCCCAATCGCCCTTGGTCTTCATGCGGCCGGCGAAGAAGCGGAGCACGGGCGGCTCTTCGTAGAATTCGAGGCCGCCAATCAGTTTGCGGTGGTCGTAGAGCCAACGCAAACGGTCCGCGGTGTACTGGTAGTGAGACATGGTGTAGACGCGGCGTGGCACGGCGAGGCGGAGCAGTTCCAGGTCCGCCGGAACGTCGCGGCCTTCTTCGTCGCGATCCATCGAAACCGAGCCGCGCTCCATGCCGCGGACGCCGGAAGCGATAAAGCACGCGGCCGCCAGGGCGCCGGCGGGGTATTCCGACTGCGGCACATGATCGATGAAGCGCATCGCATCGACGTGGCAGGCCAGGCCGCCGGCGGGCGTGACCACCGGGACCCCCTTCTCCAGCAACAGGCTGACGAAGTACTTGACCGCGTCCGCCGAGGAACCGGCCACATCGAGATCGGTCATTTCCCGAATGCCAACCGCCATTGCCTCGATTTCCTTCGAGGACATGCCGCCGTACGTGAAGAAGCCCTCGTAGACGGGAAGCCACGGCCGGATGGCGTCATGCAGGTCCTTCCGGTTGGTGGCGATCAAACCGCCGCGCACGCTGCAACTCTTGCGGCCGGAAAGATAGAGGAGGTCCGCGATGCTCATCATTTCCCGGATGATGTCGCGGATGGATGTATTCTCATAGCCGGCTTCACGCTGGCGAATGAAGTAGGCGTTTTCCGAAATCAGGCTGCCGTCCACCACTAGGAAAATGCCCAGCGGTTCGATCAGCGCCTTCACCTGGCGCAGGTTCTCCATGGAAAACGGCTGGCCGCCAATGAGATTGGTAGTGGCCTCCATGCGCACGAAGGAGACGTTGCCCGGGCCGGCTTCTGTGATGGCTTCGCGCAGCCGGCCGATATCCATGTTCCCCTTGAACGGGTGCGCGCTTTGCGTGTTCAGCGCCTCGGGCCCGTATAGCTCCAGAACCTTGCCGCCCGCCAGGTTGAAATGCGCCTTGGTGGTGGTGAAGTGGTAATTCATCGGCACGATGTGGCCGGGCTTGACGAAGGTCTTGGCCAGCAGGTGCTCGGCGGCGCGCCCCTGATGGCATGGCAGCAGGTACTCGTAACCGAAGATCTCCTTCACCGAATCGAACAGACGGTAAAAGCTCTCCGAACCGGCGTAGGCGTCGTCGGATTGCATCATCGCGGCCTGCTGATTGTCGCTCATGGCATTGGTGCCGCTGTCGGTCAGCATGTCGAGAAAGATGTCGCGAGAGCGAAGCAGGAAGGTGTTGTAGCCACCCTCCTCGATCGCTTTCAATCGCTCGCGGGCGGGCGCCAGCCGCGTTTTCTGCACAATGCGCACTTTGTGCATTTCGATGGGGATTTCGGTTCCGTCGGATAAACGTATACTCATAGCCGTCCTGAAAAGTGAATTACGTGGATTTGAGACCTGAAGATTTATTACTACCACGTTGCATGGGCGAATATTGGGGAGGGTGAGTCCGTGGTGGGGCATCCTTTAGGTTGCCCGTGTAGCCAGGGCAACCTAAAGGATGCCTCACCTGTCTACTCCTGGTGGGCGGGCTTCCAGGTCTTATCGGGATTGAAGGCGGTCATCTGGCGTGCCAGCGTCATGGTGTTCGCCCCCAGATCCTGGTTGTAGACGACGCCGCGCTGGTTGACGATAAAAGTCTGGATGCCGGAAACGCCGTATTCTGCCGGGAAGGCCACCAGCGCGAAGCCGCCGATCATTTGCCCTTTCACGACGTAGTCCGCGGCGCCGCCCTCGGCGTCCGGGCCCTGCGCCTTCAGGATGTGGAAGTAGTACCCGTGATACGGAACCGGCTTCCTGCCCTCGGCGAACATGGCAGCGGCCGCGGCTGCGAAGGACTTGGGAACCAGGCTGTCGCGATCGCCCTCCGAGTACAGCCCGTCCCCCTTGCCCGGCGAGCTGACAATCTTCTGCGCGTATTGCATCACGCCGCCGCCTTCGTGATGGAGGGTCGCGTATTCCATCTGCGCTTCCACGTAGCCGCGGCAAACCTCGGTGGCATCCAGCTCATGGCGCCCGATGCGCCGCGCCAGCACCTCCACGCGGCCGGCTGCGGAATCGAAGTGCCACACGCCGTCCTTGCGCACCACCGGCACCGGGAACGGCCACTCCTGATTGCCGGCAAGAATCGTGTTGCGGTTGGCCTCATCCTGGCGGATTTGCAACTTCTCCGCCGCCAAACGGGCAAACTGGGCGCGCCCGGCCTTGTCCTCGTTGGCATCGCCGGAGGAGACGATGTCCTTTCCCTCCGGCCCGAGGATCTTGAGGAGTGCTGCCGTGTCATTGTCTTCCGCCGCGGTAGCCAGCGCGTGTGCGGCCTCTTGCGGCGTGGCGAAGGTCCGCTGAGTGACTGGCGGAGCGGCGCTCATCGCAACACAGGCCCCGGCAAAAACGATCGCGGCAAATGTGAGTGTTCGCATGGCGAATCTCGATCCTCCTAACGGCGCTTGTCCGAATCTTTAGGGGCTGGTTTTGGGGCCGGACGCTGCGGCGCGGCCCTCGGCGCCGGCTGGCTGCGTGCCGGGCCGAGGCTGGAATAACCGTGGTCGCTGTGCTGTTGCGCGGCGCTGCCGTCTTCATAACCGCTGAACGCGCTGCGGTTCGCTGCGGGAGCGTTCTGCGGCACGGCGCGGTCGCCCATCCGCTCGGTTGGGTCGCCCGGGTTTCGATACTGAGCCGGCGTGCGCGGGGCCAGGTTACTCCTCACGCTGGCCCGGTACTGGGTGCGCAGCGCCGCATTGGCGTAAGGGACGCCCATCCGGTGCGCCGGTTCATGCACCCAAGCCGCGGTGCCGTGCAGTTCCATGCCTCTGCCTTCGTTGAAGTTGTAGCGGTGAAGGAACGAGTTGTTGACGATCACGCCGTGGTTTGCCCAGACGGCGTGCCATCCCCAGCCGCCCCAACCGGTCCAGCCATAGCCAAAGTAGGCGACCATCGAAATCGGCGGGTAGAATCCAAACCATACGCCGCCCACCAGGATGGAATCCGGCGGCCAATACCAGCCCGGATAAGGATAGTAGATCGCCGGCCCCCAGATCCACACCGGATTATACTGCGGCACGTAGATCACGTTAGGGTCCACCGGATTGATATCGATCGCGCCCTGGTCCTCGGAGACCTGCTCCTGCGGCGTGGAGGACAGCTTGCCGGCCTGCTCTGCCTTCTGCCGCAGCGCCTGCACCGCTTCCATCACGTCCTGCTGTTGCGCCAGGAAGGCATTGCCCAGGTTGGTGGTCCAGTTCACGTCGGCGTTGAGCTGTTTCAATACGTCGGGAAACATGACCAGCGCTTGCACGCTGGCGTCCCAATTCTCCTGTTGGACCGCGGCGGTGAGCACGGCGCCGCTGAGGCCGGGATTCTTCTGCAGCCACTGCCAGGCTTCGACCACCTCGAGCGGATAGGTGGAGGCGGCCAGCACCTGGCCGAGCAGCGGGTCCGGGTACAGCGCGATGGGCGACACCAGATTCTGCAGTTGGTCCGGCGTCAAAACCTGGTCCGGCGGCGGCGCCACAGGCTCCTGCGCCGCGAGCGTCGAAACGCAGGCCAGCAGGCCAAATGCGAGTAGAACCACGGCAATCGATTTCAGCGACATAGGCATCTCCCGGCTTCGGAGCATCCCGTCAACGCCCGCGAAACCTTCCGCTTTGATAGATTACCGCAAACGCAGTGAGGTTACCGGTACAGCGCGGTACTTTCGATGAAAAATGCGTAATCTGCGGCGAACAGTTTCGTAATGCTGTCAGCCCGGAGGGCGCAAGAGAGTAGCCCACGGCGTGAGCCGTGCGGAAACTCGATGCTTCACCTTGCAGCCCCGGAACGGGGCGGAAGAGGGCGGTGCGAACGTCTTACGACACGTTCCGGGGCTATGGCAAACAGCCATCGGTTCCAAACGGCTTACGCCGTGGGCTATTCTCTTGCGCTCCTCCGGAGCTCGACGCGCACCCGGCTTCGGAATGTGGAATCCACTCCTAGGTCGCGTGCCCCGCTGGTCTTACTCCTCCGCCGTGTCCGGCTCCGGCAGGCTGTCCTGCTCGCGGGCTACCCAGACGTAGAGCACCGGCAGCAGGTAAATGCCGAGGATCAGCGCGGCCATCAGGCCGCCCACGATCACGATGGCGAAGGGGCGCTGCGAATCCGATCCGATGGCGCGCGATAGCGCCGCCGGCAGGAGCCCGAAGCTGGCCACCAGCATGGTCATCATGATGGGGCGCAGCCTTTCGACCGAACCTTCGATGGCGGCATCGAGGATGCCGTGGCCGCGCGCGCGGAGCTGGTTGATGTATTCGAGCATGATGACGCCCGTCTGCACGGCCACGCCGAACAGCGCCAGGAAGCCGATGCCGGAAGAGACGCTCATGTGCGTGCCGGTGATCAGTAGCGCCAGCAGGCCGCCGATGGGTGCCATGGCGACATTGGCCAGAATCAGCAGCACCCACTTGGCGGATTTGAACATGGTGTACAGGATCATGCAGATCACCAGGATGGTGATGGGCAGCACGATCATCAGCCGCCTTTGCGAACGCTTGGCACTTTCGTATTCGCCGGCCCAATCGATGCTATAGCCCGTCGGCAGCTTCACCTGCGCGTCCACCTTGCGCATGGCCTCTTCCACCGTGCTGCCCAGGTCGCGCTTGGGGACGCTGTACTTCAGCGCCACGTAACGGGAGTTGCCCTCGCGGTAGATTTCCGAGGCGCCGTCGCGCACACGCACCTGGCAGAGTTGTGCGAGCGAAACGCGTTCGCCCGAGGGCGCCAGCAGGCGTATATTCTCGATCGCCTGACGGTCGGCGCGATAGGCGGCCTGGTAGCGAACCACCAGGTCGTAGCGCTGTTCGCCGCGCAGCACCTGGGTAACCGCTTTCCCGCCGACGGCGGTCTCGACTGCGTCCTGCACGTCTGCCACGTTGATGCCATAGCGCGCGGCGGCGGTGCGATCGACCTCGAATTCGAGGTTCGGCTGTCCGATGACGCGGAACAGGCCGAGGTCGGAAATGCCATTGACGGTGCGCAGCACGTTGACGATCTTGTCGCCGGTGGCCTCCAGCGTTTTCAGATCGTCGCCGTAAATCTTGATCGCCAGTTCCCCCTTGACGCCGCTCACCGCCTCTTCCATGTTGTCGGCAATCGGCTGCGAGAAGTTCCACAAGGTGCCTGGGATTCGCTCCACCTCGCGGTCCATGGCGCTAATCAACTCTTCCTTGTCCTGGCCGAAGACCGGCCGCCACTGCGCCTTGGGCTTGAGATCGACGAAGTATTCGGTATTGAAGAAACCGGTGGTGTCGGTGCCATCGTCGGGCCGGCCAACCTGGCTCACCACCTGGGTCACTTCGGGGAATGTGGCGAAAATGCGGCGGGCATCGCGCATCACGCGCTCGCCTTCGGTGGGGCCGGTGCTGGGAGCCAGTGTGGCGCGCGCCCAGATGGCGCCCTCATCCAGATGCGGCAGAAACTCGGAGCCGATGATGCCGCTGGTAGCGAGATAAATCGACACCCCCAGCGAGCAGGCAGCGACCAGCACGATTCCCCATCGCAGCCGAACGGCCGCGCGCAACGAAGCGCCGTAGAGACGGGTGATCCAGTTCATCACCGGGTTGGGCCATTCGCGAACGCGCTTGCCGAAGACGAAGCTCGCAAGCACGGGCGCGATCAACAGCGAGAACAGCAGCGAACCGAGCAACGCGAACGACACCGTCCACGCCATTGGTTTGAACAGCCGGCCCTCCACGCGCTGCAACGTGAAAATCGGCAGGTAAGCCGTGATGATGATGCCGATCGAGTAAAAGACCGGCCGCTGCACTTCGTGCGCCGCCGCCCGCACCGGCCCGAGCGCCGGGGCCCCCTGGTTACGGCCCAGGTGGCGCACGATGTTTTCCACGATCACCACCGCGCCTTCCACTACCATGCCGAAATCGAGCGCGCCGAGCGAGAGCAGGTTGGCGGGAATGTGATTCAGGTTGAGGCAAATCGCTGCGAACAACAAAGAGAACGGAATGGTGAGCGCAACGATCAGCGCGCCGCGGGCGTTGCCCAGGAACAGAAACAGAATCAACGCCACCAGCACGATTCCCTCGGTCAAATTGTGCAGCACGGTGTGGGTGGTGAGGTGCACCAGGCTGCTCCGGTCGAGGAATGGAACCACCCGCACGCCGGGCGGAAGGATGTGCTTGTTCAACTGATCGACCTTGGCGTGTATGGCGTCGAGAACGGCATCGGCGTCGGCGCCCTTGCG
>Ga0074045_10002705_pt1 | contig 16304 bp, 16 predicted proteins | sample BogForMeECP23OM2_FD_94442 | JGI IMG/M metagenome (GOLD analysis project Ga0074045, IMG submission 94442) | Bog forest soil microbial communities from Calvert Island, British Columbia, Canada - Bog Forest MetaG ECP23OM2 | ecosystem: Environmental > Terrestrial > Soil > Wetlands ...
GATGTCGGGGGCAGGCTTGGGGCGAACCTTGTCGAGTGCGCTGGCGACCGCGTCGAATACGCCGCCAAGGCCAAGATGCTCGACCAACGCGGGCACCGTCGCCGATCGATTGGTCGCCAGCCCGAGCTTGTAGCGCCGCTTGAGCTCGAGCATGAACGGGCGCAATTCAATCGGCGGCCGCAGCATCTTGAAAAACGGCGTCTGATCCATGCTGCGGGTCAAATCGTGCATCCTGCCAAGCTTGGCCGCGTTGCCGCGCGCGCGCGCCGCAAACACCTCGTTCGCGGCGAACGAGATCGCCGCGATTTCTTCGTCACGGTCCAGTGGTGGTTCGCCGATCCTCGCGAAAATCCAGTTGTAGTAGGCAACGTTCGATTCTTCCGAATCGAACAGCACGCCGTCCGCGTCGAACATCACCAATTCAATCATGTTAAACGAATATTGTGCGCGGATGGTGCGCGCGGCGCCAGACGGCCAAGCGCGCGGGTGACAGTCAGCGCACGGCGCGCTTGCGATCGGCCCGCTCGGCCCGCCGCGCGTGCGCGGGCGCCGGCCGGCGCGGAACCGCTACGACTTCGCGCGCCGTGAGATGCTCCCCGCAATGAGAACAGACCATATCCGGCGCCATCTTCGCGCCGCAGGCGCGATGTATCAGCGTCAGCGGCGGCCCTGATTCGTCACTGAGCCACGTGTCGCCCCATCGCATCATTGCGATCAACACGGGATAGAGTTCGAGTCCCTTCTTCGTCAGCCGATACTCGACCCGGCCGTTGTCGCCCTCACTGCGCGCGCGATCGAGGATTCCGTCCCGCACCAGGTCGCGCAGCCTCGAGCTCAAGATGTTGCGCGCGATTCCGGTCCCATGCTGAAACTCGTCAAACCGGTGGCGTCCGAGAAACGCCTCGCGCAGTATCAGCATTGTCCACCGCTCGCCAATCACCGCCAGCGTTCGCGCGACCGAGCAGTTCATATCCTTGACCGAATCCCATCGCATGGGTGTATGTTGCCAGCCTCCCTCGAGTTGAATTTCGCGTGCCGCGGCGTTCCCCAACTACGCGGCTCGACCAAACCATCGTTGCACTTTGAAACTTGCTTTGCCAACTGGCGCTGTCCTAATTGGCAACGAGTGCCCTAACTGCGGGGCGTCAGTGTCCTAAATTACCGGGGCGAAGCGGGACTATGCCGGACGAACGCGGACGACGGGTGCTGTCTTAATTTCGGGGCATCTGACAGATTTCGGGGGGGCAGCCCCTCTTGGTCGGTAATCCACTTTTCGATTGCATCCCTGAAAAAACGGTAGTCAGCGCCGACCTTGAACACTGGAATTTGATGCTGGTGAACCAGTTTGTAGAGCGTCCTGCGATGAACCTGTAAATACTGGGCTACTTCGGCAATCGTCATGAGATCGCTGGGCATGGCATTGTTCACCTCCCGTTAGCGTGTGCTAACTAATAGATATAGACGATTGCACAGCGGTTTGCTAGAAGGCTGACTATGAGTATGTACGGCGAATGCTGACAGCAATCATTATCACTGTTCTGCTCGCACTCGATGTAATTCTGTTCGTGCGCGCGTATCGCGCAAATGTCGCACACAAGTCGCGAGCGCAGGAGCGTGGCGGAGATTTATTGCCGAATGAATTTCCAGTAGCGGACGATCAGAGCGGCGCTCGATGATCGTGCGCGAGAAGATTCAGCCGTCGAAAGCGCCGACGCTGCGCATGATTTGGGGTGGGGAAAACCGCAAAGACTAGCTATCGGAGTACCGCTCAATGATGCGCCGTAAAGCGTCTTGGTATCCAAGAAGCGTGTTTAGATTTCGGTTATGCTGTTGGTTACCTCTATAGTGACCAACAAGAAAACCCCCTGGCAGTTAGCGAAACAATACAGCTTCTGCTTCCGAAATATTTGCCGAGATCGCATCGCGCGTGTTCGTGAACCAAGCGTTAAATTGAGTATTACAAGCATCGATCTCTGGCGCATCAGATACACGTTGGCCCGCCTCAAACAGGTCCCCCCCTTGTGTCAGCAGGGTAGTCAAAGTCTCGATTGCGCCTTGCCGAATTCGTCGTTTTGCTACTTCATCGTTGTGACCTAAATTCTTTAGGTACTCCTCGCGCCACGTCGCGTAGGCTGCAAAAAAGAACGCGCCAACGAATACGATCAGCCACGCCCAATGGGGTAGAGATGTGAGCGCGGCTATCATGAAAATCGCGATACCGCTCACAGTCGCACCCATAACGGCGTCTGCGAAGTGTGTTTTGAGACGACGTAGAAATTCTCCGAGATGATCGATCCGCTGGAAATAGGTCGTGATAAATTTGGTGCCGTGACGCGCGAATTTTCCGACCATCGAGCGCACCCCCTGATGGCGAGATCTACTGTTGCCCTTAACAGGGCAGAGTAGCGCCAGCAGGGACCATCCGTCACTACGCGAGCGGACGCAGTGCCCAAAGTATTCATCGCGAGTGTCCTAAATGCTTGCCACTTGGGACAGCGCCTGCTAGTTGTGCTAGTTGCAAAATGCAACTGTCGGCGCCGACGCTATTCGCGGGCGCAGGAGGGATACATGGCAGCATCAAATCGTCGTCCAGTTTGTGCAGTTATCGGGGTCGGACCCGGTTTGGGCGCCGCTCTCGCGCGCAGATTTGCCGAGCAGTACGCGGTCGCATTGGTGGCGCGCGGCGAAGACAAACTGACCACGCTCGCGAAGGAAATCGAGAGCGCCGGCGGCAAGGCGATCCCGGTCTGTGCGGATGTCGCCAAGGCGGCGGATATAACCACGGCATTCGACCAGATTCGCCGCGAACTCGGCGACGTGGACGTGCTGCTTTACAACGCCGCGATGCGCCCGTTCGGCAAATTGATGGAGACCAAGCCGAGCACCTTCGAGAACACCTGGCGGGTCAACGCCTTTGGCGCGTTTCTGGCCGCGCAGGAGGTTGTTCCGGCGATGGTGAAGCGCGGCAGCGGCACCATTATCTTCACCGGCGCGACCGCCGGCGTGAAACCGTTTGCGACTTCAGCGGCGTTTGGGCCGGCGAAATTTGCGATGCGCGGGCTGGCGCAGGTGATGGCCCGCGACCTGCAACCCCAGGGCATTCACGTCGCCTACGTCAACGTGGACGGAGCCATCGACATGCCTTTCATCCGCGAGCGATTTCCGCAGCTCAGTGCGGACGACATGCTCAAGCCGTCCGCGATCGCCGAAACCTACTGGCATCTGGCGCATCAGGACCGCAGCGCGTGGTCTCACGAAGTGGACGTTCGGCCGTTCAAGGAGAAGTGGTAAGGAAACGCGCGGCCGTTGCGACGGCTGCGCAGTATTTAAGGCCGCGGCCATTGCGACGGCAGCGCAGCACTCGCCCTTTCACGCCTTCCAATCGGTGACGCAGATGTCGTGTCCCTTGACTCGTGAAATGCGGCGGCTTAATTAACTGATCAGTTAATAGGACAATTAACTGTCCGGTTAGCGAGCGCGAACCATGGCTGGCCGCCGCACACCTGTCCGCAACCTCAACCGCACGCGTGAGAAGATCCTCGCCGCCGCACTCGCCGAATTCTCGGCGCGCGGCTTCGCCGGCGCGCGAGTCGACGCGATCGCCGGGCGCGCCCGCGTAAACAAGCGAATGCTCTATTACTGCTTCGGCGCCAAGCAGGACCTCTATCGCGAAATCCTGCGCCGCAAAATCAACCAGCGCGCCGGATTGATCGAATCTACACCCGACGACTTCGCCGGTGCGCTCGCGCATATCTACCTGGCCGGGGGTGCGGATATCGACTTCGTGCGCCTGATGGAATGGGAGGCGATCGACAGCGGCGGTAGAAAGTGCATCGCCGAAGCCGAGCGCCGCGCGCTGTATGAGAAGGCAGTCGCCCGCCTGCGCGTGCTGCAGCGCAAAGGATCGATTACCCGCGGCGTAAATCTGACTCAACTTTTCATTTCGATGCTGGCGCTGGCCATGTTCCCGCTCGTCATGCCTCAACTGATCCGTCTCATCCACGGCATGGAACCTACCGACCCGCGCTTCATGCGTCAGCGCGCGAATTTTCTGCGTTGGCTTGGAAATCGTTTGGAGAACACCAGCGAGACTATTCGGATTCAGTCTCGGCGCCGGCGCAATCCAGTGGCGCCATCGCAAACCGCCGTTCATCGCGCCCGGCCATTCAAAAAGCCCGGTCAACTCGCATGAAGAAACGAATTGTTTTTCTGGTTGTGGTCCTGATGCTTGGCGCGGGGACCTGGGCGGCCTATTCGCTGCTTTTGAAGCACGGCGGCTCGACCGACAGTCTGCTCGTTTCCGGCAACATCGAGGCCCACGAAAGCCTGCTCAGCTTCAAGACGGTGCAGTCGCGGATCGTCGAGCTTCCGTTTGACGAGGGCCAGTGGGTGACAGCCGGCACTATCCTGGCGCGCCTCGAGGACCACGACTACCGGCAGCAGGTTGCGGTGGACGAGGCATCACTGTCGGTCCAACAACGCCAACTCGCTCTTGCTTTGCGCAATCTCGAAGCCGCCAGGCGCACGGTGGCCATCGATCAGGCCGATCTTTGGCAGAAGACCATAGACAATCAACGCGACCAGGAGCTTTGGCAACAGAAGGTTGCTTCGACTCAGACCCGTGACCTTGCTCAAACCGCACTGAAGCAATCGCGCGCGGCGCTTCTGCGCGAGCAGGCTCTGCAAGCGGCGGCCGAGGAAAGCGTCAGCGTCGCACAGGCCAGCATCAAGAACGCGCAGGAGAGCCTGAAGCTGGCCCAGATCGTCCTTGGGTACACGACGTTATACGCCCCCTTCTCAGGCGTCATTTTGGTGCGAAATGCGGAACTGGGCGAAAACATGCAGCCGGGCACGCCGGTATTCACCCTGGCCGACCTCGACCACGTGTGGCTGCGCGCCTATGTCAACGAAACCGATGTCGGCCGCGTTCGCTTCGGGCAGGCGGCGCTGATCACGACCGACAGCTATCCGGGGCAAAAGTACGTCGGCCGCATCTCGATGATCTCGGAAAATGCCGAGTTCACCCCCAAGAGCGTCGAGACCCACGCCGAGCGTGTGACCTTGGTGTACAGAATCAGGATCGACATCGAGAACCAGAGCCACGAGCTCAAGCCGGGAATGCCGGCCGACGCCACCATTGAACTGAATCCGTCGGGATCGCGATGAGCGACGAAATCGTACAGGTCGATGGATTGACGAAACGTTTCGGTGAGGTCGTCGCCGTCGACAACCTGAGCTTCAACGCGCGCAAAGGGGAGATCCTTGGATTGGTGGGTCCCGACGGCGCCGGGAAAACGACGGCGCTGCGCATTCTCGCGGGAGTTCTTTCCGCCGATGCCGGCGCCGCGCTTGTCGCCGGGCAGGACGTTCTGCGCCAGCCGGAAGCGGCCAAGAGCCGGATCAGTTATATGCCCCAGCAGTTCGGCCTCTATGAGGATCTGACGGTCACCGAGAACATCCGCTTTTATGCCGACATCTTCGAAGTCAGCCGGACGGTGAGGCAACAACGAGAAGATCAGCTGCTTGAAGCTTCAGGTATGAGCCGGTTTCGAGACCGTCTGGCCGGCCTGCTCTCCGGCGGTATGAAACGCAAGCTTGGCATTGCCTGTGCCCTGATCCACACGCCGCAACTGCTGCTGCTCGATGAGCCCACTACCGGGGTCGATCCCGTCTCGCGCCGCGAGCTTTGGAGCATCCTTTACTCGCTGGTCTTCGAGGGGGTAACTGTGCTGGTCTCGACCGCTTATCTCGATGAGGCCGAGCGCTGCCACCGGCTGCTGCTGATGTATCAGGGCCGCCGTCTCTTCTTTGGCACCCCCGACGAGCTTAAGAAGATGTTACCCGGTGCGGTCTTGTCGATCAGCTCGCCCAATCCTCAGGCGCTCCAAGTGGCCGCCGCCGGTGAGCAGGGTGTTTTGAGCGCAACAGCTATGGGCGACGTGCTCCATGTGGTGGTCGATGATCCTGACCGCCGCGTTGCGCAATTGCGCGCCGGGTTTGAACACGCGGGAGTCCCGTTCGGCGAGCCGCGCCGCATACCGGCGAGCGTCGAGGACGTTTTTGTTTACGTCATCTCGCGGCAAGCAACCGGACAAGGCTCGTGAGCAATGAACGGCGTACCGTCAATCGTAGTCGACAAGCTGGTGAAGCGGTTCGGCGGCTTTATCGCAGTCAACCAGGTCAGCTTTGAAATCCGCTCCGGCGAGATTTTCGGTTTGCTTGGTCCCAACGGGTCGGGAAAATCCACCACCATACGCATGCTGTGCGGTCTGTTAACTCCCAGTTCGGGTTGCGCAAGCGTCGTCGGCTTTGACGTCGCGCGCCAGGCCGAAGAGGTACGCCAGCACATCGGGTACATGTCGCAAAAATTTTCTCTCTACAACGATCTGACTGCGATCGAGAACCTTCAATTCTTCGGCGGCCTCTACGGGGTCAAGGGGCGCGCGCTCGACGAGCGCATCGCCTGGGCGCTCAGGATGGCGGGGCTCGCCGGCAGCGAGCAATTGCTGACGGGCGAGCTGTCAGGCGGTTGGAAACAGCGACTCGCTTTGGGCTGCGCCGTGCTGCACCACCCAAAGGTGCTGTTTCTCGACGAAGCCACCGCCGGAGTCGATCCGCTCTCGCGCCGGCAGTTCTGGGAGCTGATTCACCAGATGTCGCGCGAAGGAGTCACGATCCTGGTCACCACCCACTATATGGACGAGGCGGAATACTGCAACCGGCTAGCCTTGATAGAGGAGGGCCGGATAGTGGAGATAGGAACCCCGACGGAAATCAAGCAGACCTCGATAAAAGGCGATTTGTTGTTGATCGAATGCAGCCCGCTCGGTGGCGGACTCGCGGCCATCAAGCAGGCGCCGGGAGTGCTCGAGGCTTCGGTCTTCGGCGCCGCCCTGCATGTGGTTGTCAGCGCCGGGCGGCAGCCTCTGACCGAACTCCCCGCCTTCCTGGCGGCTCGCGACGTCCGAGTCGATCGCATCGAACTCATCTCCCCGTCCCTCGAGGACGCCTTTGTCTCTCTTACTGGAAGCCGGGCTCTCAGCGGTGAATCTTTTCAATGAATCTCCGGCGAACCGCGGCCATGAGTCGCAAGGAATTCACCCAGATTCTGCGCGATCCACGGAGTCTCGTCATTGCGGTATTCCTGCCGCTGATTCAGATCTTGCTGCTCGGCTACGGGGCGCGGCTCGATGCCAACCATATACCGGTGTACGTCCTGGACCAGGAAGGCAGCCAGAGCAGCCAGGCGCTGCTCAAGGCATTTCAAGCATCGCCCTACTTCGACGTGATCAATGCCGTTAACAACTATCACGCCCTAGTGCGAGCTATCGATGCCGACCAATGCAAGCTCGGGATTGTGATTCCCTGGAACTTCTCCGAGCGTCTTGACGATGCTGGCCGAACCAGTGTCCAAGCTTTAGTTGACGGGACCGACAACAACAGCGCCCAACTCGCCGAGGGTTATGCCCAGGTGGTGGTGGCAACCTATGCCAGGAACGTGCAGCTCGACTGGTTCGCACGTCATGGTCTGTCCCAGCAGGCGACCAGCCCTCTCAGCGTCGACTACCGCACCTGGTTCAACGAGGACCTGGAAAGCAAGAATTTCATGATTCCCGCAACCGTCGCGCTGGTAATGGCGCTAATGGGCGCTTTGTTGTCCTCGCTGACGATCGCGCGCGAGTGGGAACGTGGCACCATGGAACAGCTGATCTCTACCCCGGTCACAGCGCTGGAGATAATGGTCGGAAAGCTCGTTCCTTACCTGTTCGTCGGACTAATCGACGCGGTGCTCTGCGTGGTTTTCGCAGTCGGCTGGTTTGCGGTGCCATTTCGCGGCAGCTTGGGCGCGTTCTTTTTCATAACTACTCTGTTCCTGGTAGTGATACTCGGGATTGGTTACATGATCTCGGTTGCGACCAGGAGCCAGCTCGGCGCGAGCCAGTACGCGCTGCTGGTCACGCTGCTGCCTACCACGATGCTATCGGGCTTCGCCTTTCCGATCGATCAGATGCCGGCGCCCATACGAGCTTTCACTTACATCGTTTACAGCCGCTACTACGTCACTGCGCTCAAGCGGATTTTCCTCAGCGGCGCGGCCATCAACGATCTCATTCCGGAAATAGTGGCATTGACTATCTACGCGGTGGTCATCGGCTTTTTCGCCACACGCGCATTTCGCAAGAATCTGCAATAGCGAATCAATATGTTAGACCGAATCTGGCGCATGATCGTTAAGGAGTTCCTACAGTTAAGACGCGACAGATATGCGCGTTTCCTGCTAATCGTGCCGCCGATCGTCCAGATGCTCATCTACGGCTATGCCGCTACGTTTGAGGTGAACCATGTCCAGATCGCGGTGATTGACTTCGACCATAGCCAGGAAAGCCGCGACCTCTTGAGCCGCTTCGCGTTTACCGGCCGGTTTGAAGTCGCGAAAATCCTTGCCAACGAGCAGGAGTTGAAATCGCTGATCGGCCGCAGCGATATTCCGATCGCGCTCAAGATCGAGCCGGGATTCGCGGAACTGCTACGAAAGGGACAGACCGCGCATCTGCAGGTCATCGTCGACGGGACCAATTCCAATACCGCCCTGATTGCCGTCGGATACGTCAACCAGATCGCCAATCAGTTTTCCCAGGACTACGCGCGCTATCGACTCAATCAGCAAACGCCCGCAATGGCTACAACCGTTCCTCAGATAAGCCTCGAACAAAGGCCCTGGTACAACCCCGACCTCAACAGTCAGTGGTTTTTCGTACCGGGAGTTATCGGCAGCATCACCCTTATACTGGTGGTGAACCTGACCGCGTTCGCAATCGTTCGCGAGCGCGAGATCGGCACGCTCGAACAGGTCATGGTCACTCCGATCAGGCCCTTCGAGTTGATCCTCGGTAAGACCATTCCTTTTTTCATCGTGGGCCTGGCGGACGTGGTTCTGGTCGCGGTCGTCGGAACGCTGTGGTTCCAGGTGCCCTTTCGCGGTAACGTGCTGGTCTTGCTGCTCGGAGTCGTTCTGTTTCTTCTAAGTACCCTGGGTGTCGGGCTGCTCATTTCAACTCTCTCGTCCACTCAGCAACAAGCCTTCGCTTCCAGTTTCTTCTTTCTCAACCCGGCCTTTACCCTGTCGGGGTTCGCCTTTCCAATCACGAGCATGCCCAAGGCCATGCGGATAATCACCTACGCCGACCCGCTACGCTACTTTCTGATAATCTTGCGCGGCACTTTCCTCAAAGGCGTGGGCCTCGAGGTCCTGTGGCCCCAGATGCTGGCGCTCGCCCTGCTGACCTCGGTTTTGCTGCTGGTCAGCGTGGCGCGCTTCCGCAAGACCCTCGACTGATCTTTCAAACCGGATCACATCGGCGGTCGTGCGAGAGCCGGTCTGTCGTTGGCAACCGTCGTCTTGTCGTTCGCCTGGACGCCGAATCTCCTGATGACCTCCGCGAGTTTCGCCGGCGTTCCAACCGGCGTGGCGCACGCCGTTCCTGCGCATACGAACGCGAGTGGAACTCCCTTCTCAGCGCTGGATGCGAGCATCGCCTGCGCCGCGGCCGGCATCGCATTGGCGGCGCCACTATCCGATCCGATCCGCATCACGATTTTTCCGGGACGATAACTCGCCAGCGCCGTCTTCCATAAGGCTGCCGCGCGCGTGTCGGTATGCGGCCCGGCTACGGCGACCATCGCGTCGCCGTTTGCACGATACTCCAGCCCGAGCCCGACCGTCGCGACCGAGTTGCTCAGCATCGATCCCGCCATCGCCGGCGCGCTCGCCATTAGTACGTTCGCGGCCTTCGTATAACTGTCATCGCCGGTGACGAGCCCGAGCTTCGCTGTCGCGATCGCCATCGTCGCTTGCACCGACGGAGTCGGCATGTCGTAAAACACCTGCCCGCTCGCCTGAGACTGGGCAATCACCGTGCCCGCGTCTTCGGTTTCGCGATTCACCAACAAGCTCGAACCATCAGCCTGGAAGTTCTTCAGAATGATCGCGGCGAGCATCCGCGCTTCGACCAGATATTTCTCATCGGCCGAGAACTGATACGCGTCGATGATCGCTTCCAGCAGGTAAACCTGGTCGGCGGCCAGACCTGCCACCCGCCCGCGTCCATCCGACCAGACGTGAAAGAAACTCCCATCGGGCGCGCGCATATGCCCGAGGATGAAGTCCAAATCGTTGAGCGCCGCGCGTTGAAGACCCTGATCGTCAAGCGCTGCCGACGCCGTCAGATACGCATCCGCCATCAATGCGTTCCGATCGGTCATCACGGCGCGATCGACCTGCGGCGTTTTGCGGCGAGACCGGACCGCAAGCATCGCGTCCGACGCCCTGGCGATCGCCCTGCGCGCTTCTTCGGCCGAAATCTTCAGCTTGGCCGCCGCTTGCTCCGGGCTCATCGCGCGCCTCAGCACGATTCGTCCGTCGGGCGCTCGCGCGGGCGCGTCCTCCATGCCGTAAAATAAAATCGCGACGCGCGCCTCATCGGGCCGGAGCGCGCGCTTCACTTCCTCGACCGTCCACGTGTAGTAGCTGCCGTCGTCGCCCTTGAACGAATCGGCGTCCTGATGCGAGTAGAACGCGTGCGTCTTCGGATCGAGCAGCTCGCGATTCACGTAGCCGGCGATCGACTTCGCGACCCGCGCGAATTCCGGGTCGCCGCTGGCTTCGTACGCGTCGCTATACGCGTGCAAGGCCATCGCGTTGTCGTACCCGAGCTTCTCGAAATGCGGCACGCGCCAATGAGAATCGGTCGAGTAGCGATGAAATCCGCCGCCAAGCTGATCGAACACTCCGCCCGCCGCGATTTTTTTGAGCGTGTCGAGCGCCATCGCAGTGAACTCCCGATGCCCGTAGAAGCCGTGCGCGAGCGCAAGCTCGATCGCCGGGAAATCGTAAAATCGCGGCCCCGGACCTGATGCGAAGCCTCCCCACTCACGATCGTACGATGCCGCCAGCCCCGCGAGTATTTGCGCGCGCAAGCCGTCGAGTCCTCCGTGCGCCGGCGCGTTCCCGCTGGACATGGATTTGAGCTTCTCCGCAGTCGCTTCCGCCTCGCGCTCGAGTCCCACACGATCCGTCGCGTACACCTGCGCAATTCGCTTGAGCAGCGGCGCCATCGACGAGTTTTCCCCGCCGCTCCCGTTGGGTCCCATCCCCGGCCGTGGCGGCAAATATCCTGCCGCGAAGAACAACGCGCCATCGGGCGTCGTGAAGCACGTCAGCGGCCAACCGCCCGCGCCGGTCAGTTGCGCGGCGGCATTTTGATAGTACTCGTCGAGGTCCGGACGCTCGTCGCTATCGACCTTTACCGGCACGAAGTTGCTGTTCAGCGCCGCCGCAATTTCCGGGTCGGCGTACGTCGTCTCGTCCATCACGTGACACCAGTGACACCACACCGCGCCGATGTCGATCAGGAACGGACGGTTCAGCGACCGCGCCAGTGCGCGCGTCCGCGGACTCCACGCCTGCCATCGAATCGCGCTCGACGACGCCTCGCGGAGATACATGCTCGGCGACGACTTGAGCGCGCCGGCCGGCAGCGCATTTGCCGATTCCGATCCGGCGCTTGCCCGCGTACTCAGCAAGCAAAGGATCGCGACTGACGCAAGAATTGTTCGCGTTGACATCCGGTAGATGGCGCGATAGCTGGAAATTGAAGCGCGACGCCGCCCGGCAGCCATCGCGTCGCGATCGGTGAAAGCAATGGCGCCTGCGAACGCCGGTGGTTCAAGTTCTGAGTTCAACTATGGATGCCACGCGGAACAACCCGCATCGCCGCCGCCGAGTTCCATCGTGAGCGAAATATGAGCGCAAGATCAGCGACGCGCCGCCGCCCGCCCGGAATCCGCAATGGACCGGCCAAAGTCATCAGGATGCCAACTCCCACAGTGGTCCGCCGGCGCCGGGCGATCAAGGCGGGACTCGGCCTGCTCGTGCTCTCGATCCTCGCGGCGATAATCGCCCGGCTTTACTTGAGGCACATCGCTCCTCCTTCAGCCGAAAAGGTATCCGGCTTGACCGGGAATGAAACCGAAATCCCGGGCCTGGCAAACCAGGAACACGCTCGCGCCGCCAACATCATCTGCGCCAGGTTCACCGTGACCGGCGTCGGAATCGCTCAATCCTCCGGCGCCAACACCTACGTTGCGCAAGACTTCCTGCGCTGAAAGGCGGGCGCCCAGCCATGGATTTCGCCGAACTCGCCGCGCTGGCCTCGGGTCACGCCGAAGCGCGCGCCATCCAGACCGCGCTCAAGCTGGGAATTTTCGACATGCTCGCGCCCGCGCCGCTCGACGACGCCGCGCTCGCTGCCGCCATTTCCGCCAATCGCCGCGCGACGGCTCTGATAGCCAACGCGATGGTGGCGCTCGGCTTGCTCGCCAAACGCGCCAATCGCTACGCGCTCACTGATACGTCAAGGCGCTACCTGCTCCGCTCGTCCGCCGAATACCTTGGCGGCTTGATTCTGTTCGACGAAGCGATCTTTGAAACCTGGACGCATCTCGAACAAACCATTCGCACCGGCGCTCCCGCGCGCCCGACCGACATGTTTCAAAGCCGTCCCGAGGAGACCGAACGATTCATCCGCGCCATGGATAGCCTCACTCGCGCCCGCGGCGATCCGACTTACGTCGCCGATCGGCTCGACCTCAGCCGCGTCTCGATGATCGCCGACATCGGCGGCGGGCCGGGAACGTACGCCGCGGCGATGCTCCGGCGATGGCCCCATTTGCGCGCTGCGATTTACGATCTGCCTGCCACTCTCGAAGTTGCGCGCAGAATCCTCGCCGAGCGCGAGCCCGCGGCGTTGGCGCGAATCGATTTGATCCGCGTCGATTACTTGTACGATGAGATCCCGGGCCCATGCGGAGCCCTGTTCATGTCGAATATAATTCACAACGAAGATGAAACGGCCAACGCTCAACTCTTCCGCAAGTGCTTTCGCGCGCTCGAATCGCGCGGCATGATGATCATCAAGGATCACATCATGAATGCCGACCTTACCGAGCCGAGATCGGGCGCGATTTTCGCCCTCTACCTGCTGCTGGCCACGCGCGGGCGCGATTATTCGTTTGAAGAAGTCTCCCGATGGCTCGGCGACGCCGGCTTCGTCGATATCAGCCACCAGGCGCTGCCAAGCCCCCCGTTCACCTCTTCGATGGTGATCGCGCGCAAGCCGTGAACCAGGTAAAGAGTGAAAAAGTAAAAAAGTGAGCAATTTCATCGCGCGCAGGATCGCGTCTATGGCGATCGTGATCGCGCTCGCAGCCGAATGCCCTGGATGCGCCGCGGGTGCTGTTGGTGTGGTCAGCACCGTTGTCCCGATGGTCGCCGCCGGCAGTGCCCAAGTCATCGGCTCCCAGGTTGCGATGAGAGAGTCCGGCGGCACCGGAGCTTCCAAAGACGAAAACGCCGACAAATGCGATCAACTGCTGCGCGCTGCGCCCGGCGTCGAGGAAGTCCGCAAGAACAAAGACGGGTGGATCGAGTCACGCCAGTGGAAGATTTCTCAAAACTCCGGCGGTCCGGCCTGGATGATCGTTCGCACCAAAGACGCGCCCGAGGACGGCTGGCAGCCCAAGCCCCGCATCGCCGAGCTGCTCTTCAATCCGCCGCTCTATCAGATGCTCGAGCCCGACCAGCCGCAATATCTCGCTTACGCTCCCGCCAACGTGGTTAACGTTTCCGACAGCGAACAGTTTGACTCGATGACCGGGGCGTTCGGCGCCGGCTTCGGAACGTTCAAGTGGCATGGTCGTTCCTACAGTTACGTGCTGGTCAAGGAACTCCCCTGCTTCAAGCCGCCGCCGGAGAAGTGAATTCGATTTCGTTCCATCCGTCGCGCCTGATGCGATCCCGGCCGCGAGTGATCGCCGCCGTTGCCCTGTTTTCGCTGGCGCTGTTTGCCGCCAGGTCGTACCCTCTGGACATGAACGATGCGCCCGGCCATTCGCATCCGCGTCTCGAGCCCGCGACGTGGCCTGACAACTCGCTCACGATCGCAAATCTTGGCCACGCCGCCCTGCTAATGAATTTTTTCGGCACGCGCGTGCTCTCCGACCCGACCCTGTTCTCGCGCGTCGGCATGTCGATCGGCTCGATCCTTACGATCGGACCAAAACGATTCGTCGATCCGCCGCTGACTCCCGCGCAATTGCAGCACATCGACCTCATTCTGATCACGCACGCACACATGGATCATCTCGATCTGCCGTCGCTCGAGGCTCTGCCCAAGACCGCGGTCGTGGTCGCGTGCGAGAAGTGCGCGACGCTCATCGCGCCGCTCGGCTTCAACGATGTCCGCGAGCTCAAGTGGGGCGAGACGACCGTCGTCAAAGGACTCACCATTCGCGCGATGGGCGCGCGGCACTGGGGCCGGCGCTGGCCTCCGTTCGGCGGAGGCTACGGCTTCAACAGTTACGTACTGGAAAAAAACGGCCGCCGGATGCTGCTCGCCTGCGACAGCGCCCAGACCGATCTCTTCGCGAGCCTCGCACCGGCGCCGCCCGACGTGGCGGCCTTCTCGATCGGCGCCTACGACCCGTGGATCTACAATCATGCCAATCCCGAACAGGTCTGGGCGATGTTCCAGCAGACGCGGGCCCGCTACCTCATTCCCATTCACTGGGGCACGTTCAGGCTGTCGAAGGAGCCGATGCAAGAACCGCTGCAACGGCTAATCGCCGCCGCCGGGATTCAGCAGGATCGAATTGTGATACGTCAAATCGGCGCAACCTGGACTATGCCCGCGTCGATCGAGGCGCGTCAGGCCGCCGGCCACTGAAGGACTCTCGACTCTCTACGCGCTGGCGCCGAGCCGCTTCTTGGCGATCTCGATATATCCCGCGTCGCGCTCGATTCCCACCCAGCGCCTGCCCAGTTGAGTCGCGGCCGCCGCCGTCGTGCCGGTGCCGAGAAAGCAATCGAGAATCAGGTCTTCCGGCTTCGTCCACAACGTCACGATCCGTTCGAGCAGTTGCACCGGTTTCTGCGAGGGATGACTCCCCATCCGGCGCTCCGAGCGCGGCGTGCATGGAATCTGCCACAGGTTGCGCAATTGTTTGCCGCCGCCGATTTCCTTCGACCTCGCGTAGTCGAACGTCCACTTGCCCGCGCGCTCCGGCGTATTGTTGCACGCCCAGATAATGTACTCGGTGCTCTCGGTCGGGAGCCGTCCCGTGATATTGGGTTGCGCGTTGGGTTTGAACCAGGTGATTTGCTGCAGGATGCGCCGGCCCAGCACGTGCTCCAGCACGAATCCGATCACGTAGATATTGTGGAAGCTGCCGAACACCAGGATGTTGCCGTTGGCGCGCACCAGCCGGCACACTTCCAAAAGCCACCGCCGCGTGAATTCGAGGTAGTCGTCGTTGCTGAACCGATCCCACTGTTCATCCATCGTGACGTGCGAGCTGAATGCCCACTTGAGCCCTTTGCGCCGGCTCATGTTGTACGGCGGATCCGTGATGCACGCGTCGAAGGACGCGTCGGGCCACGTGCGCATCACCTCGACGCAATCGCCCGGGTAAATCGTGCCCGGCCGCGCCGTCTCCGCCGCGCCGGCGTCTGCCCGCTCTTCGGCTGGCGGACGCAACCGCTGGCGCACGCGGGGTTCAGACACGCTTGCGCTTCTTGGCCAGATAATCGACCAGCATGTATTCGCCGAGACGGTCGGGACGGGTGAACAGCGCGCGGCCTCGATTGATCAGCGTCATCTTGTCCACGAACGCGCGCAGGCTGGGCGAATCGTCGAGCATGAACGTGTTGATCGTGATTCCCTTGCGCGTGATCCGCTCGACTTCCTTCAGCGTCTCCTGCGCCGCGCGCATGCTGATGCCGCCGAACGACAGCGGCCATTCGCAGTACAGCCGCTTGTTCAGGAAGTACGCGGTCGGCTGCCCGTCGGTGATCACGATGATGTGCTGATTGCGCGACGGATGGCGCCCGAGCAAATCCGAAGCGAGCCGTAACCCGTCCTGCAGATTGGTGAACGGATCGCCCATGTTCCACGACGCTTCGGCCAGATCCTTGAGCTTCAACTCAACCGCGCGCGTATAAAAGCCGACGATCGCAAAAAAATCGCGCGGGAACTTCGAGCGAATCAGCGTCTCCATCGCCATCGCGACTTTCTTCGCCGCCGCAAATCGCCCTTCCCAGCTCATCGACCACGACATGTCCAGGCACAGCACCGTCGACGAGGAACTGGCGTAATCGTTTTCGTAAATCTCGAAATCTTCCGGCCGCAGCTCCAGCGGAACGCCCGCCTTGCGCGCCAGCGCATGCTTCAGCGTCGCGACCAGGTTCA
>Ga0074045_10002707_pt1 | contig 16301 bp, 13 predicted proteins | sample BogForMeECP23OM2_FD_94442 | JGI IMG/M metagenome (GOLD analysis project Ga0074045, IMG submission 94442) | Bog forest soil microbial communities from Calvert Island, British Columbia, Canada - Bog Forest MetaG ECP23OM2 | ecosystem: Environmental > Terrestrial > Soil > Wetlands ...
AGTCGAAGTATGCTTGCCCGGTAACTCGTTCATGACGCCACCCGAGGTATTCGGGATCCTTCAGTCGCTCTGCGTTGTTGGTTCCCACATCCAACACGATCGGCAGTGTTCGTTCCGGACGAATGCCCCCGATCAGCGTGTACAGCGAGAGCTTGCCGATGGGGATACCGAGTCCGCCTGCGCCTTGATCACCGATGCCCAGAATGCGCTCGCTGTCGGTCACAACAATGACGTCAACGTCCTTGTTCGGCCGATAGCGCAACAGTTGGGAGATGGAATCGCGGAGAGGATAAGAGATGAACAATCCACGTGGCCGTCGATAGATGTGGCTGAACTGCTCACAGGCCAAGGCAACCGTCGGCGTATACACCATCGGCGTCATCTCTTCGATGTGATCGAGAAGCAACCGGTAGAAGAGGACCTCATTCGTATCCTGCAGAGCACGCAAGTAGATATGCCGTTCCAGGTCATCGTCTTTTCTTCGGAAAGCCTCGTAGGCACGGAGGACCTGCTCATCTAGAGTCTCGACGTGGGGCGGAAGAAGACCGTGCAAACCGAATTCGGTGCGCTCCTCCTCTGTGAAAGCTGTACCTTTGTTCAAACCCTGCCGATTGAGGAGATCCATGCCCTGAGGAATGTCCGACCGTGCTGGCGTGATGGGAACTGCTGTGACCATTTGCGTGTCCTCCCTTTTTCTTTTTGTGGTCGAACGTTCGTCAGCGAAGCAGATTGACCTTCGCGAGATCGATAATTTCGTCACCGCGCCCGCTGAGAACTGCCCTCAGCATGAAGAGGCTGAACCCCTTCGCTTGCTCCAAAGTGATAGTCGGTGGCATCGAGAGTTCCTGCCGCGAAACCGGGACTTCGACCAATGCCGGACCGTCATACTTAAGAGCCCGCGCAATCATGGGTTCCACCTCGTTCGGAGTTTCAGCTTTTAGGCCAAGCAGTCCCGCTCCCTCCGCGATTTTGGTGAAGTCGGGATTATGCAGATCAGTCCCGTAGTCCAGGATGCCGGCCGCCTTCATCTCCAGTTCCACAAAGGCGAGCGAATCATTCCGGAACACGATCAACTTCACGGGTAATTGGTGTTGCCTCAGCGTGAGCAAATCCCCCATGAGCATGGCAAAACCGCCGTCACCCGACATCGAGATCACCTGTCGTCCGGGATAACTTGCCTGTGCGCCGATCGCCTGCGGCAGTGCGTTCGCCATCGAACCGTGGTTAAAGGACCCGATTATCCTTCGTTTGCCGTTCATCGTGAGGTAGCGTGCGGCCCAGATGGTCGGGGTCCCGACGTCACAGGTGAAGATTGCGTCGTCGGCCGCAAGTTGATCGAGCACGCGCGCGACATGCTGAGGGTGGATCGGCTTTTCGTTGGAATTCGGAGTTGCAACGTTATCCAAACCTTTGCGTGCCTTGCGATAGTGCTCCACTGATTCCTGCAAGTGCGTTTCGTATTGGTTTTGTTCAAGCCTCGGGAGCAGAGCACGGATCGTAGTTTTTGTATCCCCGACGAAACCGAAGTCAACCTTGCTGCGGCGTCCGATTTGTTCACCTCGAACATCAATCTGCACCACGGTGGCGTCCTTCGGGTAGAACTGCTGATAGGGGAAGTCGGTGCCAATCATCAGCAGAACTTCGCAGTTCATCATGGCGTGATAGCCGGAAGAGAATCCGAGCAGACCTGTCATGCCCACATCGAAGGGGTTGTCGTACTCGATGAACTCTTTCCCGCGCATCGCATGAACAATGGGAGCTTGCAGCTTGCCCGCGAGTTCGACCAGTTCCTCATGAGCTCCGGCACAGCCGGCCCCACCGAGGATGGTTATTTTCTCCGAGCGATTCAGCAGGTCCGCGAGAATGTTGATCTCGTCGTCGGAAGGGGATACCGAAGGCCTTGCGTCGGGAAAATGCACCCTTCGTGCCTGTTCGACGGCATCTCGCATGGCTACATCGCCAGGTATAGCAACCACCGCAACGCCGCGCTTTGAGATTGCAGTCTGCATCGCGATCTCAAGCACGCGGGGCATCTGTTCAGGGTGTGACACTAACTCGCAGTAATGGCTGCATTGCGCGAAGAGATGCTCAGGACTAGTTTCCTGAAAGTATCCGCTGCCGATTTCGTTACTCGGAATCTGAGCGGCAATGGCGAGGACGGGAACGCGGCTCCGATGACAATCGTAGAGACCATTGATTAAATGCAGATTTCCGGGACCGCAGCTTCCGGCGCAGACCGCCAATTTGCCAGTGAGATGCGCTTCGGCCCCGGCTGCGAACGCTGCCGTCTCCTCATGGCGGACATGCACCCACTGAATCTGCTCTCGGCTGCGCATCGAATCGGTAATTCCGTTGAGCGAATCGCCGCTCACGCCGTAGATCCTCTGAACGCCCGCTTCCAACAAAACATCTACAAACAAGTCCGCTACTTTCTTTGCCATCTCTGTTCCTTTCGAACTCAAAAACGTCCGTTAGAGCAAACGTGTCTCCGATACTTCCGCCCAGCCAACCAAGCTACCTGCACGCTCCCAGCGGGATGGCTCGAAGTCGCCCTCCTTGAGTCTCGTTGGGCGACCTTGTCTACATGCCCTGCCCCAGGCTCTTGTTTACGATAACTTTGACATCCACGTGGCGATTGAGATCACGACCGTGAGGGTCCTTGTTGCTGGCTACAGGATGCGTGGCGCCGTATCCGACGGGCACGAGGATTCGTCGCATCGGAACGTTCTTAGCTTCCAGGAAATAGCGAGCCACAACCGCTGCCCGCTCCTCGCTGAGCTTCTGATCTTCTTCCAGGTTGAACTTGTGATGCGCAGCGTAGCCGGAGATCTCGATCATGTATCCGTCGAGCGATTTCGCAATATCGGCCAGATTGGCAAGATCTTTCTTGGCGGTGCTGTCGAGGTCAGCTGATCCTTCCGGGAAAAAAACGTCTACCTCAAACTCGTTTTTATAGTTGTCCAGGTCCGAGACGCGTTCGTTCACGGCTGCGACTGCGGTCGCATCCGCCAACCCAAGAACGCCCGCAGCTTGCGCCTGTACGCTAGCCCGGTCAGCCGAGTTCTGCGCCTGATCCGCTGAGGATTGCGCCTGGCCAGCTGCACTCGCAGCCTGGTCGGCGGCCGCTTGTGCGTTGTGGGTTAATGCTTTGTTTGTTAGGACCTGCTGCTCTTCAGCTACCTCGATGGCAAAGTCATCCGGACTAAAGGAGATCTTGCTGGCATCCAGTTGTCCATCGGAGTTACCCGCGCCTTCCGCCTCGATCGTCAGACCGGGCAGAAGAGCCGTTACGTCCATATCGGTATGACGATAGAAGGGGAACCTATGCTTGCTGCGCTCGATTTTCGTGCCGTCGCTAATTCTCACAAGAATAAGGTCATCCGACTTCTTGTCACGAATGCGAACGAGGTCTCCATTCCGAGACAAAATCGGGCCCGAGACTTTCGCCTTCTCGCCCACTGCCAGGTGGCGTGTCTCGTTCGCAGTCACCGCGAACGTAAAGTTTGTGAGCACAATCGCGGCGCTTGCCCAGACCAGAATCATGAGCTTCCATTTACGAACTTGATGTCTCATTTGTTTCTCCATGGCAACAGTGCTATCCGTTTCTTGGGAACACCTGCCAGACAGGTATGCAAGACTCTTGCCAGTTTCGTTGTCCTTAAAGGATGCGTCTCTGGATCATCGATGTGGAGCCGCGCGCGGAAGGTTTCGCGGAAGGTTTGACGTTGGCACATCGTCAGCTTGCCCTATCGGACCGCAGTCATTGGCCGCCTATTCCTATTCGAAACAGTTCCAGCCCTACTACTGAGGGCGATCAAGCCGTGGACAGCGGAACCAGGAGCGACCTCAAACCACAATGCTGAGCTACAAGCCCCTCGGGCGACGGATAGTTTAGATTTCGACCAAGAAAAGTCGAAATGCTGACACTGTCAGTCCTGCCTGTGAATTATGGGGGAATTACTTCGCCCCACTCGAAGGTTTATCGCGATGCAATGAAACGAACGCGAGTCGTCATGCGTTTGGTAGGCCGCTTGCATTCAACTCGTCATCGCGGAAGTTCCGATGCGGAACGGCGATGCGCTGACGGCAACTTCAACGCAAGTCACTGCTATGAAAAACAACCCGTGAGATCGGGACGGGGGAGAAAAAGACGTTGATGCGGCAAATGAAATCTTCGAACTTTTTCACCGCAGGAAAGCTCCTGCTTCTTGCCTGCCTGTTGACTGCTTCTGCCGCTGCAAGCGAGCCGGGGAATGGTACGAACATCTTTGCTCCAGCATCAACGCCGGCGAAGATGGTGGCTCACCTGTCGGTGTTTGTCCTTGCCATTACCGGGATCATCTTTCTCGTCGTGTTTACGTTGCTCGCTTACTCCGTCATTAAGTTTCGAGCGCGCGGGCGGGACGCGAACCGCGAGCCCGCCCAGGTTTACGGAAGCACCCAGATTGAGCTGGCCTGGACAATCATTCCCATCCTGATTGTCGTCGTGTTGTTCTTGGCTACGGCGAGAGTCCTGCATGCGGTTCAGGACGCTCCCCAACCCCCGGGCGCCATTGAGGTCACCGCGATCGGGCACCAATACTGGTGGGAGTTTCGCTACCCGAAGCTGGGGGTCGTGACAGCGAATGAGTTGCACATCCCGGTGAGCGATCCCGCGAATCCGAATCCTACGTTCTTGACCTTGCTTTCTGCTGATACCGACCACAGCTTTTGGGTCCCGGAACTCGCGGGCAAGACCGACCTGATTCCCAACCACCCGAACAGGATGTGGATGGACCCGCAGCGCACGGGAATCTTTCTTGGCCAGTGCGCTCAGTACTGCGGAGTTCAACATGCAAAGATGCTGTTACGCATTTCGGTGGACAGTCCTGAAGACTTTGCTGCCTGGGTCCGTGGCCAACAACAGCCCGCCGTTCAGGACGCAAGCGTAGCGGCCGGCAGGCGAGTTTTCGAAAGCAATGCCTGCATGAACTGTCATGCCGTGGGAGCAACACCCGCCAACGGGCGCTTCGGCCCGGACCTCACACACTTGATGAGCCGGGTCACCATCGCCTCCGGTGCAGCAGCAAATACACCAGAAAAGCTCCGTCTCTGGATTCAGGACCCAAACGCCATCAAGCCCGGCTCCCTGATGCCGGCCATGAAATTGAGCGATTCGGATCTGGATGCGGTCGTGAGTTATATGGAGACACTTCGCTAGGGGAAGTTGAAGACCACTATGTCATCGAATGCGATCACGATTCCCGGTGTGCAGATTGATGAGAGGCCGTGGGTTGACACGCTTCACGAATGGGTGACCACGGTTGATCACAAGCGGTTGGGCGTTCTCTATATTCTCTACGCCCTGCTATTTCTGGTTGTCGCCGGTGGCGAAGCGCTCATCATCCGCATTCAGCTGATGTTCCCGCACAATCAGTTTGTTTCGCCGCAGGTCTTCAACCGCCTGTTCACCATGCACGGCACAACCATGGTTTTCTTCATGGGCATGCCAATCCTGTTTGGCTTCGCAAACTATCTTGTGCCATTAATGATTGGCGCCCGCGACATGGCTTTTCCCCGGCTGAATGCCTTCAGCTTCTGGCTTTCGGCGCTGGGTGGATTTCTTCTCTACTTCAGCCTGGTGGGCGCAAATGGGCTTTACGGCGCGGGCAATGCACCTGACGTGGGATGGTGGGCCTACGCGCCTCTTACAGCACGGGCCTTTTCGCCAGGCCACAGCACCGATTATTGGACGCTGGCGCTCCTGGTCTCGGGATTTGGAAGCATTGGAACTGCCATCAATATCATCGCAACCATTCTTTGCATGCGCTGCCCGGGCATGAAGCTCAATCGAATGCCGCTGCTGGCATGGCTCAACCTGGTGATGGCCGGAATGGTTCTACTCGCCGTTTCCCCGCTGACCGCAGCACAGATGATGCTGCTCATCGATCGATATTTAGGCGGCCATTTCTTCGACACGCAGGCTGGGGGGTCCGCCGTGCTGTGGATGCACTTCTTTTGGATATTTGGCCATCCGGAGGTGTACATCCTTATTATTCCCTGCTTTGCTTTCATGTCGGAAATCATTCCGGTGTTTTCACGGAAACCGATTTTCGGATATCCGGTCATGGTCGCGGCCACGGTCTCCATCGGCTTCGTGAGCATGAGCGTGTGGGCACACCACATGTTCACCGTCGGAATGAACTCTTACGCGAACAGCTTTTTCACGATTACCACGATGGCGGTCGGCGTTCCTACGGGAATCAAGATCTTCAATTGGCTCGGCACCATGTGGGGGGGGCGGATTCAGTTTAAGACACCGATGCTGTTCAGCATCGCATTTCTCTTCCAATTCCTGATTGCCGGCCTGACCGGCGTCATGCTGGCAAGTGCCGCCTTCGCTTCGCAGCTTAGCTTGTCGTATTTCGTGGTCGCGCATTTTCATTACACACTGGTAGGTGGGGTTATCGTAGCCGTGTTCGCCGCCATCTATTACTGGTACCCAAAAATTACGGGAAGAATGTTGAACGAAACTCTCGGCAAGTGGCACTTCTGGCTATTCCTGATCGGTTTCCATCTGACATTTGACCTCATGCACATTCCCGGTCTGTTGGGTATGCCACGCCGAATCTACACCTACGAGCCTGGCCGCGGCTGGGACACTTTGAACCTGCTCATCAGCATCGGCGCATTCATACAGGCGATTGCCATTCTGCTGTTTGTGGCGAACCTCCTTATTTCGTATTTCAAGGGCGCCCAGGCAGGCAATGATCCCTGGGACGCGTGGACACTCGAATGGTCCACAAGCTCGCCGCCGCCCGCGTACAACTTTGCTTCCATCCCGGTGGTCGCGAGCCGGCGGCCGTTGTGGGACCTGAAGCATCCCGAAGATCCAGACAGCCAGTATGAATAGCCGTACGAATGAAGACAGCCGCTGTGAATAGAGGAAGAAAGCAATGAGCGCAATGGCAAATCCGTTCCCACAGACAACGGCAACCTGGAGCCTTCCCGATCGCGGCAAGGTCGCAATGGCCGGCCTCATCATTGCCGAGTCGGCGATCTTCACGATTTTCGTGGTTGCTTATCTTTTCTATGTTGGGAAGAGTCTCACCGGACCGACTCCGCGCGAAGTGCTGGAAACACCGATCTTCTACTCCATCTGTCTGTTGTCGAGCAGTCTGACCATTCATTTCGCCGCGAAGTCGCTGGCACGCGACCGAGTCGGAGCATTTCTCGGCTTATGGGCGCTGACCATCGTTTTGGGCGGCACGTTTATGTACGGCACTGCGCAGGAGTGGCACCGGCTAATTTACGAACACGGGCTCACGATCTCGACGAATTTATTCGGAACGACCTACTACTCGCTGGTTGGACTGCACGCTTTTCACGTAACCGCAGGCCTGCTCATGCTGCTGATTGTTGCGATATTTGCTTTGGTTGGCCGCGTAGGCGTGCGGCAGTCGCGTCGAGTGGAAGTGCTCTCAATGTATTGGCATTTTGTCGATGTCGTGTGGGTCGTGGTTTTCACCGTCGTTTACGTTCTGGGGCGCTGAGGGGAACAAATGGCAACCTTGCTGACAACCGAACCAATGAGTGAAAGCCCTCTGGCGCCGCGCGAGATTGAGGTACCCGCGCCAACCGCGTGGCCCTTTGTCTTGGCTTTTGGATTCACCTTATTCGCTGCAGGCTTGGTTACGACCATGACGGTCAGCGTCCTCGGCGCCGTGCTCGCTCTGGCAGGGTGCATCGGCTGGTTCCGCGAAGTCTTGCCTTACGAGCACGAAGAGGTCGTGCCCGTGATTCCTGAAGATGTCCGCATAACCACCGAACGGAGCATGGTTGAGCGGCTTCCGATTCCGGCCTATCAGCGCGCATGGCTTCCTATCCACACCTATCCGATTTCGGCGGGCGTGAAGGGCGGATTGGCGGGTGCCGTAGCCATGGCCATTTTGGCCTGTGCTTACGGCGTGCTCAAGGCCGGAAGTATTTGGTACCCGATCAATCTTCTCGCCGCCGTAGTGTACGCCGAATCGCTCAAGCTCGGCCCTGCACAGCTGTATTCATTTCATGCTGACGCCTTCGCGATTGCTTTGGTTCTGCACGGCTTAGTGTCAACCCTTGTTGGGTTGCTCTATGGCGCGATGCTTCCCATGTTCGCGCGCCGGCCGATTGTACTTGGCGGACTCATCGGCCCGGTGTTGTGGTCCGGACTGCTCTACACCATCCTGGGTCTACTCAATCCTTTGCTCGCGAGCCACATTGACTGGCCCTGGTTTATTGCTTCCCAAGTGGCCTTTGGAATTGTGGCGGGGATCGTGGTCGCGAGGCAATCGCGCATGCTTACTCGGGAGAACCTGCCCTTCGCCATGCGCGTCGGGATCGAGGCTCCGGGGATTACTCCACCGAGAGAGAACAGAGAGGACGGACAGTGAAACGACTTCAATATCTGTGTGCGTCCGCGATGCTGAGCCTGCTGCTCTCGGGCTGCAGTTCTCCGCATGGTCAGCCCCAGGGTGACTCGGAAGGTATGGCGCCGAGCCAGGTTTCGGACTTTGCCACTCTCTATTCACAAAACTGCGCAGGTTGTCACGGCGCTCAAGGACGAGGAGGACCAGCCATCGCGCTTGCTGATCCCGTTTATCTCGCCATCGTTGATCAGGGTGCAATGCGCAAAGTCATCGAGAACGGCATTCATGGAACCTCGATGTCAGCTTTTGCTCAAAGCGCAGGCGGGATGCTGACGAATACGCAGATCGATGTGATCACCAGTGGAATGCTCTCGAACTGGTCACAAAAAGGGCTCCTCGACGGAAGCAATCTACCTTCGTACGCCGCAAAAACTGCAGGCAATGCCGGAAATGGTGAGCTGGTTTACGGAACGTATTGCGCATCCTGTCACGGCCCAGGAGGTCAGGGCGGCCCCAAGGGCAGCGCCATCACCAACGATTCATTCTTGGCTCTCGTCAGCGATCAGGAACTGCGCACGATCGTCATAGCTGGACGGCCTGAACTGGGCGCGCCGGACTGGCGCGGCAACGTTCCGGGCGAACCGATGACGGACCAGGAGATCACGGACGTCGTTGCGTGGCTTGCGTCACGCCGCGTGCAGAACCCGGGGCAACCATATTCCGCGTCGAATTACGCGCAGCACTAGGAGAATGAGATATGTCGAGTAAACCTGTGATGCCCTCGTCGACTGACACAACAGTCTCGCGCCGCGGGTTTTTCATGAAGCTGGGTATCCTGTTCAACGGATTCGCGGCCATGGTAGTAGCTGTGCCAGTCGTGGGATTTCTCTTTTCGTCGGTTACGCGCGGTCGTGCGAGCGGCTATCTCTCATGGGTGCCACTCGGAAGCATTGACAAGTTTCCTGAAGGCGAAACGCGCCTGGCTACGTTTCAAAATCCGTATGTGATGCCGACGGATGGCAAGACCGTGGACACCGCTTGCTGGGTGCGGCGTATTGCAGGCGATAAGTTTCAGGTCTTTGCCATCAACTGCGCACATCTCGGCTGCCCGGTTCGCTGGTTTCAACAATCTGGTCTGTTTATGTGTCCCTGTCATGGTGGAGCGTACTACCGTGATGGCTCGCGGGCCTCGGGACCACCAGAGCGCGGACTGTTCGAGTATCCGTACGAGGTTAAGAATGGCGTGCTGACGATTCAAGCCGGCGAATTGCCGACGCCGGGTGCAGCAATGGCAAGTCTGTGCACGGAGAAGCCGCCATGCGCATGATTGCGAAAGTAGGAGAATGGTTCGACCATCGCTTGCAGCTTGCGGCGCCGATTCGTGAAGCCGCCGAACATCCTGTGCCTCGGAACACGGCGAGCTGGTTCTATGTGTTCGGCAGCGCTGCGCTCACCGTCTTCATTCTCCAACTTGTCACCGGCATTCTGCTGGCACTGATTTACGTGCCTTCAGCCGGCGAAGCATGGAGCAGTTTGCAAGCTCTGAATCATCAGGTGGCGCTCGGCTGGTTCATCCGTGCGATGCATGGATGGGGCTCCAACTTCATGGTGGCGATTGTCCTCATTCATATGGTGCAGGTGTTCCTGTTCGGGGCCCACAAGTTCCCGCGTGAACTCACCTGGGTCATCGGCGTTTTTCTCTTACTGATGACTCTGGGCATGGCCTTCAGCGGACAAGTGCTTCGCTTCGATCAGGACGCCTACTGGGGACTGGGAATCGGAGCTTCCATCGCCAGCCGAGTACCCATAGCCGGCCCCGCGATCGTGAAATTGATGCTGGGTGGGCCGATCATTGCAGGCGCGACCCTCTCCCGATTTTTTGCGCTGCATGTGTTTGTAATTCCGGGAATGCTGATTGCTTTCGTAGGTCTGCACGTCCTGATGGTGCTGAAGCTGGGGATCAACGAATGGCCGATGCCTGGGCGCGTTGTGAAACGAGCCACCTACGAACGTGATTATCACGCACTGACCAAGCAAGATGGTGCGCCGTTCGTTCCGTATGCGGTTTGGAAAGATCTATTCTTCGCGGGATTTATCATCCTGGCCGTCGCCGCCTGCGCCCTCTACTTCGGTCCATTTGGACCGACCGGACAGCCGGATCCCACGATCATCCAGACCGCCCCGAAGCCAGATTACTTCTTCCTGTGGCTTTACGCTTTGCTGTCGCTACTTCCGCCATCCATGGAAACCCCGTTTCTTCTCATCGTTCCGCCCATTGCGATTCTGGCGCTGATTCTCCTGCCATTTCTTTCCGGCGAAGGAGAAAAGAGCTGGAAGCGGCGGCCGATCGCAGTCCTCACGGTGCTGCTCATCGCAATCACGCTCGGGACCTTTACCCGCATGGCACAGTTCGCACCCTGGAGCCCGCACATGAATGCGTGGAGCGGTGATCCCCTGCCGGATCGCTTCATACATGGCACAAGTGCACTAGAACGTCAGGGCGCGCTGGTGTTTCAGGTAAAGCAGTGCCGCAACTGCCACGCCGTCGGCAACACGGGTGGACAAAGGGGGCCGTCACTAGACAGTGTCGCTCTGCGACTGACACAAGACCAACTCATCCGGCAGGTGATTCAAGGCGGCGGCAACATGCCGGCCTATGGAAACAACTTAAGCCCAGCGGAGACCACCGCACTTGTGGCGTTTCTAGAATCGTTGCATCCCGCGGGGCAAGCTCCGGCGCGCGATGCATCACGCGAGGTTGTGCTTGGTGATAGCGACCATAAAGAGGCAGTTGCTCAGCGATAGGACAATCCATGCAACATGCTCACCACGCCACGTTTGAACCACTCTGGGTTTCCGCGCCTTTGATTCTCGTCGCGTTAGTCTACGTGCGGGGATGGGTTCGTGTTCGCAGGCCTAATCTGGACACGATTGAGAGCTGGCGCGCCGGCAGTTTTCTACTCGGGCTGTTCTTCATCTGGCTGGCGGCGGCATCACCAATCGCTGCACTCGACCACGAACTGCTAACGATCCACATGGTTCAACATTTGCTGCTCATGACGCTGGCTCCTCCATTGATCTGGTTTGGTGCTCCGATGAAGCCGCTACTGCATGGCTTACCGGAAGGATTCGGGAACGTTATGAGTCATTTTTTTCGATCGCCGCCAATACAGCGACTAGGCAGCGCAATCGCACATCCTGCAGTTTGCTGGCTTGCAGCCGCTGCCACACTGGTCGGATGGCACGTTCCTTCTTTGTTTGCGCTCGGGATGCGATCAGGACTATGGCATACGATAGAACAAGTCTCGTTCCTGGCCAGCGGCCTTCTCTTCTGGTGGCCTGTCATTAAGCCTGGGCAAGGGGTATCGAACGGCTCAGAATGGCCGATCCTTCTATATCTCTTTCTGGCCACGCTGCCTTGCGACATCCTTTCCGGATTCCTCGTCTTTTGCGACCGCGTGGTCTACCCTGCTTATTTCTCGGCAGCGCGCGGGATCGGTTTTTCTGCTCTCGAGGATCAGCAGTGCGCCGGGGCGTTGATGTGGACTTGCGTCACCCTGGTTTATTTGATCGCGGGAACGGTTTTCGCGGCGCGGTTACTCGCGCCTGGAACATCGCGCCAATACCGGACTGTGAAATCGGACTCGATACTCAGCACAGTACCGCGGACGATTCAGCAGAGCATGGAGGTTGTCTAAATGTCGGGCAAGCCTCTTATTACCGTGCTCGATACGCCTGCAGGGGCAAACCGGCGTCTTGCAGCATTCGCCATGCTCTCCGACTACTGGGCTCTTACCAAGCCAGAAGTCAATTTCCTGATTTTGATCACAACGTTTGCCGGGTTCTATCTCGGCGGTGCAGATACAGGACGACAATTTTCGTTCCTCAGACTGTTCAATACTTTGCTCGGGACATTGCTGGTCGCAAGCGGAACTGCAACCTTGAACCAATACATCGAACGAAAGTTCGATGCGCAAATGCGGCGGACATCCCGGCGGCCTCTCGCGGCCGGGCGTCTTGAACCCCCGGCGGTCCTAGCCTTCGGGATCTTATTGTCGGCGGCCGGCAGTATTTATCTCGCAGTAGCCGCCGGCGTGCTTGCGAGTCTGCTGGCGCTCCTCACGCTGCTCTCCTACTTGTTTTTGTATACACCGCTAAAACGCAGAACGCCTCTGTGCGTTCTCGTCGGGGCCTTTCCTGGCGCGATGCCTCCACTGATCGGTTGGGCCGCAGCATCGGGGCGATTGAATATGGAGGCGTGGCTGCTCTACGCCGTCCTCTTTCTGTGGCAGTTCCCACATTTTATGGCCATCGCGTGGATGTATCGCGAGGACTACGACCGCGCCGGCTACTCCATATTGCCGAAAGGGTACGCCAGAGTTGCCATTGTGATTCTGCAGACCATGTTGCCGCTATTCGCTTTGGTTCCGATCAGCTTCGTGCAATTTCCGGCGCCGCCCGCGACCATCTTTTATTGGGGGGTACGGCTGCTTGGTCTAGGCTTCCTCTACTTTGGTTTGGAATTCGTGCTTCAGCAGTCGAGGGGAGCGGCACGCCGGCTGCTCGCAGCTTCGATCGTTTATCTTCCACTCTTGTTCGCGCTGAGAGTTGCTTTCCAATAGCGGGCACTTCTACCAACACCGGCTGCCTGGGCATTCACGTTACAAGGCACTAGTGGCACGCCTTGGACCTGCATTGGGGAGCAGGAAAAGCAGTGCGCCCGAAACACTCGCAACTCGAAAGTTCCACCAGTTGACACAAGCTGTGCAATCGGCGTCCGGTTGAGTACGCCCAACTCCTCTCGTCCACGAACCCTGGCGTAGACAAGGTCGGTCATGAAAGCTACGGCACATGGCGGCGATCTTCGGCTGAGTGCGAATCGCCCTTCGAAAAGCAATTTGCTCAGGTGCAGACGATTTTGCATCGACCAATCGGTCAGGATTTCGACGAAGATCGACTCAATATGTCAGAACCCTGACATTGTCAGTCTTGCCAAGTATTGCTTCATCAACCTACCGGCAAACGGGAGAGCGAGTTTGTGGCATTTGTGGCGGATCAACTGAGAAACCTGACCTGTCGTCCCTTTGGTCAAGCGATTGCTTCAACCCAAAGTGGGCATTCGCCGTACAAGATTGGAGACGCAAATAGAGGCATATGAATCCGTCTAGTTTCTCTACCATAAACCCGGCCACCGATGAGCAGATAGAGACATTCCCTTTTTTTACTGCCGAGGAAACAGAAGCCGCTCTCGTGCGCGCGGAAAAGAGCTTCAAGTCTTATGGGAAGCTGCCGGTATATCGACGCGCGCAGCTACTCTCAAAGCTCGCCGCGACACTGCGGAAGAACAAGGCTCAGCTGGCAAAAGTCATTACGACAGAGATGGGAAAGACCCTTGCGGAGGCTGAGGCGGAGGTGGAGAAGTGCGCCTGGGAAGCAGACTGGTACGCCGAGCACGGGCCGCAGATGTTTGCCGACGCACCCGCCGCAACCGGCAGGGTCGAAGCCTATGTTTCGTATCTGCCGCTTGGGCCCATACTCGGAATCATGCCGTGGAATTTCCCACTGTGGCAGGCGACGCGCATGGGCATTCCGACGCTGCTGGCCGGCAACGTCGTCCTGGTAAAGCACTCGCCCAACACACAGAGGAGTTCGCTCGAGCTTGAGCGCATGATGCTCGAATCTGGCTTTCCGGAAGGAGTATTGCAAAATCTGATCCTCAAGACGGAAGACATCGTCCATGTGATCAACGATCCCCGCGTCCAGGGCGCCTCAGTCACGGGAAGCGTGCGCGCCGGTTCCGCGGTTGCCTCCGAGGCCGGAAAGGTGATCAAGAAGACGGTGATGGAGTTGGGCGGCTCCGATGCTTTCATCGTGCTTGAAGACGCTGATATCCCGAAGGCCGTGGCCGCGGGTATCAAGGGACGTTTCAGTAACGCGGGGCAAATTTGCCTGGCAGCAAAAAGGTTCATCCTGATCGGAAAAATCGCCGACGAGTTTGAAGGGCAGTTTGTAAAGGCAGCGCAGGCGATCCGGGTCGGCGATCCGATGGACCCATCAAACCAGATGGGGCCAATGGCACGCGCCGACCTTCGCGATTCCCTCCACAAGCAAGTTGAAAGCAGCATTGCAGCGGGCGCACGCGTGCTCTGTGGCGGCAAACCGAAGGACGGTAAGGGTGCCTTCTACCTGCCCACGGTGCTGAGCGGTGTGACTCCAGGGATGCCCGCCTTCGACGAGGAGATGTTTGGCCCAGTTGCGACGATCACCCGCGTCCCGGACGACGAAGCAGCGGTTGCTGCCGCGAATGCAAGCCAGTTTGGACTGAGCGGCAACATATGGACTCGGGACGTCGACCTGGCGCGCAAAATGGCGCGCGACTTGTACACCGGTGGCGTCTTCATCAACGGCGTGACGTCGTCGGACCCACGCGTGCCCGTCGGCGGCGTCAAGAACAGCGGGTATGGCCGAGAGCTCTCGCATTTTGGCGCGCATGCTTTTGTGAACGCGCAAACTGTCTGGATCGAGAACGCGGCTTAAGGTCGCACAGAAAGCCGTCCGCGCATGAGCGCGTACTGCGGTAGAAGCCTTTGTAGCGAAAAAGTGTTTGAAAGTTTGGAGACCCAATATTCAATCCGGAAATAAGAAAGGAGATTGGACATGACTACGCAAACAGTCGAGAAGACAGTAACGAAACAAACTTCGGAGTTCGAGCAGAAGGTGCAGAAGCTGCGGGAGATTTACGCGGATGCGAGCGATTTCTCGAAGGCCGCGCTGGAGAAGGTGATCCGCGCCTTGGGCTCGGAGGCATCCGCAACCGCCTCGCCGACAGAAGTGGGAAGCGCGGGCCGAATCGGTGCCCGCGAGGGCAAGGTCTCGGAATTGACGGCGATCTTGCCGCTCAGACCAGGCGGAGCGAAACGCATGCGCGCATTCTTAGAGTTGCATGGCAACCTCGGTAATCGAAACGTGGATCTGGTTGGCACCGTTCACGACATGCGCTGGGTCTTCCTGGACAACGACACGAAGGTGCTCTTCGCCAGCACTTACGACGGCGACTGGGATCCCTACATCGATGACTTCGGCACCAAGATCCCAGATATCCTCGACCTCCAGTTCGGTGAAGTCGAAGGTTGGCCAGGGATCCGCAGCGCAGAAATAAAGGATTTCATCGTGAAGCATCAGATCCAAGCGCACTTCTGGTACGTTGCCAATCCGAATTTGACGGTGGTGGAGACCAGGCGGCTCCAGAAGATCGCCCCGGCGGTCGACGAATTCCTCGACAAGATCGCCTGAAAAGCGGAAGCCGGAACTCCGATAACAGAGACGAAGACAGCAATTTGACCGATAGCCCAAAAAAGAGAGGCAGGCTTCCATGCTGTATCAGACGATTAACCCTTACACCGAGGAGGTGGTTGAAACATTTCCGTTGCACACAGACGCGGAGCTCGAGTCGATCATCGCTAAGGCGGAGGAGACATACGCAACTGATTGGAGTCTAAGACCGCTTGCCGCGCGCAAGGCCGTTTTCAAGAAGGCAGCATCGATCTTGCGAGAGAAGATCGACGACTTCGCCAAACCCATCACGCTGGAGATGGGTAAGCTGTTCCGCGAGGCGCAGGGTGAGGTCAAACTCAGCGCAGACATCCTCGAATACTATGCCGACAACGCGGATAAGTTCCTGGCGCCCGAGAAACTCCCGGTAAAGGAAGGAGAGGCGGTGATCGAGAACGCGCCACTTGGCGTGCTTTTCTGCATCGAACCGTGGAACTACCCTTACTACCAGTTGGCGCGGGTCGCGGGACCGAATCTCATGCTGGGCAACACCGTCATCAGCAAGCATGCACCGAATGTGCCGCAATGCGCGCAGGCTTTCGAAAAGCTTTTTCTCGATGCCGGCGCTCCGGTGGGGACGTG
>Ga0074045_10002708_pt1 | contig 16300 bp, 22 predicted proteins | sample BogForMeECP23OM2_FD_94442 | JGI IMG/M metagenome (GOLD analysis project Ga0074045, IMG submission 94442) | Bog forest soil microbial communities from Calvert Island, British Columbia, Canada - Bog Forest MetaG ECP23OM2 | ecosystem: Environmental > Terrestrial > Soil > Wetlands ...
GACAAAGGTGTTCGCTTCTGCAAAAGCATCAGAGATCACTCTTTTTGAGAGTGCGAGAACGTTGCTGATAGAAAGGAGGCGCATTCCTCTCCACGCTGGCCTTCCAGCCTAGCATGGAGTATCCTGCGCCTAAATATGATGAATTAACCTAAATAGAGACCTGTCACAGCAGGCAGCCCATGGTCTGATTACGTCATAGTCTTATTTTTCAACATGCGCTGCGTTTTCTACACTCACTGATAGTAAGGGAAAAATGAGCAAATTTAAAGAGCTGCTGGATGTAATGGCGAGACTTCGCTCGGTGAACGGCTGCCCCTGGGACCGTGAACAGACACGAGCGTCCCTCAAGAAATATCTCCTGGAAGAGTCATATGAGGCGCTTGAGGCACTGGATAAGGACGACCCGGCGGAAATAAAAGAAGAGCTGGGTGACCTGTTGTTCCAGATTGTTTTCCAATGTCAGATTGCGGAGGAACGAGGGGAATTCACCATGGAGGATGTCATAGCGAAAATCGTCAGCAAGATGGTGGGAAGACACCCGCATGTTTTCGGAAACGCAGAGTTTGAAACCGCCCAGGAGGTAGTGAAGCAATGGGAGGAGAGAAAAAGGGAAGAGGGGAAGAACAGGGAATCTATCCTCGAAGGGATTCCAAAGGAGTTGCCGGCCCTTCTCAAGGCACACAGGATTCAGTCAAGGGCTGCAAGGGTTGGATTCGATTGGGAGAGAATCGATGATGTCATGGTAAAGCTTGATGAAGAGGTTGAAGAGTTCAAAAAAGCCCTCCAAAATGAAGCGCCTGAAAACATAGAGGATGAGTTCGGGGATCTGTTCTTTACGCTTGTGAACATTTCGCGATTTGTAGGCGTCGATCCAGAAGACGCTCTTAGAAAGACGATTAAAAAATTTATGGCCCGTTTCCATTATATCGAAATGAAGGCTTCATCAAGCGGCAAAAAGCTTTCGGACATGGCCCTTGAAGAGCTTGATGCATTATGGGAAGAGGCTAAAGGGTCACAATAGTTTGTTTTTCACAATTTTATTATTTCGTGGTATAAAATTCCGTTCTGAAGTTTTTTCGGCATTTAGCAACCTGTTTTACAGGGGAATAGGAGGTCCTAGCGGTTATGTCTTTTGACGGCAAGGTGAAGTAGTTCACTGAAGCCAGGGTTATGGTTTTATTCAGCAAAATAACGGGTATGATCTCTTTGTCCACGACTCTTCAATCATGGACGAGGGTTTCAAGACACTCGCTGAACATCAGAGAGTGAAATTTGACATAGTCGAAGGAGATCGTGGCTCCAAACTTCTAACGTAGTCAAAATCTAGCCTGCACGGGACTCTTCTCTAATAAACTCACCAATCCTTGTATATTGCCTGCGATTTGCTTTATCTTATGATTGCGTTATGCGATTGCCAGATTGGATTAAAACTGAAACGAAATGGGCGTCTCAAGGAACTCCTCGGTTTAAAGCGGACCCTCATTCGACATTGAATCTGCTGAGGACCCAGAGGCTCATCACCGTGTGTGAAGAGGCCAGATGTCCTAACAGAGGCTTCTGTTTTTCCAAGCCGACCGCAACATTCATGATATTGGGAGATACCTGCACCCGGCACTGCAGTTTCTGCTCGGTAAAAAAGGGTCTCCCCTCAGATATTCACCATGAGGAGCCTGCGCGGGTGGCAGAGGCTTCGAAAGAAATGGGGCTGCGCTATGTCGTCATTACTTCTGTCACCAGAGACGACCTGCCAGATGGAGGCGCCTCACATTTTGCGGCAACGGTAAGGGCGGTAAAATGCCTGATACCGGAAACTAAAGTGGAGATCCTCATCCCAGATTTTCAGGGGAGTATAGAGGCACTGAAGACTGTCCTTAAATCGAGGCCAGATGTATTGAACCATAATATTGAAACAGTAAGAAGTCTTTACTCCATGGTGAGACCCCAGGCAGATTATGAACGGTCCTTAAGTGTCTTGAGAAATGCCAAGACCTTGGCACCGCATATAAAGACTAAATCAGGATTCATGCTTGGATTTGGGGAGACTAAAGAAGAAATCATTTCGTTATTGAAGGACCTCAGAAAAGTCGGGTGTAATCTCCTCACCGCAGGTCAGTACCTGAGGCCTTCAAAAAAGAACCTGCCTGTTGTAGAATACAAACGACCGGCATTCTTTGAAGATCTGAAGAATGTGGCAATTGAGTTGGGGTTCGAGAGTGTGGCCTGCGGACCATTGGTCAGGAGTTCTATGAATGCGGAGGAAATATATAACTCAAAAATATAGCCACTGAGTATTTGGTTTCTTGAGAAGACAGATATCGAACAACGTGTCTTCACTCTCTAAACACTGCACGATGAGGTAAAATTTTTCAGGAGGAATTATGATGTTTGAGTTCAACAGGATCAAGCGATTGCCACCTTATGTATTTGCCATCGTCAATCAGTTGAAGATGGAATACAGGAGAAAGGGCGACGATATAATTGACCTTGGGATGGGAAATCCTGACATGCCTACTCCAAAACATATTGTCGAGAAGCTCTGTGAAGCCGCCAGGAACCCCAAGAACCACCGCTATTCTGCTTCGAAAGGAATAACTCAGTTGAGAATGGCAATTTCTGAGTGGTACAAAAGAAGGTTTGATGTAGATATAGACCCCGAGACAGAGGCAGTTGTCTCTATCGGGTCCAAAGAGGGACTGTCACACCTCGTACTGGCAACGATTCAGCCAGGTGATGTCGTGATGACTCCTGCGCCGGCATATCCAATTCATCCATATGGCGTTATCATTGCTGGCGGTGAGGTAACAAGTATCCCAATCGGACCGGGCATGGATTTTTTTGCGGACATGGAGCGGGCCTTCAAGAAAACCTGGCCAAGGCCGAAGATGCTGATTATTAACTTTCCGCATAATCCCACGACTGCGGTAGTCGATGGACTTGAGTTCTTCACAAAAGTGGTAGATTTTGCGAAGGAGAACAATATCATTGTGATTCACGATTTTGCTTATGCAGACCTTGTATTTGATGATTATAGGGCACCCAGCTTTCTCCAGGTGCCTGGGGCAAAAGATATTGGAGTGGAGTTCTTTTCTTTAACAAAGAGTTACTCCATGGCTGGTTGGAGAATCGGTTTCTGTGTGGGCAACAGAGAGTTGGTAGGTGCACTTATCAAAATAAAGAGCTATCTCGATTATGGTATGTTTCAGCCTATTCAGATTGCGGGCATTGTGGCACTCAGAGGTCCTCAGGAGTGCGTTGAGGATATAAGAAAAACGTATGAATCCCGCAGAAATATACTCATAAGCGGATTGGATAAGGCAGGATGGCATGTAGAACCTCCAAAGGCAACAATGTTCGTCTGGGCAGAAATTCCAGACTCTTTTAAGAAGATGGGCTCTCTTGACTTTTGCAAGTACCTGATAGCCGAGGCTAAGGTTGCGGTCTCACCCGGCATCGGTTTCGGGGAAGACGGCGATTCATTCGTGAGATTTGCACTCGTAGAGAATGAACACAGAATAAAGCAGGCAGCGAAGGGGATAAAAAAAGCACTCGGCAAATAGGAGTCAATATCCTTTAGGCAGCTCGTCTTCTAAAATGTTACTATGTACTACCCATTGCACATAAAAATTAGGGGTTAGCAACCATGAAAAAGGACAGCATTTATGTTGGCATAATAGGGCTAGGTACCGTGGGTACGGGGACGGCAAGGATACTTCTTCACAATAGTGATCTTATCAGGGAAAGGACGGGTTTTGCTATAGTCCTTAAAAAGATTGCGGACCTGGATATAAAGAGAGACCGGGGGCTGTCACTTCCTGATGGAGTGCTCACCACTGATGCCAATGCAATCATAAATGATCCTGCCATCGATATAGTCGTAGAATTGATCGGTGGGATACACCCTGCAAAAGAGTTGATGCTCCGCTCTATTAATAATAAAAAGCATGTCGTGACCGCAAATAAGGCGCTGCTTGCCACAGAGGGAAGCGATCTTTTTTCTCTTGCGTTACAATCTGGGGTTGAAGTCGGTTTCGAGGCAGCGGTTGCAGGGGGGATCCCCATCATAAAGGTATTGCGCGAGGGCCTCATCGCGAACAATATGCTGGCAATATACGGGATTATCAATGGGACTTCAAATTATATTCTCACCAAGATGACTGATGAGAAGGTCGAATTTTCAGATGCATTGAAAGAAGCCCAGGACCTTGGATACGCTGAGGCTGATCCAACCTTTGACATCGAAGGCATAGATACGGCGCATAAGTTGACAATAATCTCATCGCTCGCCTACGGCATTCCGCTTTCATACAACGATGTGCATAAAGAGGGTATCACGAGGATCACTGCCCAAGACATCGAATTCGCCTCCGAGCTCGGATACAAGATAAAGCTTCTTGCGATAACCAAGGTTTCAAATGGAGAGATCGAGATGAGGGTTCATCCGACAATGATCCCGAACGAGTACTTGATCTCGAAGATTGATGGTGTCTTTAATGCTATTTATGTGGAGGGCGATGCCGTGGGATCGACCCTTTATTACGGCCGTGGCGCAGGCGATATGCCCACTGGGAGCGCCGTTGTCGCTGATATTGTGGATATCGGGAGAAACATTATCTCAGGTGGGATAATGCGGGTCCCTTCAATTTCAACACCCTCTGCGCGAGGCGCTCGCCAGAGGCGCATTAAAAGAATCGACGAGATAGAAAGCATGTATTACTTCAGGTTCTCCGCTCTGGACAGACCCGGCGTATTGTCAAAAATATCAGGGATTCTGGGTAATTGTGACATAAGTATCGCATCGATGATTCAGAAGGGGCGGCGCATCGGGGGATCAGTGCCGCTTGTCATGCTCACCCACCGGGCCAGGGAGAAGGATGTTCTAACTGCTATAAGAGAAATAGACGATCTGCCCATTGTCTCGGACAAAACGCTGTTCATAAGGGTAGAAGGAAAAGAAGACTAAAAATATTTTTTTTGAGAGAGAGGCTAACTGATGGAGTTCACCAAGGAACAGCTACATCGTTACAGTCGCCACATCATATTGCCGGAGGTTGGAGTAGAGGGCCAAAAAAAATTCTTGAGCGCAAAAGTCTTTATAGTCGGAGCGGGAGGACTTGGTTCCCCAGTGGGATATTACCTCGCCGCGGCGGGAGTCGGCACTATTGGCATAATCGATGATGACATAGTCGAATTGAGCAACCTTCAGCGGCAGATCGCCCATAGCACAAAATCTCTTGGGAAATATAAGGTTGACTCCGCGAAGGCGACATTTGAAAAATTGAATCCCGATGTTAAGGTGATCGGAATAAAGGAGCGGCTCGTCAAAGAGAATATCGTCTCACTGATTAAGGCTTATGACATCATTGTTGATTGTAGCGACAACTTTGCTACAAGGTATCTCGTGAATGATGCATGCGTGCTGACCCGGAAACCCCTTGTGAGCGGCGCGATACTGAGGTTCGAGGGGCAGGTTACCACGATCATTCCTGAGCAGGGTCACTGCTACCGGTGTCTCTTCGAAGACCTTCCGCCGCCGGAACTCGTCCTTTCCAGTGAAGTTTCTGGTATCATCGGCGCTGTACCAGGGGTGATTGGTGCGCTGCAGGCGATGGAGGTCCTAAAACTCATTCTCGGAAGAGGTGACATCCTTAAGAACAGGTTCCTGATATATGATGCCCTCAAGGCAACATTCAGGCGCGTGAAGGTGCCGAGAAATCCAGAATGTCCCGTCTGCAGTGAAAATCAGATCATTACGGAACTCACTGACACGAGAGGGGAAGGTGAGCACTCACACGGTCCAAGAGGCGAGACGTAAAGACAATGGTCCTTCAATGCAAATGGAAGCACGTACCCGTCTGATACTACCCTCAGCCATTTATGATGAAATGATCTCTCATTGTATTCAGGGATGCCCAAACGAGGTGTGCGGCATCCTTGCGGGAAGAGGAACAGAAATCTCCAAGATTTACCGAATGAACAACGTAGAGAGATCTCCGATAAGTTATTTGATGGATACCAGAGAACAATTCAATGTGATGAAAGACTTGCGTAGCAACAATCTCTCAATGGTCGCTCTTTATCACTCTCACCCAGCCTCTGAGGCTTTCCCCTCCTCAAAAGATATGCAGCTCGCATTCTATGAAGAAACTGCTTATATCATTGTGGGGCTTCTGACAAAAAAAGCCACAGTCAGGGCATTTTTTATTCGGGCAGGAACCATAGAAGAGATAGGCATCATCATTCAATAAAAGCGGAGTCCTGGAGTCAACATTGCATTCAGAAACGCCTAATTATTAAGCATCTCTTCAAGCGTAATCTTTACAGACTCTCCAAGGGCTGGCAGATTGTAGCCGCCTTCCAGGACAAAAACAACTGGAGTTGCCGTCGATAAAATAATGGCTCGCACAATGCCTCTTATCCCTTCATCAGAAACCCTGATACCGGATAGAGGATCTTTTTTGTGGATGTCGTAGCCTGCGGATACGAGGACGATACCCGGCTTAAATTTTTTTACAAGCTCCGGCAGTAGTCCTTCATAGACCGAAAGATACTCTTCATCAGCAGCACCGCTCTCCATGGGGACATTGTAGGTATAGCCTTCTCCGCCGCCTTTTCCTATGTCCGATCTTCTACCGCTTCCCGGATAATGGGGATACTGATGGGTACTGAAATAGAAGACGGTGTCATCCTCTTCAAAAATATGCTGAGTACCATTGCCATGATGAACATCAAAATCAATAATGAATACCCTTTTATATCCGATGCTCTGAGCATGGCGTGCGCCTATCGCAACATTGTTGAATATACAGAATCCCATAGCCCTGTGTGCTTCGGCGTGATGACCCGGGGGTCTCACTGCACAGAATGCCCGCTGTAGGTGACCCTCCGCAGATTTTTGCACAGCCTCAATCACTGCTCCGGCCGCAAACAACGCCGCCTCCAGGCTATCTTTGGAGACATAGGTATCAAAATCTAAGTATCCCGACCCTAATTTCTTAACCCTTTCAATATAAGAAATGTCATGGACGAGCCCGATATCCTCATAACTCGCCTTACGTGGTTTAATGTGAATGAGCTGAGCCCACAACGAGGACTTTTTCAATACATTAACAATATGTAGTAATCTCTCTTTTGACTCAGAGTGCCCCGCCGGCGTTTCATGCTTGAGAAAAATATCATCATATATGAATCCTGCTTTTCGCATAACTATAATTATATTATTCCATGCTCAAAAAGATCATCTTTTATATTCTGAACGTGGCCTCTGGAAAGACATCGATACGAAAGCCGGGATGGGTAACCTCCCTTACGCAGAGATGGAAGGCGGCGGCAATGAAGTGAATGATGAAAGAAAAAAAGACGGCAGCGATCGCCATTTCAAGGTGACCGCCTTTTGAGCCAACTGGCCCACCAATCTGATCACTTTTTGCCTTTCTACTCATCGTCGCACTGTTTTTGATCATCTCTGCCGTTTCACAAGCGAATATTTGCTCCTCTTTACTTAGTCCGGTGAACTACCCGCGACTGAGATAAAACTTCAGTCAGGGCTTCCATGCTTCAACGACAGGACTTACCGCGTGAGGCTGATGCGGCAGAGGCATTCTGCTGATCAGTATAAGTCAGCCCTTTGCCCGTGGCCTTAGAGGCTTCCTTCCGCTCCTGGATAGCCTCATTGCTTAAGTGGCACAAAGAGCTTATACAGTTCTCCATGCTCAATACCTGAAGGTCCGTAGGATATGCCCGATATCTGTACGCTATCTGCACTACGTCCTTTATAGTGTGGATAGGCTTATTCTTGAACCTTGCCATAAGGTTATATTACCACTAAGCTAGGCAATTCATCCCCCACCTTGCAGGCAAGCCTGCCGGAAGGGGACTTCTTGCCCTAAGATGTTAAATGACATCAAGACCCGATGAGGATTTCTAAGGCGGACTTGAAATGGATTGACAGACATGCCGCCTGAACTCAATTCTTGTATCTATTAACATACAGATGAACATACCTCTTGATTGATCAAAACATAGTTCAGCTCTCTGTAGTAATATACAACATAGCTCCAGGGCACAATCTGGTGATATGTCATCGAATCGGAAAGGACGCACACGATGCCATGAAGGCACTTATCCAAAGGGTTTCCCAAGCATCAGTGAAGGTTAAGGGCGAGGTAGTTGGAGATATCGGCAAAGGTATTTTGCTTTTTTTAGGCGTTGAGAGGCGAGACGGATTGCATGATATCGATTATCTGATCAGGAAGATTACCGGCCTGAGGATCTTTGAAGACAGTCAGGGAAAGATGAATCTGTCAGTTAGAGAGATTAACGGAAGCATTCTCGTGGTTTCTCAATTCACTCTCTCCTCAGATTGCAGGAAGGGTCTTCGTCCCTCCTTTGACAATTCGGAAATGCCTGACAGGGCACGCGAACTATACACCTTGTTCATTGAAAGCCTTGCAGCTTCGGGCACTTCATTCTCTACAGGCCACTTCGGTGCGCATATGCAGGTGAACCTCACAAATGACGGCCCCGTCACCTTTCTCATAGATTCCAGGAAGGATCTATAGGTATCGCACCAGTTCCTGAAACATAGGACTATGCCGTTGCGGGCAATTTTGCCCATGATCAGCGACAGCACAGTGTGGCTAACAACTCGCAGCAGCAGTCACAGCCCTGGCAGCGGGCCTCCCTGGGGCATGGCTGACATAATATTGAAAGACGGGATCACGCTCGGAGCCATACCATCGCGACGACAGGTGTCCGAGAAAACTGTGCTCTGATGTGCCATTTCCTCAGGATAATCACATACCGCAAATCTCAATCCGACATCCATCAGGTTATTCAACCCTTTAGAGACGATAAAGGTGGCTACTGCCCTGCTTCGGGGTTCCATTGCATTGGCAGTAAGATTCGGCGGCTTTGCATTGACCACCCTTCTTGCTTCCATGCCGTTCTCAACTTTATTTGTGGAGCATGAACACGAATTACTCGACCCCTGTTAATTGCTTATACCCCTTCGCCCTTTTGAGAAAAATTACGCATTTCAGGTTTAATATGACATGTTCTCTCTACTTCAATTGTTCAAGGATTTCGCTTTCAGAGAAAATCTTGCTGAGAGTTCGTTCATTGTGGGTGGCGCTGTGAGAGACATCCTCATGGGAAGAGACATCAAAGACATGGATGTGGCAATCAAGGGCGATGCCTTAGCGGTCGCCAAAAGTTTTGCTGAGAGAATTAACGGATCCTTTGTCCTTTTAGATTGTCAATTCGGGATGGCGCGGGTCGTAAAAAATAGCCAATTTATCGACCTGTGCAATATGAGGGGAGATTCTATCTACACTGACCTGGCCGACCGTGATATAACAATCAATGCCATGGCAATCCCACTGAAGGACTTCCAGCTATCGAGTGTAGCAAAAGAAGTACGGCCTTCCCAGCCGGCTCTGGTCGAGGGCAACGGCAACAGTGACGCGGACTTTTTAACTCTCGAAGCGAGCCAATTTCTCATTGATCCCCACAACGGCAAAAGGGATTTACGTTACAGAATCATAAGGATGGTATCAGAAAACAATTTTATTAGAGACCCCTTGAGACTTCTTCGAGTGTACAGATTTTCGTCAAATTTCAATTTTTCGATAGAAATAATGACCTCATCTACGGTAAGAAAGCTTGCGCCTCTTATCTCAACTGTTGCGGCAGAACGTATAAGAGAAGAACTGAGACACATTTTGAGCGTCAAATTTTCTCGCAAGACGATAAGAGAGCTGGAAGAGGTCGGGTTGCTCTTCCAGCTTTTCCCAGAAATCAAAGAGGTCCCCACAGAAGCCTGGCATTTGACTCTCAGATCTTTTGACTACGCTGAACATATTCTCAATAATCTATCACTGTATTTTTTTGAAGATGCTCAACCTGTTTCTAGCTATTTTATCAGCCAGTACAAAACTGTCTGCCTCAAATTGTCACTCCTTTTCCCATCTGAGTTCATAGCCGAAAAAATAGCGGCGAGGCTGAAAATGTCTCATAAGGAAATTGCGCTAATTCATATGATACTGGCAAATCACAGCCGCCTCGACGCCATTGATGAAACTGATAAAGCAACCGTGATCCCACTACTTAAAGAATTGGGCGATGAATTATACCCTCTGGTGATATTCGCTATTGCGCGACGGCTAATCTGTCAGTTAACTGAGCATCCCGCCCTAACTCGCTGCAGAGGCCTCCTTGCAACATACCACAGACAGATTCTTCCGAGAATGAACATGCTTCCTGTAATCACAGGCGATGATGTTATCAAGGAATTTCATCTAACTCCCTCGCCCCTTTTCAAGAAAGTTCTTTCTCATGTAGAAGACATGTTCCTGGAAGGGGTAATCGGTTCAAGGGAGGAAGCACTGGAGGAGGCAAGAAGGTTCCTAAACACACACTCTCACTGAAACAGGACCCTTTCCAAATTTGTATTGAGATCGTGATCTAAGGTAAAATGTTCGTAATAAAGGACTTGCTTTGATTGTCTGGTAAACTTTCAGGAGATTGGAGAGCTAAGGATGAACAAAAGATTGCCTATTTTATCGCTCTATGTCATTGTCGCTATGTATCTTGTAACGCTCCCTCAGTCCATCAGAGCGGCATCGGATCAAATTATGGATTGTTCCGACAGCGCAACTTGCTCGCTTGGGACTCCCACTTCATTATTTCAATCCGCCGACAAGACCCCTGAGCAGCTCGTTCAAGAGGCAAAGAAGGTTATCAAGGAGGTTTCCATTACGGAAGCTAAAAAAATGATGGACAGCGGGCAAAAGCTGATAATCCTTGATGTGAGGGAAAAAGATGAATATGATAGCGGACATATTCCAGATGCGATCCTTATACCTCGGGGTTTTTTAGAGTTTAAAGTGCAAGCGATCATACCGGATAAAAGTGCTACGGTCATTGTCTATTGCATGCTTGACCTCCGCGGCCCTCTTGCAACCAAAACGATGAACGAGCTGGGTTACAAAAATACGGTGAATATTGTGGGCGGTCTTAAAGCATGGAAAGAAGCAGGGTATCCGGTAATGAAACAGTAGTTCTGGAATGCTACGAGCCGTCCAACTACGCAGAGATTATCGTCGGTAGCATTTCTTTGATGCGTCTTGCCTCGCGGGGCATCGAGGATCTGGTCCCCTCAGACTATACCAAGTTCCATTTTCATAAATGCTTGGGGAGAATCAATATTATAAAAACCCCACTTGGTTTATCAGTCGTTATAGAGAAGAGTAGCGATGCACGGAAGATGGAATAGAATTTAGAAAGTCACTATAAAACTTTCCGATGATTACTCTTTGATCTTTCTTGGGTTGCTTAGATATAACACATGGACTGTATCTGTCCTGCCTAACGATGTTTTTCGCGCCTCCCGCATCCTTACGAGCTTTATGCTGCGACGTTCGGATACCCAAAACCCTTACATTGGTTTGTCAAAAAGGCCATGTATATCATTCTGACAAGCGAGAGGAGTTCCGAATAATCCCGTCACTCACACAAGGCGACCTTCCCACTCAAAAAATGGCGATCAAGAGAGGAGGATCTGTTGAAACTTAACGCTCTGCGAAACCATTCAGGCAGTTCGACATCTGAGCACCCTGAAAAATCTCTTCATCATCGTCGCACAGTCATCCTCCAGAACACCCGGGACGATCTCAACCTGATGATTCAACCGCGCGTCAGAAAGCAGTTTATAAAGACTCTGAACAGCGCCGCCTTTCGCATCCGAACATCCATATACAAGCCTTCCGAGGCGTGCATTTACCATAGCTCCTGCACACATTGCGCAGGGCTCCTTCGTGACATAAAGAGTTGCTTCCGTTAATCTCCAGTTCCTCGCCTTTTGCGCAGCCTCTCTGAGCACGATTACTTCTGCGTGCGCAGTAGGGTCAAAGGCGGACTCCCTCTTATTGTGTGCGGCTGCTATGACCTCATCGCCGATGACAAGGACAGCCCCAACAGGCACCTCGCCCTCGCTAAATGCCTCTTCCGCCTCCACAAGCGCATTCCTCATGAAATCTTCGTCAGAAGCCATTTAGCCCACTCCTCAATGCCTTCTCCTGTCTTGCACGAAACCTCAAATATCCTGATGGACGGATTCAGGGAGAGGGCATCCCTCCTGATCTTTTGCACATCAACAGTGAGAAGAGGTTTAAGGTCTATTTTATTCACAATGAGTGCCGAGGATTCCTGAAACATTAAAGGATACTTCAGGGGCTTATCATCACCCTCAGTTAAGCTGAGGATCATTACCTTAATGTCCTCGCCGACCTTGAATTCCGCCGGGCAAACAAGATTGCCAACATTCTCTATGAAAAGTATCCTGAGGTCCTTCAGCGGCAAGTCCATCACAACCTCGTTTATCATATTTGCATCAAGATGGCAGGCACCTCCCGTGTTGATCTGCACCACAGGAACGCCAAGATTGTCAATCCGCCTAGCATCATCGGAACCCGTAATGTCTCCCTCTATGACACCGACTGTTACGGTGCCGCTCAGCTTCTGAATCGTCTTCTCCAGAAGAGATGTTTTACCGGCCCCAGGAGAGCTCATCAGGTTGATGACATAAACACCCGCATCCTTGAATATCCGTTGATTCTCCTGTGCAATCCGTTCGTTGGCGTCAAGTATTTTTGACACGACTTTCAGCTTCATCTACACGACCTCCATTTCTGTTATATCCAGTTCACGGCCGGAATTGATGGTGAACGACGCGCCTCTGCAATGAGGGCAGTCCAGGATGTAGCTCTCCTCCGTGGCGAAATCACGATCACAGAGATTGCAGTGTGCCGATAGAGGTACCTCTTCAATAATGAGGGCCGCGCCATCTGCTATGGTATCTATTTTTATTGCGTCAAAAGCAAAAAGAAGGGCATCTGGCAAGATGCCAGATGCCTTCCCGATGCGAACCTGTATGCTCTGTATACTCGCAAAGCCTTGGCCAATGCATTCCTTTAGGGCAACGTCAAGCAAACCCTCCGCTATAGAAACTTCATGCATTGACAGCTATGCAGTTTCCTTATTCACTTCCTTATCATAGGCCTCTTTGCCTGCCTCGACAGCTGCAGTTACTGCGGACTTCTTGTCTTCAAAGAGGTTCTTGGCTTTCTCAACAGTGGCAGTAACACGCCCCTTTGCTTGGCTCACATAGGTACCCGCTTTTTCCTTTGCCTCGTCCAGATACTCCGATGTCCGCTCCGCTGTATCCCCTGCGAACTCTCTTATTTTCCTTCTCGTATCAGGTCCAGACTGAGGCGCCACAAGGAGAGCAAGACCAGCACCCACTAATCCGCCTAAAAGGAATGAGAGTAAGACAGAGCCTGTACCGAAACTGCAACATTCGTCATTCTTCATAGTTATGACCTCCCTTCTTTATTCTTGCTCATCAGAACATCCATGGCGGTCTTGATGCCCGCCCTCACACCAGCGACCCTCAAGGATAAGCCTCCTTGCAGTTCATTGATCAGGCAACTGAGTGCTCGGATAGTTGAAGATATCTCTACTAAGGCCTCCGAAACATTTCGGACATTCTCAGTCACAGTCCCAAGATCGTCACCCACCTTTTTGATGCTTCCAATGGTTTGTTGAGAGCTATTGATAAGCGGCGCAAGCTTTTCTTCCATGCATTTCAAGAAATCTCTTAAACTGACAGCCGCTTTTTTGATCTCAATGGAGGCAATAACTAGGAAGAAAATTACCGCTACAAATGTTAGCGTCATGATAAAAAAACTGACGCTCAAAATTATTAACCATGCCTGGTTAATCATCTCGCCTCCTCCTGGTATGACTTCTACCTTACCGAATTAATCTTAAGTATATATTATCAACCGCAAAGTTACAAGTCAAAACTACATTCATTTTACCGCTCTATAAACATGCACTATCCTTTGTATCGCGGTAATATGACCCAAAAAAAACAATACCAACATGGTCTGAAATAACCAGCCGGTGAGGCAACCCAGGCAAAGGAGCACTACCCTTTCAGGTCTCTCTATCAACCCAACATGACAGTCAATATCAAGCCCTTCAGAGCGCGCCCTGACATAGCTTATTAAAAAGGCCCCCACGAGGCTTCCCATGGTCAATAATGCACCAAGGGCGTTGCTTTTCTGCATAAAATACCAAGCAATAGCAAGAAAGATAAAGGCCTCAGCATATCGGTCAAGGGTTGAATCAAGAAGCGCACCAAATTTGGTGCTTTTCTTGTTCATACGGGCTACAACACCGTCAAACATATCAAATATGCCACCAAGAAGAATCAACAAGCCACCAACTTTTAAGTTAAAGGGGATGAAAATGGCTGCGGTGGCGGTAATCAGAAAGCCGCAAATGGTGAGCGTGTTTGGATCAAACGGTATGCGCTTTGCGATCGGGGTGAGAGGCCTGTCAAGAAAGTGCCCGAGCTTTGCACTTATCAACTACCTCTCCCTCTTATGAACAATGAACTCTTCTACCATCTCCCTTGCTTCTTCATCCGGGAACTGTTTGGCAGGGTGTTTCATGAAATACGCCGACGGGGAAAGAAGGACCCCTCCCACACCCCTGTCCTTCGCAATCTTACAACACCTTATGGCATCTATTACCACCCCTGCGCTATTAGGAGAGTCCTCGACCGACAACCTCAATTCAAGATTCATCGGGACGTTACCAAAGCCAACACCCTCAATTCTGAGAAAACAGATTTTGTTATCATTCAACCAGGGCACATAATCCGAAGGGCCTATATGTATGTCCTCATCGGCCAATGCATAATCAATCTGGGACTGGACCGCCTCTGTCTTCGATATTTTCTTCAATTTAAGTCTGCTGCGGTTGAGCATGTTGAGAAAGTCAGTGTTCCCCCCCACATTCATCTGATAGGTGTGAATCATTTTTACTCCCCTGTCTGCAAATAACCGAGCAAGAGCTCTGTGAATGATCGTCGCTCCCATCTGGGACTTCACATCATCGCCGATAAGGGGGATACCCTTACTCTCAAAACGCCTTATCCATTCATCCTCTGACGCGATGAAGACAGGGATACAGTTGATAAGACCAACTTCAGCCTTAAGGCACTCATCCGCGTAATATCTGGTCGCTTTTTCAGAACCCACAGGAAGGTAGTTGATGAGCATATGCGCCCCACTATCTTTGAGAACTTCTGCTATTTGACATGGCTTGTCATCTGCCACAATAAACCGTCTGTCATCAGGATACTCGGCAAAGTGCGCAGAAAGGCCATCAAGAACATCTGCCATCATGACCTTCACAGGCAAGTCACCAATCTCAGGATAAAACGTCTTTGTGCAGTTGGGCTTGGCAAAGAGCGCTTCTCTTAAAGGTTTATTCACTTTTCTGACATCAATATCAAATGCCGCTACGACCTCTATGTCGCCAGGCAGATAGCCTCCGAGATCATGATGCATCAAGCCAAGAGACTTATCCAGGCTGTCTTCTTTTAATGACTTATAATATTCGATCCCCTGGATCAGAGAACTTGCGCAGTTACCAATCCCAGCGATTGCAATACGTATCTTACCCATCTTATCCCCATCTCCTCGACAATTTTTAACCTATCCCGATATGTTTTGGCAACTCCTGAGCACTTTTTGGAATACGTATTTTCAAAATACCATCATTGAGCACTGCCTGGATGGCGCTCTGATTCACATCTTGAGGAAGAACAAAAGTCCTTGAAAAAACTCCATAGGATCTCTCGACCTGATAATAATTTCTCCCCTCTCTTTGCAGTCTCCTCTCCCCGCTGATCCTGAGGTTATTATTCTCTATCTGTATCGTGATATCTGATTCCCTTATTTCAGGCAATTCTGCGTTGACGACAAACTCAACGGGCGTTTCATAAATATCTATGACCGGCAACCAGGTAACGACCTCCTTCTTACCGGTACTTAGCTGAGTGTCTCCAAAGAGTTTATTCATCCTTTCTCTTAAGAAAAAAATGTCCGCAAGTGGCTCCCTTTTCTTCATCTTTAATTGACCTCTTCCTCAAACTACAAATAGAATTTTATAAATTAAGTCATCCATTTATGTCAAGACAACGTTTCACAAAAGATGCGCAAATTATCTTCGCCGGCAGCATGAAGCAATCCATCCGTCCCATTCGAGATTGCCTTGCGTCCCGATGCTGCCCGTCAATGCCCGATGAATGATGGGAACCTAGATGATATCATACCTTTAACTATCAACTTGCTTGCAGGCGGCAGCGTTGCACATAAAACCGGGTATCTTCAGTGAGCCCGGTGTTTTTTTTCTGCCCCGCTCAATAATCTGCTGCTATAAGATTTGA
>Ga0074045_10002709_pt1 | contig 16290 bp, 18 predicted proteins | sample BogForMeECP23OM2_FD_94442 | JGI IMG/M metagenome (GOLD analysis project Ga0074045, IMG submission 94442) | Bog forest soil microbial communities from Calvert Island, British Columbia, Canada - Bog Forest MetaG ECP23OM2 | ecosystem: Environmental > Terrestrial > Soil > Wetlands ...
AAAGTAACCATGAGAAGATCCTATGGCTTTCGTACCTTTCGCATCCTGCAACTCGCGCTCTATCACTCACTTGGCAAACTACCTGAGCCAGAGCTTACCCATGAATTCTTCTGACGATTCTCTATATGGCCTTGCTTCCGACCGGCTATAAGGTCCACTTCTGGCAGGGGTGGGCTAGTTACGGCGCACTCTTGCCAGTAAATCCTCCGGACATGGGAATGGAAGACCAAAAAGACAGCATCTGCGAGAGCATTTATCCGTGGTACGGATCGAATGGAGCGCCTCTTATTAATGTCCCTCAGTATGTGGACAGAGCCTCCCCAACCAACAGCGGCTACAAGCCTGTCTGGACATGGGTCTCGTATGTCACCCCGATCGACCACTACCTGATTGTTGGCGCTGTCCAAAACCCAGGAAAAATAGGCGGCAACAGCGAGAATTACCCGTTCCTCGACAGCCAAGTCGCAGACATGATGTTCTCGTCCAACGGACTCAATATTCCTCTCGATGAATTCGTAACCGCCAGCGGCCCAATGGCGACGGCGAACGCATTCGTGAACATAGTCGGGGTCTCCTACTCTAATCCCGTGTACTTCAATATTACCCAAATGTCGAACTGTTACTACGACAGCCACAAGCCCCCGAGCGGCGTGGGTTCGGGCCCAGTCTCTGGTCCGACTCCAGGTTCAACAAGTACCACTACCAACTTGACTACCCCGGCGACTGCCGTGCTGGGCGAGAGCGTTACCCTGCAGGCGGCGGTCACAACTTCCTCAGGTCCGGTTCCGTCCGGAATAGTCACTTTTGACGATGGTTCCGTTCAGATTGGAACTGCGACCGTGACGAACGGGACGGCCACATTCTCGACCAGCTCCCTTGCCATGGGCGCACACTCGCTTGCGGCGTACTACGTCGTGAACAGCAATTACTCGGCTTCGAGTTCCGCCATCAGCACACTGACGGTCTACGCAAACTCGCCCGACATGACGCTCAGCCTCTCCACGAACAGCGTGAATCTGGCCTATGGGGCGAACTCCTCGCCGGTTGCATTGCAAATCGCCTCCCGGTCGGGCCTCACCGGAACAGTAACTCTGAGCTGTGCCGGCTTGCCCGTGGGGGTGACCTGCAGCTTCAATCCGGCGCAACCAACCATTACGGCCCGAGGACAAACCACGAGTTCACTCACGATCTCAGCCGCTTCTGTCCGCGCTGCTGGAATGCCGCTGCCTAAAGGTACGGGCGCCCTTTTGCTGGCTCCCGCCTATCTGTTCCTGCTCTGGCGCATTCGCAAAGACTCCCGAAAACTACGCATGCTCCTGTGCATGCTGCTCCTGGCGGTGGTCTCGCTCGGATTCCTTAACGCCTGCAGCGGCGGATCGAAGACCACGCAGCCAGCCCCCGGCTCGCAGACGATCCTGGTAATTGCGACGAGTGGAACGACGACCAAGAGCACACCGTTAATCCTGGAATTGCAGTAACCCAAGAGGGGTGCGGTGAGTAATCGTCGCACCCCGTTTTCTATTCTCTACGCAGAGAGAAAAGGAGTTTCATGTGGAAAATTAGCAAATTTAACGAGAAGCAGCGCGTGGTCCTAAGCATCAGCGGAAGGATTAAAGCGGAAGAACTGCTGGAACTGCAGAAGGCTGTTGCTGCAGAAGAAACGGGGAGGCAAGAGGTAGATCTGGACTTAGAGAATGTGAGACTCGTGGACCAGCAGGTGGTCACATTTTTGGCGTGCTTTGAGGCAAGTGGCACTCGCCTTCGGAATTGCCCCTCTTATATTCGCGAATGGATCGAGAGGGAAAAGGCTGGGGAGAGTCTCGACGGTGAGCGGTAACAGACAATTCAAGGAGCTCGCGTTCAAAGGATGACGACGGAAAAACAAGAAGAAATGGGATTAAGAAACTTGAAGAAGCCGATAATTCGTGACTCTACTTGCTACTACTTTTGACCGATTTGAGGGTGGTGGATCTCCCCTGGAATCTGGCAATTGGGGAAAATCAAAAATGGGCATTGAAAACAAGAGACATACCAACGCTCACCAACCCCTCACCTCCCACTCACCAACGGAGGCTTCAATCCCCCCCTCTCCGTCAGAAACTCTAAGTGATTGATACCACACAGTATTTTTCTAACGGTTTCCCGTGTTACTAATTCTTGGATTTTTTCGACGAAATTTCCGCATTCTGTTCCGTAGACGTGAAAATCTAAATATACGAAAAATAAAGACTTCCTATTTTTGCGCCAGGGGGTTAGAAGTCCCATTCGGGGGGTTCGAAGTTTTCCTTCTCCGCACAACTCAGACTGCCACTGGGGAGCTAGCTGACGGTCCGACGGTGAGGACCGCCCCTTTATCGAACCCGCTAATGCCCGCGGCGACCTAGGCAATCATCTCAAGGTCTCAGCATGATGAAACTAGCGATGGTGAAGTAAATGACGAGTCCGGTCACGTCCACCAGGGTCGCCACGAATGGAGCTGATGCACTCGCTGGATTAAGGCCGAATCGCCTCAGAATGAACGGCAACATCGACCCGGCTATTGTCCCGAAAGCAACCACGCCAATCAGGGCACAGAAAATTGTCAGCGCCAGAATGGGCGTTTGTGCGCCATAGGTTCCGAAGAGTTTCTGCCAAACAAAGATGCGCGTGAGTCCGATCGTGCCGAGAATTACGCCCAACGCCAGGCCGGAAATCAACTCCCTGCGGATAACTCGAAACCAGTCGCGCAACTTCACATCTCCCAGCGCCATGGCCTGAATAATGAGAGAAGTCGCCTGCGATCCGGAATTTCCTCCGCTGCTGATAATCAGTGGGAGAAACAGGGCCAGGACAACCGCTTTGGCTATCTCTTCTTCAAAGAAGCTCATCGCAGTGGCAGTGAACATCTCTCCTACAAAGAGGATGGCAAGCCATCCCGCGCGCTTCCGCACCAGCTCGAGCAGCGAGGTGTGCATGTATGGAGTATCGAGTGCCTCCATGCCGCCGATGTTCTGGATGTCGCGGCTCGCCTGTTCTTCAACTACGTCCACGATGTCATCCACGGTCACAATGCCCGCCATGCGACGATCTGCTTCGAGCACAGGAACGGCCAGCAATCGGCTGTCGCGCACCACCCTGGAAACCTCCTTCTGGTCCGTCTCCGGCGTGACCGAGACTAGGTCTTTCGTCGCCATGACCTCTTGCACGAGTTTGCCCGGATCGGCCGTAAAGAGCTGGCGCAGCGAGACCACGCCAAGCAGGTGTTGTTCCTGGTCCAGCACATACGCGTAATACATTTGGACAACACTCGGGGCCTCCTTCCGCAGATAAGAGATCGCGACATCGACGGTTGTGTCAGGCCGCAGTCGCGCGAACCGCGGATTCATGAGGCCGCCGGCCTCATCCTCCTTGTATGCGAGCAGGGCAATCACTTCTTTCCGTGTCGGCTCGTCCAACAGGGCGAGCAGCAGTTCGCGCCATTCGGGACCGGCTTGCTGGATAACGTCCGCCGCATCGTCAGGCGCGAGCAGCCGTATCCAGACGTGTCGTTGCTCCTCAGGCAGACCCAGCAGCAAGAAGCATTGGTCATGGGCGCTCAGCGCGAGGAAAAAATCCGCCTTCTCGCCAGTATGCAATTCACGAAATTGCTTCAAACGCTGCTCGTGGGATAAGTACGGCCAGCGATCCCAGAGTTGATCCGTTGCAGTTGCAAGTTGCGTGGTCATTTCGATTCCGCCTCAGAATTGATTATGCAGACGATGGCCCGGCCACTCTAGCATGACGACAACGGTGCTTCATCTAGCTGAGGCGGTTGAGGCCGTTGAACGCGGCAGTCTTGTAACACTCAGCTAGAGTGGGATAGTTGAAAACAGTGTTGATGAAGTAGGTGATTTTGCCCTTGAGCTTGAAGACCGCTTGGCCGATGTGGAGGAGTTCGGCAGCGTTTTCCCCGAAGATATGCACACCCAGCAATTCTAGAGTTTCGCGATGGAATAGGATTTTGAGGCGGCCGTCCGTGTGACCCGCGATCTGGCCGCGGGCAATCTCGCGGTAGTAGGCCACGCCAACCTCATAGGGAACATCGGCGTCAGTCAGTTGCTCCTCAGTTTTTCCAATGAAGGAAATCTGCGGGATGGTGTAAATCCCGTAAGGGTAGCTCTCCGGGTCAGTCTGCACTTGCAGACCGAAGGCCCGGGCTGCGGCAATGCGTCCTTGTTCCATCGAGACAGAGGCCAGACTGGGAAAACCGACGACGTCGCCGACGGCGAAGATGTGTGGTTGAGTAGTGCGGAAATCGGCGTCGACCTTAATACGGCCTCGGTTGTCTGCCTCGATACCCGCTGCTGCCAAGTCCAGCTTTTCCACGTTGCCCTGGCGGCCGACGGCGTAGAGCAAGGCGTCTGCGTTGATGCGCTTCTTGCTAACGAGGTTGGCGGCCACTCTCCCGTCGGTCATTTCTTCCACGCTTTCGACTTCTTCATTTAAGCGCATTGTGGCGCGGTGATCACGCATCTGGTAGCTCAGCGCCTCGACGATTTCTGTATCGGCAAATTCGAGCAGACGTGGGCGCTTTTCGACAATGATGACTCGCACGCCGAGTGTGGCGAACATGCAGGCGTACTCGACGCCAATGACGCCGCCGCCTACGACGATGAGCGTCCTCGGAATGTGTGGCATGCGCAGGATTTGGTCACTATCAATGATGTTGCGCCCGTTGATGGGCACCTTGCTATTCGCCGCAGGCTTCGTGCCGGTAGCGATAACGATATATTGGCCTTCCAATTCGACGAAGCCGTTGCCGTTCTCGACCTGCAGATGGTGTGCGTCCGTGAACTTTCCCGTGCCGTGGATGACGTCGACACCGTTGCGTTTGAGCTGGTCTTGAGTTACCCCTACTTCGTTTTCGACCACGCGTTGGACACGAAAAATGAGGTCCGCCATGGTGATGTTCTCGGCGGCATGATTGGCGCCATAGAAGTTCTTGGAATAAAAGCCGGATAGGTGCAGGACGGCTTCACGCATGGTCTTGCTCGGGATGGTGCCTGTATTGATGCATACGCCACCGATGGCGCTGTGCTTTTCGACTACCGCAACACGCTTTCCAGCCTTTGCTCCCTGGATGGCGGCACGCTGGCCCCCCGGGCCAGAGCCAATAACGATCAGATCATACGGCTTCATTCGAAGAGTTCCTGGGTAGCCAATCGTCCGTGTTGGCTCGTTCGGCAGTCCTGCTGGGATGACTGGACGCTCGCCATCCCAATATATTTCGAACTAGCTCAGCGTCGTGCCTAGCCGCCGCTCATCCTGCGGAACGCCCAGAACAAGAATCCAGCCAGCATGATCGATGCGGGAAGCGTGAGGACCCAGGCCATCAACAGGTTGCGCACCGTCCCCCATTGCAGACCGGAGTGATTGGCCGCCATCGTCCCCGCCACGCCAGAAGACAGCACGTGCGTCGTACTTACCGGTAAGCCGAACGCGTCGGCCGCTCCAATCGTGGCCATCGCCGTGATCTCAGCCGCCGCTCCCTGGGCGTACGTCAAATGGTCTTTGCCAATCTTCTCGCCCACCGTTATGACGATGCGCTTCCACCCGATCATTGTTCCCAGGCCGAGCGCCAGCGCAACTGCGACCTTCACCCAGGTAGGAATGAACTTCGTGGCGTTGTCGATATGCTTCTTGTAGTTGCCGAGGATGGCCGCATCTTCCGTCGAGAACTTTGGCACACCGGTCTTCTTCATCAAGCGCAGCGCTTCGCTTACCACGTACATGTCATTGCGGAAGTTGCGCACCTTATCTTGCGGGACCAGCTTGAGTTGTTTGTACTGCGCCATTTCCGTACCGATCCCGTTGATCACTCCCCGCAATGCCAGCATGGTGTTCGGCGTAAATTCCTTTGTGCGGATGTAATCCGTCAACTCGTCGCGCGAGTCGCCGACCACAGCGGCAGGAGAAATATAGCGGCCGAGGGCATCGGCCGCTTGCGTTGAAACCGCAATGAAATCCGCGGTCTGCTCGTACGTCACGGCGTGATTCACCGCGTACGCGGTTGGCACGGTGCCAATCAGAATCAGCATGATCAAGCCCATGCCCTTCTGCCCGTCATTCGAGCCGTGAAAGAAGCTCACTCCCGTGCAGGTCAGCACCAAAAGTACTCGAATATAAAACGGTGGCGGGGCACTGCCTTTAGGCGCCTCATAGAGCGCCTTGTTGGGGATCAGCGCTTTGCTGGCCATCAGCAGCAGCGCAGCGCAAATGAACCCGACGACAGGCGAGAGCAGCAGGGACTTTCCGATGTTGGCGGCTTGTGCCCAGTCGACTCCGCTCGTTCCCGTCTTGACGGACATAAGTTGATTCGCAATACCCACCCCGATAATCGAACCAATCAGTGTGTGTGAGCTCGACGCCGGCAGTCCGAAGTACCAGGTGCCCAAGTTCCAGATAATTGCCGCGATCAGCAGCGCGAACACCATAGAAAACCCGGCCTTGCCTCCTACCTGGAGGATCAATTCAACCGGTAGCAGTGACACGATGCCAAACGCCACCGCGCCACTCGAGAGCACGACTCCGGTGAAATTCCAGAAACCCGACCACACCACTGCTACGTGTGGCTCGAGCGTGTGCGTGTAAATCACAGTTGCAACCGCGTTTGCTGTGTCGTGAAATCCATTCACGAACTCGAATCCGAGCGCGACCAATAGAGCCAATCCGAGCAGCAGATATGGCATGATCGTCGGCGAGTGTACTTCGGCTAGATCGCCGATCAATTGGCGCCCGATGTAGATGATGCCCACAAGAAACACCACGCCAAAAATCCCCATGCCAATTTTGGCCGCTGGTCCTGCGCTGATGTTTGCGTCGAGCGGGGATGTTCGAACCGTTGCCCCATTCGCTTCGCTCGGCGGTGTTCCAGTTGCCGTCATCATTTGTCTCTTAACCTTCAGAATCCGGAAACGCGTGCGCCAGTTTGCGAAAGCAAAAAACCTCGAGTCGGACAGTTGAATGGATGCTTGCCGCAACCTGTGGCTCCAGGATTGCGGTCTTCAACCGTCCGGAAGCCTCTCCATCATCTCAGTAGCAGCCGGCGAACTGCGACACTACTGCGTCCCCATTAAAGTAATGTGACAACCGTGTGAACACTACCTCCCATTGAGCCGAGCCTGAAGTAATAGCGGCCTTAGTAGCGTGCCAAATGACCGAAAGTAAATCCGGTCGTCGAATTTAACGAAACTGAAACCTTCTTGTCATGTGATAGAAAATTGCTCTGATAGCATCATTTCCGCCATTTCATCGTTTTGGGACCTTGCCCAAAGGAAACAGCACCATGATCCCCCCTAAATTGATCCTCGTTCCCATCGATTTCAGCGGCTTTTCACGCAGAGCGCTCGAGGTGGCCACGGAAATGGCGTCGCGCCTCGGCGCAACCTTGCTCCTAGTGCACATCCTTCCCGCTATCCCCGATCTCCCTAAAGACGTCTCAATTTTCAAGGAGGGCACCTATAACAGAGAACTTAACGAGTCTGCCGCAAAGCAGCTCTCGGAGCTTGCCACCGCTCTGGCAAACACAAACGTCAAAGTGCGCACGGAAGTGGGCACCGCGAACGACGTGGGTATGGAACTGGTGCGGATTGCAGAGCATGACAACGTCGACATGATCGTCATCGCCACGCACGGGATGACCGGGTGGCGTCGAATCGCGTTTGGCTCCGTAGCTCGGAAAGTCGTGGAGCAAGCCGTCTGCCCGGTTCTAGTCCTCCGCGCAAAAGTCGCAGATCATTCCGCTGAACCTCAGAATCATTCGTCCCCTACCAGCGCGACAGCCGGTTGATGATTTCGCCAGAGTGGCATTCGAGACTCGTGTTTTTCATAAACCCATGCCCGCTAGTGCCTTACGTCGTGCAAGCGTCACCTTCGCCATGGGGAAGGTACGGAGTCAGCTCCTGGCGCGAGCTCGAAATGTATTCTCTCTTGACGTTGCAGTAACAATTCAGTGTGAGACTAGTTAGGTTTAAGCAGATTTCACCGAGTTGCACTCATGCAGACGGTGTAGGGGGATTATGTCAAAGCGAGCAGCAGAGCATCACCACAAGGCAGCAGAGCATCACGAACACGCGGCACGGCACCACAAGGAAGCCGCAAAGCACCACGAAGCAGGAAGGCACGAGACGGCAGCGCATCACGCGCACCTGGCCCGCGGTCACCACGAACACGCAATGCACCATGCGGCGGAAGCGGCCAAGGCGCACATTGAAGATCACGGCAAGGCCGTATCGGCCCAAGCATAGTTTGAGGGCGGGGCGCTTCCTCCGCCTTATTTTTCCCACTTGTCGTGGGATCCAACTTCGTTTACCGGAAAATGATGCGCAGCAGCTTGCGTAATGCGCACTTCTTCGGACCTCTCCTAAACATCTAACCTCCTCGCAGTTCGGGCAAGCGTAGGAAAGTTTGGACTTGCTGAGACACTTCTCGCCCCGCCCAATTTACCCGAAGGCGCATTCCGGCAAAAACAGTGCAGGGCAGCGTTGCTTCGTCGACGCGAACTAAATTATCGGTGAAATCTATGCTTGATAATTCAACCGCAATAATTCGGAACCAGACGGGGTTTCCCGGTCGTTATCTGAAATTGCGCCCGACTGGGAGTATCGCTAAACATCCATTCTGGGACATCGACTTCAATGTCTCTGTCGCTGTCGCTCCAAGGCTTAATCCTGACTGCCTCGTGACTCACGCTTCCCTAAGCAGATTACTATTCTCGTCTCGCTGGAAGGCGAGGCGCCGGAGTGAGCCTCAGTGCTTCCTGCGTTGGGCCTTGCGTTTGGCCATTTCGGCTTCAAATTGCGCGCGAGCATTGTCCATGGTGGGCTGAAGCTGCGCCGGATCGCGCAGGCAATTCAAGAAAATCAGCCGGCTATCCGGACCGGGAAAGCCGCCAAAATTGCGTTGTGCTTCGGGAGGCGGGGGACCGGAGGGATCGCCGACCTGAGGAATCACGCTGGGGAGCAGAAAGGCGTACATGCTGCCCCCGGCCAATGCGACTTGAGGAAAATTCAGAAGCCAGAGGCAGTTGTGGCCGTCTTCGATCATACTGGCGGAGACGATGGCCCACTGGCCGGCGTCGGATGGCGCAGGGAGCTGACAATTCCAGAACTGAGCTTGCGGGACGTACACGGTGGGTTCGATGAATCCGTACTCGTCGAGTAGGACGTGGTGCAAGCCGCGTTTTTGGGCGAACTCGGCGGCTTCCGGCAGAGACTGATTCCAATCAAGGTTGGAATCGTTGATCAGCGCGTAGGCAGGGTGGCCGAAACTGAGACTGTTGATGAAGGGGAAGAAGTGCGGGTACGCGCGCAGCATGGTCGCCTGGGAAGCCAGAGCGAGCAAGGCGTAAGCTGCCAACGCGAGACGCGCGGCGGGCCATCCGTTTTCGAGAAGCCGAGCAAGGGCGCGAGGTACCGGGGCCAACAAAAGAATGAGCAGCACAATAGGAACAGTGAAATGGCGAATACTGATGGTCATCGGGCTGAGCATGCTGGCGGCCGTGAACACGAGCAGGGAGACCCACAACGCGCGCCAGTGGAATGACATTTCGGATGGGATGAGAGGGGTGAATTTCAGTCTGGTCCGAGCAAAGAAAGCAACAAGCGGGGCAAGGACGAGCATAAGCAAGAAGGCCAGGGTCGACTTCAACAGGAAAAGCACGGGAAAGTAGAACCAGACACCGCGGGGATAGTTGTGGCCAAGAATAAAAGTGGCCCGCGGGGAGCTGAGAGCGAAGATGCCGAGGCCACGCAGGTAAATCCATGGCGACATGAGGATGCGGCGCAGAAACAAAGAGGCGGGCCCGTGACCGAGGATTTCCAGCGAATCCGAGGGCTGGTGCCAGGTGAAAAGGAAATAGAAAACGTAGACCGTGAGTGAGGCCAGGAGAATTCCCGTCCAAAGATATCGCCCGCGCAGGCGGCGCCACTGGCGGAGTTCGAGCTTGTCGGTGGGCTGTTGAGCGAGAGGCAGCCAGCGTAGGCTGAGGCGATAGGCGAAGAAGCTGATCAATAGAAGGCCCGCGGAGAATTTCGAGAGCAGCGCTGCGCCGAGAAGGAGACCGAAGGTCAGCATTGCGCGGCGACTGGGCGAGCGCCATAGAGAGGCGAAGCTCCAAAGAGTGAGTAGTGAGAAGAAAGTGACAGCGATGTCGGTGAGGACGAGCGGACCGAAGACCAGGAAGGCAGGGGTGGTGACAAAAGCGGCCAGACAGAGCAGACCACCCCAGTTGTTGCCCAACCGGGAAGCAAAAATGTAGACGTACAGGCCCAGAGTGAGAGTGAGGAGAAGCATCGGAGCGCGCGCCCAGAGAAGCGTGGTAGCAGGATCATTCCATTTCAGAGCGACGGAGTTGCCCCAGACCCATTCCCCGAGAAAACTGTTGAACCAGGGCGAGCTGAAGTTCCAGGAAAAGTCCGAGTAGTCGGTGCGAATACCGCGAAGAACGAGAGGAAGAGCGGCGAGGATTTTAGCGAGAGGCGGATGCTCCTCGTTCAGACGCATGTCGAGCTTTTGAAGGTAGCTGACGCCGGCGCCGATATGGGCAACCTCATCCACGGCGATGGACTCGCGGAGGGCGGCGCCTCCGGCCAGCACGGCCATCAGCAACAAGAGGAGAACGGCGAGGGCAAGATGAAGGTGTTTCATGGGTGACAACACTGAGTTCGCAATTCGATGGCTGTGCGCCAGATGCATCCGATCATCTTTCATCTTCGTAATCCGCGTGTCTCCATCATGCGGATTGACCCAATCTTTGTTACTGGCTTTGTTCTTCCGCGTGCGATCCAACCGCGCCAGATCTTCGCGTGTCGGCGTTCCGATTCCCGATTTCCTCGCCAGTCCTTTAAGAAATTCTTCGTAACTCTCTCCATTGTCTCGTCGCACGATGGAACGCATCGCCGCGTTGGCCTCCAGCGTGGTCGCGTCGATCCCCACGGTCTTGCCCTTCAGCAGTCCCTGATCTCTCAGCAATTCCAAAATCCAGAAGAAAACCTCGCGATGCGTCTCCACATCGATCAACCGTCGCGTCCGCGAGATCGTCGAATGATCCTACAGCGGATGGAACCAATGCCACCAGCACGTACTTTGGTAACGCGCGCGGCGGTGAGCGCGTTCCTTATGTGTTCGAAGGCCATCGGAAAGTCAGCGTTCTGGTTTCCGCCGCCGCTTGTCCCAGTGCTTGAATCCCAGAACCTTCTTGATGTGGAGTCGGTATTCTCCAGTACGGCGGTCCTTTGTAATCCGGTGGATCAGCACTGTAACTTCGGGAACCGGAGGATTCATGCCGTTGCTCTCGCTCGATTGTGGTCGTTATCCGGTCGTAGTTCAGCTTCTTCATCGGAATTCGTACACATTGCACGCGATGCAGCACAAGTATATCTTGCGGTTCGATGGAAGGGATCGCGATGCCACGGCATAGCTTCGCCGGGAGCAAGGCGCAGGCGGCGCACCATCGTGGTTCGATGGTGAAAGAGAATTTCGTCAGCCATTCTTGATCGTTGCGCCCCTCTCTTCGATTGCAGCTTTCATTCCATTTAGGGTGTCTTGAGTGTCGCGGGCAATTTTTTGTCTTGCGATTAGGTTCAGCAGCTTGGCTTTCAGAGTCGGTGTGGAATAGTAATGGCTGATCTCTATCTTCGTAGAAGACTGCCCGACTCGATGAAGCGTTGTTTCGACCACGTAATCAGGCAAGACCTTGGTTATTCCGAACGTGTCCTCCGGCAGTACAGTGACAAGCTTCTGCATGGGGACAATTTCGATGTCCTTCTCAACGCAGGTGTGTTTTCCGCCTGAGAGGTGGCATCGGTAGGAAACACCGGTTTCGCGAAGAGATTTGCCTGAGAGTAGCTCCACTTTTACTACACGCGGGTGGAACGCAGGGATTTTCGTAATATCCATGTTGAATTCCCACACCGTTTCCAATGGAGCATTGATGATCACTTCTTGTTTGGAACGAAACGGCGGTTTCATGTGGTTCTCACGAAATTTTCCCACGCACAGGCGCACCAAGTCGAACTGCTATAGTAGCTGGCTGGCTAGGTTCTCAGATAGCCTTCCTGAAGATCGCCAAATACAGGAAAAGGAGCAGCGCCAAACCGCTGAGGACGCTCCGCACAGCGTGCAGCCTCCCCCAGTGTGCGAGCAGACGCTCCGCTTCCGCTGACCCTCTATCGAGTGCCGGACTGAGCAATCGCTTGTTCGTGGGGAAGATCACGATCAACGTGAACGGAATGACCAAGCCTAGAAGGACTCCGGCAATCAGCCACCAGACGGTTGCCCCGGCAAGCCACGCCGCGAGTGACGACAGCAGACCCACGGCTGCGCAAGTCGCCTGCATGACCGTGCCTCGACGATAGCTCGGCGCAAATTCAGTGGCAGCGAGTCCCACCCCGCACTGCATCCTCGCCGGATGCTCGACAAGGTTGATGTAGACGGCGGCTCCGGCGAACAAGCTGCACGCCAGCACCGCAACGAACTGGGCGATCTCACGCATCGGTTCCTCCCTGACAGCTGCTTCACCTTCTAGCCACGAGCAGCGGCATGGCGGCAAAAACCATCAGCATCAGGCGATAGGCTGTTCCCGATACTGGGTCTCGCGTCGCGAAATACTGCTTGATCGAGAGACCGCGAATCCAGCGCACGAACCCAAACTCCGCAACCAGCATAAGGACGAGTGCGATGCAACCTATCCCAATTCGGGCGGACAGCATGGGTGGGATTGCGAGGCGCAGAACTGTCCACCTAGCCGCCATGATTATGACCACGAGCATGATGGGCATCTCCATAAGTTCGGCTTTTCTCGCGCCGACGCGGGGAACGACCCACAGCGTGCGGATGGTTCCAAGGACAAAGCCGACCGCGAACACGAGTGCGAAATAGACTGCGCTCGCCTCAAGCACGTGCAATAGCTAATTGCATCTCTGGTTGGCTCCGCGAGACGCACGGTTTGCTGTTCGTGGCGAAGTGGCAAACTTCTCCCTAACCCAGCATCCGACTACGACCAACTCGCCAACGACGAAGAGCCATCCAAAAACGACCTTGTTGTGCTCGGCTAGCCAGTTCGGCAGGTAAATGTCGAAGTTGGAGTCCCGGTCAATGGTGTATCGTGCTGCCAAATCGGTCAGTGGGCATCTGCCTCCATTGGCGGCCAAATCGCCGCATTCCAGCAGAATAATCACTGTGAGGATCGCAGCCCAACGGAATCGGCGCAACACGCCTGCGACGGGCAAGACCAGAATGCCCGCCGCCAAAAATGCCCAGATCACCGTGTGCAGAATTTTGATGGCGGTCAACACTTCGATTTCTTCGCTGCTTTGACCTTCAGTGGCTTTCTCGTTCCGACAATTTCACCCTCTGCTTGGAGCCAGTCGTCCAAGGCGAAGCCGTCAACCCTACCGCGCTGCAGGTACAACTCATAGGCACGCTGACGGATTCGTTCCTCGACGCCTGTTGGAAACTTCGCATTCTCTGAGCGGGATTCCCGAGATTTCGACTTCGTTTTCATGGGCATCTTCCGAATAAAGAGCCGCTGTCATTATCTGAGATGTTTGTTGAAGAATGCGATGATTCGGCGACGAGCGTCCTTCGCCGAGGGATCGTGGTAACCGATTCCCACCACCTTCAACATCTTGAACAGGGCGCTCTGGTGATTGTTCAGAAACGAATGCCCAGCGTCAGGATACTCCTTGACATCGTGCTCTACGTGGACGACAGTCAGCACGCCCTCCAACTCGGCTGCCGCGCCTCGTGCCCAACGGTCTTTCGCACCATAGCTGGCGACAATGGGACAGGCACCCATTAGAACGCGCTCTGCATCCTTGGGAATGGCACCGCCGTAGTTGACGCTGGAAGCAGAGAACCCATGGCGGGGAGCGAGCATCAGGGCGAATGCACCACCCATGCAGAACCCTATTACTCCAATCTTGTCAGTACACCCTTCCTTCTGCCTTAGGAATACTCTGGCAGCTTCGATGTCCGCGAAGAATTTTCCTTGGCGAGCCACTGCATCGCGTAGGACTGAGAGTATGCAGGCAACCTTCCCTCCGGGATAAAACAAATCTGGCGCGACCGCCAAATATCCTTCGCTCGCAAGCCAATTAGCCTGATTTTTCAGGTCTTGGCTCATGCCCGCCGCATCGTGTAGTACGACCACCCCCGGCCAAGGCCCGTTTTTGTCAGGCATTGCGAACCATGCCGGAATTTCACCGGACAGACTGTTGATCTTCACGTTGGTCATCGGTCGTCTTCCCCGTGGGTAACAACGGTGCGCCTGAGTCGCCTGCCCAAGGCGCAATGCAGGACTGCGCTCCCCACACCAAGCCAGCGCTTCGAACATTCAGTTCTTTTTTGAGACAGCGGATCGCATCGCTGGTTCGCCGAACGCAACCAACTGTGCGATCAGCGCCAGCACCCAGATGTACCACGGAATCGGGTCATGATAGTGAAATTGCAGGATGACGCACACCACGAAGAGCAGACCTCCCAACATGATTTCCTCCTCCCCAACTTGCGGTCTGAATCCGAACCGTAGCACAAGGGCAGGAGCAAGTCGGTGAGCAGCAACACGTTCATTCCGGTCATGCTTCAAACGAAGCATTCGCAGTTTCTTGCCTACCAGAGAAATGGGACGAGACGGAATCTCGTCTGGAGGCAGTATTCGGAGTAGCCGGGTACGCACTGGGGCGGACCGACTCGTATGAGCGAGGAAGGCCCGTAATGGGGCTGGAGAAGGAGTCGGGTCAAGCGGTCGTATGACCGAGGCAACTGGTAACAGGAGGACTTCGATGCGTGCGACAGACAAGCTGTTCGACCGGCGTGTTTGCTTGATGGGAGCCGGATGAGCCGAGAGGTTCACGTCCGGCTCTGCGAGAGGCCGGCGGTGAAATTCCGCCGGCCTACTCACCCGGGGAGCGTCCTTGGTGTTCTGAATCAGCGTCCGCTAAGTTCAGCTTTACTTCACCAAACGCTTTTCCCTCGCCCTATACATTCAAACCAACCAGGCGCTAAGACGAAATCTTAATGGTTTTCAACTTCGTCACGCAGGCAAGGGGGCGCCAACCCGCGATGCGGGCGTTCATTTGCGGACCATGGCCAAAACTATCACATTAACGCATTTATGGAGTGGATTTGCCCATGGAGTTAGCAGACTGGAAAAGCTCGTCGATTTCCAGCTGCGATATACCAATAGTCTTCAATCTGGCACGAACGTCGCGCTCAGCACCAAACTCAGTATTCTCGACCTTTATGGGGTCTTTCAGAATGAGCATAAATTGTACCGGCTTAGTGTTTAGAATCTTGCGCAACTTGAGTACTTGAATCATTTCATGCCTGCCTTCGGCCAGGAAAGTCGGGCCAGGAGTCGTAGCTTAGTACCGTTCGTTGAAGAATAAGCACAGCGATCAAGTACGCTGCTTTTTCTCCTCGTGTCGTTTTGACCTTGTACGAATAATGGAAGTCTAGATCATGACTCATTCCAAAAAATGGTAGTCAGGTCAGTGGCGAGTCGACGCCGAAGATGACCATGGAATCAAAGAATGCTGCGTGCGTCCGACCAACCTCTGAAATTCCAACGCTTGTGATTGACCCGCACTGATGCAACATCATTAGGTCCAAAAGGAATCTCCCTATGTCCTCGAACTTCGATAATACAGCCCTCACTTGCAAGAACCTGCTCGAATCGTGTGCCGTCCATGAGTTCCACAGCAACTACTTGGTAACCTATGCCGGTCTCGTTAGCTTTCTTCAGGTTCTCGGCAAGCTCCATAGGAATGGGAACTAAACATTTCATGGCACACCTCTGGAATAAGGGCGCTGTGTAGGGTTGCATCCTACGCCGGCGGTTTGCTGGCGTCTACCGTTAAACAGAGCGAGTCCAGTTGAAGATGGATGCAGGAGATATTACGCTATGCACTGCCCTCGCAGATTACCAGAGGCGCTGCGATGTGGAGCCCTTCGCCTGCAATTCCTCTGTTCCGTAAAGACCCGATACGAATCGCTTGTTTCGTACTCCTATTCTGGTGCGCACCTGTTACGGGCCAGGAACACAGTCTCAACTCGCCTGCAACAGAAGCGGTAGAACGGGCCGCGTTGAAGTTATTGAACGATTCTGATTGGGCGCACACGGTAAAGCCAAGCCTGCAAGAGACGCCGTGCACTTATCAGAATCCTGCGTTTCCCGGCCTGTATCCTGAGGATAAGGCTGCCGCAGTTGATGCAACGGCTCCTGCTGCCCCGCAGGACCCCGTGAGGCCAGACGATTCCGAGTATCTCATC
>Ga0074045_10002712_pt1 | contig 16278 bp, 15 predicted proteins | sample BogForMeECP23OM2_FD_94442 | JGI IMG/M metagenome (GOLD analysis project Ga0074045, IMG submission 94442) | Bog forest soil microbial communities from Calvert Island, British Columbia, Canada - Bog Forest MetaG ECP23OM2 | ecosystem: Environmental > Terrestrial > Soil > Wetlands ...
CGTGCCGCTGAAGCAAAGCAAAGACTACAAGATTGTTGGGCAGCGATTGGCGCGGCTGGATACGCCGTCAAAAGTGAGGGGCCAGGCGGTGTTCGGAATCGACTTCCGGATGCCGGGGATGAAGTACGCCGTAATGTCGCGATGTCCCACGATCGGCGGGAAGCTTCTGAGCTTCGACGATAAAGAATCGAAACAGATTGGCGGCGTGAGTTATGTGGGCAAGATGGGCGACGCAGCCGTGGCCGTGGTGGCTGATAGCGTCTGGGGCGCGATGGAAGGCCGCCGCGTGCTCAAGGTCAACTGGGACGATGGTCCGAATAAGGACCTGAATACCGCGGCAGTAATGGAATCGCTTAAACGAACCGCGGCAAAGAAGGGCGTAAGTTTGTATTCGGTAGGCGATGTCTCGAAGGCGGCGGGGCGACGTATCTCGGCGGAATACCAGTTGCCGTTCATGGCGCATGCGCCCATGGAGCCGGGAAACAGCACCGCGAATTATCAGGGCACGTCGTGCGAGTTGTGGGCGCCGACGCAGGTTCCCCAGGATTGCCGCGATTCAGTGGCGCAGGCCGTGGGCCTTGATCCAGACCGGGTAAAGGTGAACATTACCCTCATGGGCGGAGGGTTCGGGCGGCGGCTGGAACACGATTATGCGGTGGAAGCGGCGCTGGTGTCGAAGGCCTTGCATGATTCAAACAACGGCAGTCCCGTGAAAGTCTTGTGGACGCGCGAAGATGACATGCGGTTTTCGACCTACCGTCCGGCGAGTTTGCATCAGTTGAGCGCGGTGCTCGATGGAGCGGGCTGGCCGGTGGCATTCACCCATCGCATCATTGCACCCTCGATCAGCGGGCAAAAAGGTCAGCCGGGGCCGAATGGAGTCGATCCTGATCTGCCGGATGAGGCGGCGTTTGTTTACGGAGTACCGAATGTTTCGCTGGAGTATGTGCTGGCCGAGACGGCGGTGCCCCTGGGATGGATGCGGTCCGTCTACGCTTTGCAGGCGGGCTTCGCGAGCGAGAGCTTCATTGATGAGCTGGCATTGGCGGCGGGAAAAGATCCGCTGGAGTACCGGCTGCACATGCTGGCGCAAAATAAAGACGCGGACATTCAGTATTTCACGAACACCTGGCACACGGCGCGGATGCGCGGCGCGCTGCAACTGGCGGCAGAGAAAGCGGGTTGGGGCAAGCCCTTACCCGCCGGCCGCTTTCGCGGAATCGCTTGTTTCGGATGTTTTGCTTCGTACATGGCCGAGGTGGTCGAGATCAGCATGGAGAACGATGGGCCGCGCGTGCACCGGGTGGTTGCGGCGGTGGATTGTGGGCAGCTGGTGAATCCAGGCATTGTTGAACAGCAGATTCCGGGCGGGATCGTTTACGCGCTTTCGAACGCGCTGCGGGCGAAGATCACCATCGAAAAAGGACGTATAGTGCAGGGGAATTTCGACGACTACACGCCGTTGCGTATGGATGAAACCCCGGCGGTCGAGGTGTACGCGGTGCCGAGTACCGAAGCTCCCACCGGGATTGGGGAACCGTCAGTGCCTCCGCTCGCTCCTGCCCTGTGCAATGCGTTTTACGCGGCGACCAAGAAACGCATTCGGGCTTTGCCGATTCTGAGCTAGATACATGAAGTCCCTGCGCATCATGTGGTTTGCCGCACTTCTGTTTTCTTGGAGCGGCCTCGGCGCGAGTTTGCTTCTGGCCCAGAGTGTTCTGCCCACCTCTTCCGTACCCGCATCGCGCCTGGCGCGGCTGCAACATGGCGTCAACGTCAGCGGATGGTTCGCCCAGGTTTATGACCAGCGCGGCTATACGAAGGAGCACTTCCAGACGTGGACCACAGCGGAAGACATCGTTCTGATTAAGAAAATGGGATTCGATCACGTGCGGCTGAGCGTGGACCCGCAGCCGCTGATGACGGATCACCGACCCGACGAGATTCCCGTGGAATATCTCGGCTATCTTGATTCCGCGGTGAAGATGATTCTGGATCAGCAGATGGCCGTGGTAATCGATCTGCACCCCAGCAGCGACTTCAAGGCGCGCCTCGCCAAAGATGACAGCTTTGTGCAGGAGTTCTCCGACTTCTGGCGGGCGCTGGCGCGGCACTACTCCACCTGGGATGCGGAACGGGTCTTTCTCGAGATTCTGAACGAGCCGGAGTTTTCCGACCGCTACCGCTGGTACGGCGTGCAGGCAAAGCTGGCGGCTGCGATTCGCGAAGGTGCTCCGCTGCATACCATGATCGCGACGGGAGCGCGCTGGTCGGACGACGATGATCTGGTTTTTCTCGAGCCTTTGCGCGATCCCAACGTGATTTATGCCTTTCATTTCTATCAGCCGCATATCTTTACGCATCAGGGTGCCACCTGGGGAGCGTATTCCTGGCATTGGGTGAAGGGCCTGCGCTATCCGTCATCGCCGGAATCGGCAGCGAAGATGGCGGCGGCCGTGCCGGATGCGGTGGACCGCCTCGCCGTGATTCGTTACGGACAGGACCACTGGGACGCGGCCCGCATCGACGCCGAGATTACGCAGGTCGCGGACTGGGCCCGGCAGCGTGGACTTCCGGTGGTCTGCAACGAGTATGGCGTTTACCGCGACTTTGCGGACCCACACAACCGGGAAGCTTGGATTCACGATGTTCGCACGTCGCTCGAGCGCCACGGCATGGGCTGGACCATGTGGGACTACTCGGGCAACTTCGGAGTAGTGACGAAAAAAAATGGGCGGAGTGTTCCCGACGAAATCACTTTGCGCGCTCTTGGCTTGAATTGGCCTGCTCTGCCTTGACACCCCTTTCTCTCAGCCGTTATGCTTAACTCTTGCTCCCAGCGGTACTTGCGCCTTCTTCCTGGTAGGCGCGCTTCCGCGGGCCTGGGGCGCAATGGACGGGACGCGGAGGTTTCCGATGTTCTTCGAAATCAAAGACTTGGAACTTCATCCCATAGAGTTTGCGGAGAAGTTCGAGCCCGGCGCGATCGATCTGGGAACCGATTACCGCCAGATTGCTCCCATCGAGAGCAGCGGGCGGGCCGATCTGGTCGAAGAGCACCACGGCAAGCATAAGATCATAAAAGATATCCGCATCAAGGGCCGGCTGGCGACCAGCCTGGAATCCAACTGCGCGCGCTGTTTAGAGCCGATCATTCAAGATGTGAAAAGCGAGTTCGACCTGCTGTATCGGCCGCAGGGCTCGAACTCCGGACGCGACGAGATGTCGGTCACCGATGCCGAGGCCGAGATCAGCTATTATGAGGATGAAGGAATTCTGCTCGATGATGTTGTCCGTGAGCAGGTTCTGCTGGCCGTTCCCTTGAAAGTGACCTGCCGCGAAGATTGCAAGGGATTGTGCCCGCAGTGCGGCATGAACCTGAATCAGGAACAGTGCTCGTGCGCGGTGGGGTTTGAAGAGCCGCGATGGGCGGCGTTGAAGGAAATCCGGGGCAAGCTGGCGCATTGAGATCTGCAAATTGGACCGATTCATGCCAGGCTTGAAAGCCTCGGCGAGAGGAATTCATAGACTATGCCGAATCCAAAACGAAGACATTCTCAGAAACGCACCTCGACCCGGCGGGCGCACGATGCTCTGAAGAGTCACTCACTCTCGGAGTGCCCGAATTGCCACGAAAAGAAGATGCCGCATCGCGCATGCGCCAAGTGCGGCTACTACAAAGGCCGCGAAGTTGTGGAAGTTAAAGAAGCCAGCTAGCTCCCATCACCATGCCTAGCGTGATCGCGCTGGATGCGATGGGTTCGGACCGGGCCCCCAAGCCTGAAATCGAAGGTGCCATCCTTGCCGCGCGTAATTATGGCGTGCGCGTGCTGCTGGTTGGCCCGGAACCCATCGTCAAAGCGGAGCTGGACCGGCACCCGGCAGCATCCCGGCTGCCGCTGGAGATCGTCCACGCCAGCCAAGTCATCACCATGGAAGATAAAGCGGTGCAGGCGGTGCGCGCCAAACGCGATTCTTCCATGCGGGTGGGGTTGCGGCTGGTCCGCGAAGGACAAGCGGCAGGCTTCGTCACGGCGGGCAATACCGGCGCCGCCATGGCTTCGGCCAAGATGGTGCTGGGCGCGCTACACGGGTTGGACCGTCCGGCGCTGGCGGCGATTTTTCCCACAGCACCGGGAACTGCGGCGATCCTGCTCGATGTCGGCGCGAACGTAGACTGCAAGCCGCATAACCTGGAACAATTCGCTGTGATGGGCGAAATTTATTTCAAATCAATGTTTGGGCGTTCAGGTTTCGGCGCTGGCCGAAAACCGCGCGTCGGACTACTCTCGATTGGCGAAGAGGAAACCAAGGGCAACGAATTGACCCGAGAATCTTTCCAGCTGCTCAAGCGGCTGCCTCTGAATTTTGTCGGTAACGTCGAAGGCCGTGACCTTTTCAATGGCCGCGTCGACGTGATCGTAGCCGATGGTTTTGTGGGCAATGTGGCTCTGAAGGTATCGGAAGGTGTGGCGGGCCTGGTGCGCGCCGCGCTGAAAGAGTCGCTGAAGGCAACGATCACGCGGCAGGTTGGCTATCTGCTTTCCCGCAGCGCTTTTATTGACTTCAAGAAGCGCATCGACCATACCGAATACGGTGGCGCGCCCCTGCTGGGAGTGAAAGGTGTGTGCATCATCACCCACGGATCGTCGAACGCAAACGCAATCAAGAATGCTGTCCGCGTGGCCGCCGAGTCAGCCGAACGGCAGATCAATGGGTCGATCGAGCGCGGACTGGCCGCGCTGCGTCCCGCGCGACATTTGCAAGTGGAAGTCGCACCGGCCCGCTAGTTCGAAGGCAAGATCAGAAACCAAGATCAGAAACGATGACAGAATCAACCGCCACTCCCAAACTCGCGGCAGCGAAGATCGCATTTATCTTCCCCGGCCAGGGATCGCAGGCCGTTGGAATGGGAAAGGATCTCGCCGAAAAATATCCGGCCGCCCGGCAGGCGTTTGAAGAAGCCGACGACGCCCTGAGTTACAAATTGTCGCAACTGTGCTTTGAGGGTCCGGAAGAACAGCTGCGTTTGACCGAAGTCACCCAGCCGGCAATTCTTACCACCTCGATCGCGGCGTTGAGAGTTCTTCAAAGCCATGTCCCCAAGCCGGCATTTGTCGCAGGCCACAGCCTGGGCGAGTATTCCGCTCACGTGGCGTCTGGGACCATGAGCTTGACCGACGCGGTGCGCACCGTCCGCAATCGCGGCAAGTACATGCAGGAGGCGGTGCCTGTCGGCGTCGGCGCCATGGCGGCGATCTTGGGAATGGAATTGGCGAAGGTTGCCGAGGTCTGCCGGGATGCGGCTCAGGGCGAGGTATGTTCGCCCGCTAACATCAATTCTCCAGAGCAAATCGTGATCTCGGGTAATACGGCGGCGGTGGAGCGCGGTGCGAAGCTCGCCAAGGAACGGGGTGCAAAGCTCGCGAAACTGCTCCCCGTGAGCGCCCCGTTTCATTGCTCTCTGATGAAGCCGGCCCAGGACCGTTTGGAAGCGGACTTAAACGCGCTAAGGATGCAGAGGCCGGTATATCCCTTGGTTTGTAACCTGGAGGCGTCTCTAGTAAACGATGAACAGCGGGCGCGCACCACGCTTGTCGGCCAGGTAACCGGATCAGTAAAGTGGGAGCAGAGCATGCGCCTGCTGATTGCCGAGGGCGTTGAGACCTTCGTGGAAATCGGGCCAGGAAAGGTTCTGTCCGGGTTGATGCGGCAGATTGACCGCTCGAAGACCTGCGTAAATATTGGAGACGACGCCTCTCTGAAGAAAACGCTGGAGCAGTTCGGAAGTTAATTCGCTACGATTTATCTTCAAGGAGCACCAGTATGCAAATGAATGGAAGAACAATCCTGATCACGGGCGGCGGCTCCGGCATCGGAAGAGCTCTTGCGGAAGCCTTTCACGCACTCGGAAATCAGGTGGTCATCGCCGGCCGCCGGAAGAAGCGCTTGGACGATACCACGGCCGCCAATCCGGGCATGAAGTCGGCAATCCTCGATATCGAAAACGCCGACGCGATCCGCAGCTTTGCGGCGCAGCTGACAAAAGACTTCCCAGCCTTGAACGCAGTCATTCACAACGCCGGCATCATGCACCCTGAAGACATCAGGAGTGGTAAAATTGCCGACGCCGAAGCGATCGTGGCAACCAATCTCCTCGGCCCGATTCGCCTGACGGCAGCTCTGCTTCCAACGCTGCTGGCACAGCCGCGCGCCACGATCATGACCGTCTCATCCGGCCTGGCCTTTGTCCCCCTGTCGCCCACGCCAACTTACTGCGCGACCAAGGCCGCGATTCATTCTTACACCCAATCGCTTCGCTATCAGCTCCGCGACACTACAGTGCAGGTTCTGGAGCTCGTCCCTCCCTACGTGCAAACCGAATTGATGGGAGCTCATCAGGCTAATGACCCCAACGCCATGGCTCTAAACGATTACATTGGTGAAGTGATGAGCATCTTGAAAAATTCACCCGACGCGACCGAGATATTGGTCGAGCGAGTGAAGCCGCTGCGCTTTGCCGAGAAGGGCGGCGGCTACGACGCTTTTTTCAAGAACTTCAACGAACGCATCGCCGCCTTGCACTTAGTGCCATCGCTATCAGCGAAGTAACAGTTCGGTTGATCGATCAGCATTGCTTCTAGCGAAATTCCAGATCGCAAGGCGGGGAGCTGATGGTCTTGTCCGTCTTGTCTACATACAGCTGAGCATGTTGCGCGCGATCGTTTACGATCAGGTCGACGACCACGCCGGTTCCGCCGCCGGGACAGTTGCTGGCGCCGTATATCTGATGGCTCTTCACAATGCCCCACTGGCCGCCCGGTCCCCAATCCTGCTTAAACTCGTTCAACGGATACTGTGAATGGTTCTGCGGATGCTGCTTCCATCCGGGATCGGCATAATAAATGCCGTAGGCGGTTTCGAAGTCTTGTTTCTGCAGCGCGGCAAAGAATTTGTCGGCGATCCGCTTCTGCGGCCAAAAGCGATTCCACCAGCCTACGAGAGCCAGGACAAGAATGAGGACGATAATTGAAATAATCTGGGTTCTTTTCTTGCGCTCTTTTTCCGGGTGGTACTCTTTGGCGTCCAGTAAAGTCATCGCTCTCTAGGATAACGGACGCGGCGGTAAATTGAGTAATTGAGAAATCGGTGATCGAACCCAATCACTCAACCGGTTCTCAGAGCGTTCTCTTGAAGAGCGGAATCGCGATGCCGAGGGTTACCGCAGCGAAGATCGACAGAAAGAGCATGTCGCCCCAGACCGCCGCGAGCGTAGTCTCCTTCAGCAATAGACACTTGAAGCCATCCACGGCATAAGTAAAAGGGTCAACCCTGGCAATCGCCCGCAGCCATGGCGGAAAGGCCTGAATCGGATAGATGGAACCGCTTGGGAAAAACAGCAGCGTATTCAAAATGCCGAACATGGCCCGCGGCACCAGCGGATCTTCGATGCGCACCATCAGCAGAAACATCATCGTGTTGAAGGCGAGTGAAGTCAGCACGATCATCACCAGCAGTCCGAACATCGTGACCGGATTGAAAATCGTGCTCACGCCCGAGATCAATGCTCCGATCACGCAGATGATTACGCCCGTCATCACCGCCTTGATCGCTCCTGCCAGGTTTAGGCCGAGTACGAGTTCGAGTTTTGTGATCGGTGTCACCAGATAGCCTTCATGCACACCGCGAGCCTTATCGTCGATGTACAGCATGCCGCCGCCAATCATCACCGAGACGAACATCGCCAATGTGAGCGAACCGGGCAGCAAATATTTCATGTACTCGATGTAGGGATAAAGCTCCACAATCGAAAGCGCCGTCTGCTGCAGGATGCGCGGCTCGACCGTGGGCTGATTGAGGGCGTTCGTAAGGTCGGTCAGTTCTGACTCCAGCGCAGAACTCATGAAGTTGTCGCTGTTGTCGACAACCAGCGCGACCTGTGGGTGGTTGTCTTCGTAAACCCGGCGGGAGTATTGCGGCGGAATAATGACCGCGCCGTCGAGTTTGCCGTTGCGGACGTCCTCTACCGCTTTCTTCTCGTCGTCGTAGTAAACCGGGACGAAGGTACGGATGTTGGCGCGCACCGAGTCGAACGCCTCGCGAATCCTCAGCGCCTGCGTGCCTCCGTCCTCATCGACGATAGCGAGCCGCGCGTCGCGAATTTTCCCGCCGAAGGCATTGCCCAGAATAATGAGCTGCACCAGAGGAAAGATCATCGACGCCAGCATCAGCGCCGGTGACCGGAAGAACTTGCGCATTTCGCGCTCGACCAGGGCCATCATTCGATTCATAAGTTCACGTAGCGGCGGACGCATTCGTCCGCCAGCCTTTCATTGCGGGCCTTCACGGCCGCAAACCCGGGCTCTGCGGCATCACGAAGGCATATGCCTTCTGCAGTTCATCGCGGAGCTGCCTTCCCGTGTAATGCACGAAGACGTCGTCGAGAGTCGTGTTCTGCACCGAGAGCGACTTCACCGCGACCCCGGCTGCGACCGCCATTTCAACCATTTCGGTCGTGGTACGCGAGCCGTTGCCAGTCAGCACACGATACATTCCGGCGCCCTCATGCTGCACCGACGTGACCTCGTCGAGCGTGTGCAGGCGCTGCTCCCAATCGTCCGGAGGATTCTCGAACTGGGCTTCGATCACGTTCGATCCCGGTACGCTCGCCTTTAGAGCCATCGGCGTATCCAACGCTACCAGCTTGCCGTGATCGACGATGGCAATCCGTTCGCAGAGCCGGTCGGCCTCGTCCATGTAGTGCGTGGTAATCAGAATTGTGAGTTGCCGGTCGCTCTTGATGTTGCCGAGCATCTCCCACACCGCTACGCGCGAGACTGGGTCGAGGCCGGTAGTGGGCTCATCGAGGAAAAATATTTTGGGATGATGCACCAGCCCGCGGGCGATCTCCAGGCGCCGCCGCATGCCACCCGAGAGCGTCTTGGTCTGCGCGCCCCGCCACTTGGTCAGGTCGACCAACCCCAGTAACTCCTCGATCGAGCGCTTCCTCTCTTGCGCCGGCACGTCGTAGAGCTTGGCGTAGATATTCAGATTCTCTTCCACGGTAAGGTCGAGATCGCTGGTCAGCGCCTGCGGGATCACACCGATCGTGCGCCGCGCCGCATTGGGATCCTTTGCCACGTCGCAGCCCAGAATGCGGGCGCTTCCCGCAGTGATCGGGATCAACGTGGTCATCATTCGGATCAGCGTCGACTTTCCCGCTCCGTTGGGTCCGAGCAGCCCGAAAATCTCGCCTTCTTTCACGTTGAAAGAAACGTCATTGACGGCGGTGAAGTCGCCATATTTCTTAACGATATGCTCGACTTCGATGGCATAGGGCGCTTCGGCGCTGCCCACGGGAGAAGAACTGCCATTCGATTTGATTTTTGAGTCTGGCATCACTGCTGCCCCGCGGCCGCCGCGCTCTGCGGATTGCTCTCGCCCTTGATCTGCGCCGGCGAAACCAGCACCTCGGCCGTCGTCCCTGGCACAAACGCACCCTTAGGATTATCCAGGCGAATCTTCAGGACAATGGTTCTGATATCCCGCTTGCGCCGGCTCACGTCGCGCTGGGTGGCGAAGTCACCCTCGACGCTCTTGAAAAATACTTTGCCGCTAGTGAGGGTTCCGCCGGGCAAGCGGACGCGCATCAGGTCGCCATAGCCGATGTGGTCCGCATAAGTTTCGGGAATTGCCGCTCGCACCCAGGTGTCGCTGAGATCGACGATGGTTACGATGGGAGCGCCGATGTTCACCACTTCGCCCTGCCGCGCCGCGCGCACCGAAACCGTCCCGGTCACGGGCGCATTAACGTTGGTATATCCCAGCCGCACCGCGGCCTGGTTCTTTTGCGCAATGGCATTCTTGAGATCAGCCTCGGTCGATTGCACGGTGCTCTTGGCGGCGTTGCCCTGCTGCGTGCGCGCTATGGCGGAGTTCAGATCGGCTTCCGCTGCCTTCACTAATTCCTGTTGCGCCTGCACGGTCGCTTGCGCTGCCTGTAAGTTGGTTTCCGCCTGCACGCGGTCTTGATCAGACTGAACTCCAGCCTTGGCTAGTTCGATCATGCGACGGCTGTCGCTTTCGGTGCGATCGAGCGCTGCCTTGGCCTGCAAAAGCTGCGCCTGCGCGGAAGAAAGCTTCGCCCGCGCATTGGCCACGTCGCTCGAAGTTGATCCCGAAGTGGATTGCTCGGTGTGTTGCATCTCGGAAACTTTGTGCTGCAAGCTGGCGATGTTCGCTGCGGCGGCGGCTTCCTGGGTCTGCAACTCAGAGGGATCAAGCACAGCGATTAGGTCGCCGGCCTTCACCGGCGTGCCTTCGTCCACCAGCAGTTTCTGGATGCGGCCTTCCACCTGCGCGCTGACGATCACCTGGTTGGAGTCGACGGTGCCAATCAGCACGAGATCTTTGGAATGGTCGGCGGAGAAAATATAGTAGACCAGCGAAACAACGAAGATAATGCCGAGAAGAATCAAGAACCGGTTACGGGCGCTCATTTGCGTCCTCCTGATTTACAAACCGCCGGCGCAGCGCTGGCGCGGGATCGAAACAGCGCGGCGGAGATGAAGTCCAGAACCGCGGCTCGCCTCTCCGCGATCCGCTGCGGGGTTAGAGGATTGAAGTGTACGATCCGCTGCATTACCGGGGCGCTGCTGAAATAAAAAACGATCATCGCGACCATGGAGGGAACGAAGTGCGCCGGGTCAACTTGCCGGAATTCGCCTTCCGCGATTCCTCTTTGCAACAGCTCTCCGACCCGCCGGTAAATCGGCTGAAAGTAAGTCTTGACCAGCCGGTCGATGTGCTCCGATTGGCCTTCCCGCGCTCGCATCATTTCGCGCTGCATCAGCTTGGGATAGATCTGGTTCGAGGCTATGAAGTCGAAATATGCCCCCACATAGGCCATGATTTTCTCGCGCGGGGGCAGGTCGCTGTCGAGCGCCTGGAAAACCCTCGCCCTCATGCCGGAAAATGCATCATCGAGTACCGCCCCGTAGAGCGTTTCCTTATCCTTAAAGTAGTAATAAAGCAGCGCCTTGTTGACCCGCGCCTCGCGAGCGATAGCGTCGGTCCGGGCGCCGGCAATGCCGTGCTCGGCAAACTCCTGTGCCGCCGCTCGCAGAATGGCGGCTCGGCTTTCCTCGGGCTGGCCGCGCGAGCCCATGCGGGGAGAGTGCTGGCGATGATGAACGAGCCGGACCATGACTTAATTAACCAGTTAGTTAGATAATACACCAAGTTCGCGACCAGAAGCAACCACTCCAATTGGGTCACTTGCGGCGCAGCATTCCAAGGTGTACGCGGGCGCTTTACTCGGTTCCGCCCGCAATCGAAGGGACCAGCAGAACTTCATCCCCGTCCTGGAAAGCATACCCAGGGCCGCCCAGGAAGCGGATGTCTTCTTCGTTCACGTAGATGTTGAGAAAGCGGCGCACTTGTCCGGCTTCGTCGCGCAGGTGGGGCTTCAGATCGGGGAACCTCTCATCGAGAACGGAAAACAGTTCTCCCAGGTTCGCTGCGGCGCATGTGATCGTGCCTATCCCCGCCGTATGCCGCCGCAGCGCGGTCGGAATCTGAACCTTGATCGCCATACATCTCTACCCTCATCGGCCGAAGCCAGCACCTCTTCGAAACCAGCTACACACCAACCGCTGATGCGATGGCTCCGTTAGCGACCTCAACCCCTTCCACTCTTTGCCTCAGATAGTTTTCGAATTCAGCCAGCTTGGGCGCGATCGGCCGCTCCGTCTCGTAGACACCAGCGAGCACGTCGGTGGTCTTCAGTCCATTTCCGGTGATGCACAACACCGTCGTCTCTTCCGGCAGAATCCGGTCCTGCCGATAAAGTTTGCCGGCGGTGCCCACGGTCACGCCACCGGCGGTCTCGGTGAAGATGCCTTCAGTCTCGGCCAGCAGGCGGATCGAATCGATTACCGCGGGGTCGCTCACGTCTTCGCTCCATCCGCCGCTCTGTTTGATGGTCTTGATCGCGTAGTGGCCGTCGGCGGGATTGCCGATGGCGAGCGAACGCGCGATGGTCGCGGGCTTCTGCGGCTCGATCTCCGCGTTGCCGGTTTTCACCGCCGTCGAAATCGGCGAGCACCCGGTAGCTTGTGCTCCAAAGAACTTCACCGGCTTTCCCTCAACCAGGCCGAGTTTGATGAGCTCATCAAACGCCTTCTTGATCTTGACGATCAGCGACCCGCCGGCCATGGGCACGACCACGTTGTCAGGCAGACGCCAACCCAGTTGCTCGGCGATTTCGAAACCCACGGTCTTTGATCCCTCGGCGTAGTAGGGCCGCAGGTTCACGTTGACAAAGCCCCAGTGGCGCTCTTCGGCAATCTGCGAGCACAAGCGGTTCACCTGGTCGTAGTTGCCGGCGATGCGCACGACGTTCGCGCCGAAGACCTGGGTGCCAAGAATCTTTGCGGGCTCAAGATCGGACGGAATGAATATCCAGGCCTTCAGTCCCTCGCGCGCCGCGTGCGCCGCAACCGCGTTGGCCAGGTTTCCGGTGGAGGAACATGCGACCGTATCGAAGCCGAAAGCACGTGCCTGGGCGAGCGCCACCGCGACCACGCGATCCTTGAAACTCAACGTCGGAAGGCAGACGGCATCGTTCTTGATGTAGAGATTGCGCGCGTTGGCCTGGGCGTCGCCTTTTCCGGCGAACAGACGCTGCGCCAAATGCGGCGCCTGAAACAGAGGCGTGAACCCGACCGGCAGGCGCGGTTGAAAGCCCGCCGGCAGCGGCAGCAGTTCGGCGTAGCGCCACATGTTCGGGGGCCGCTGCGCGATGCGCTCAGGGCTGATGGACGCCTTCGCCGCGTCGTAGTCGTAAGTAATTTCGAGAGGAGAAAAACACTCGTCGCAGATCGAGCGGGGCTGGTTTCCCCAGCTCCGGCCACATTCCCGGCAGCGCAATTCGTAGCGGGCTTCGTGATTGGAGGCGTCGAGGTTCAACATCGGGCTACTCGCTTTCTTTGCTCTTCGAGCAATTTAAAAAGCAGCGAATAGCTGAGGACGAGCCTCCGGGAAAAAGCGCCCTGAAACACAAAGGCCTCTTTTTCCAGGAAAGAAGGAAAAGAGGCTATCGGAATGCAAATAAAGCTAGCATCCGAATCTCATGTTCCCCGTTTCCGGGCGGGAGTTGGCACCTGGCGGTCAGGATATATGATCCCGATCCGGTTGCCGTGGCGTCACAGGGCTCGTCCCTCAGCCACTCTGCATGAAATTCAGGTCTGCTCCGAAGAGCAAACTTGTCGTAAATATGCTGACATAGCGAGCCGGGGTTCGTCAAGCGGGAAGTGCCGAGGGTGGTGTCTTAAATGACGTGGCGCTATGAGTATTTAAGACAGTACCGTGCCGAGGCTAAACGCGCCGGTCATGAAGCGCCATCTCGCGCGCCAATTCCCGGGAGGTATCCTTCAGCCGCTGCGCCAGGATCACCGCCAGCGACATATAAAAGCGGGAAGCCAAACGGGGAAATGCCTCGAACAACTCCCGCAGTTCGCGCGCGTTGACTTCATCAACTTCCACTTCTCCATCTTTGGCAATCACGGCGGCGGTAGCCCTGCCTTTTTCCAGGAAGGCGATATCGCCGCATATGTCATCTGCTCCGAGCGATGCCACAACTGCGCGGGAATTTGTGCCCGCTACTTCTACGGCCGCTTCGCCTCGGCGGATTATAAAAATGCTCTCCGAAACCGCGCCCTGCTGGATGATCGCTTCGCCCAGTTTAAAAATGCGTCGCACCGACCTGGCGTTGATTAACGTCCAGTCGTTCGCGTTTAGATATTGCAGGCGATTCCCAGCCATATGCACGACATCGCCGAAGGCGATCAACCCCCCGATGGAACCCACGGGTCGAAACCGAGAACAAGAACCCCAACCACCTTCGCACGAAAAAGTTCTTTAATCTTACCGCACCCTTGCCGTGAGCCTTGTTCACCGGCTGTACTGGTTCCTCTTCTTCTCGGCATGCCGCTGCAGGCCGAACTGGATCAGTCGGTCGATCAGATCCGCATACTCGATCCCTGATGCCGACCATAGCTTGGGATACATGCTGATCGCAGTAAATCCCGGCATGGTATTGATCTCGTTCACGTAAATCTTCCGTGCCTTCCCCCCGGGCTCCAGCAGAAAATCTACGCGAGCCAGGCCTGAACAATCCACCGCTTTGAAGGATCGCACCGCCAGTTCCTGAATCTTCTTGCTTTCAGCTCGCGAGAGCTTTGCAGGAATAATAAGTTCCGAACCCTCGTCGAGATACTTCGCGTTGTAGTCGTAAAATTCCTTGACCGGCACAATTTCGCCGGGCACCGACGCCACCGGCTCATCGTTGCCTAGCACCGAGCACTCGATCTCACGGGCTTTGTTTTTCTTTCCACCCACGCCCTGCTCGATGACTATTTTGCGGTCGAACTTCCCGGCTTCCTCGATCGCCGGTCCAAGTTCTTTGTGGTTGTGCGCCTTGCTGATTCCTACGGACGATCCCAGGTTCGCAGGCTTCACAAACACGGGGTACTTCAGCTTGCTCTCCACCAGCTTCTCAACCTTCTTCGGACTTTTCTCCCACGCACTGCGGAGAACGGTGACATGCTTCACGATGGGTATGCCAGCGGCAATGAACAGCGACTTCATGATGTCCTTGTCCATGCCCGCCGCCGAGCCCAGCACGCCCGCGCCCACGTAAGGGATGTCAGCCAGCTCGAGCAGACCTTGAATGGTTCCATCCTCACCGAACGTGCCGTGCAGCACGGGAAAGATCACATCGACGTTAATGGCGCGGTCGCTGGCGCGCCGCGCCAGAGCGGCGTCGGTCTGAAAGGGAATCAGCCCAGTCTGCCGGTGAACCGGTTCGGGCGGCACCACCACCGACTCTCCCCGGGCCAGCACCGCAGCGGCTTCCGTGGTTTCTGGGTCGCCGGCCCGCAGGTGGCGCGCTTCCAGCACCAGCTTGCCGTGCAGCAAACTCTCGGCGTGCTCCGCCGTAAGCCATCGGCCGTCCTTGGTGATGCCGATAGGGACAACTTCATATTTACTTTTGTCGATGGCGTTGAGCACGGAGGCTGCCGAGAGCAGCGACACTTCATGCTCGCCGCTGCGCCCGCCAAAAAGAATCCCGACGCGAAGCTTTTTCATGATCTTATTTACAGAATCTTTTTTCCAAACGCCGACAGCGCCAACTCCACCGCCAGGTCGGCAGTCTGGTTGTGCTCGTCGATCACCGGATTCACTTCGACGATCTCAAAACTCAGCATGCGTCCGTGATCGGCAATGATCTCCATCGCCAGATGCGCTTCGCGATAAGTCGCGCCGCCGCGCACCGGCGTGCCCACTCCGGGCGCATCCTCGGGATCGATCCAGTCCATGTCGAGCGAAATATGATAGCCGGCGGTGCCGCGTCCGGCCATGCGCAGAGCCTCTTCCATCACCGTGCGCATACCGCGTTCGTCGATATCGCGCATGGTGAAAACACCGATTCCGGCGCGGCGAACGTTTTCTTTTTCAACGGCATCAATGTCGCGCACGCCCACCAGCACACAGTTCTCCGGCTTCACCTTGGGAGAAAAGTCAAAGATGTTCGCCAGTTCCGCGGGTCCGAGACCCATGAGCGCGGCCAGCGGCATGCCGTGCACGTTGCCGCTGGGTGAGGTTTCAGGCGTGTTGATGTCGGTGTGCGCGTCGATCCAGATGAGCCCGATCCGCTGATTCTGGCGGCGATAGTATTCCGCCACGCCCGCCACCGTACCTGCCGCCATCGAATGATCGCCACCCAGAGACAAAGGAATCTTTCCCGCTTCCAGCGTCTTGATCACCAGCTCCGCATGCTTGGTGCACGTGGCCGTGATTTCCTTCAGATACTTGGCGTGGGTATCGCCCTCTTTTTTCTGCTCCGGAATGGCCACAGCGACATTGCCCCCATCCTCAACTTCGTGTCCCAGCGCTTCCAGTCGCGCTTCAAGCCCCGCCACTCGAACGGCCGAAGGCCCCATGTCGACGCCACGGCGGGACTGGCCCAGGTCGAGCGGCACCCCGATCACGCGAATCTTCTTGGGAGCAATATTGGTGGTGCCGATAGTCGTCATCATGGCTCTGGATCCGCCGTCTCAATCCTTGAATTGTCTATGTACCGCCGAGGCCGCCGAGCGCCTAATCGAATCGAGCCTGCCTTTTTCTTCCATCCTCGGCGCTCTCGGCGTGCTCGGCGCTGAAAAGCCCTTCATGGATACAGCCGGTGCAGCATCCGGGGAAACGGAATGGTTTCGC
>Ga0074045_10002713_pt1 | contig 16277 bp, 15 predicted proteins | sample BogForMeECP23OM2_FD_94442 | JGI IMG/M metagenome (GOLD analysis project Ga0074045, IMG submission 94442) | Bog forest soil microbial communities from Calvert Island, British Columbia, Canada - Bog Forest MetaG ECP23OM2 | ecosystem: Environmental > Terrestrial > Soil > Wetlands ...
CCCCTTCTGGATCAGCCGCGCGATGTAGCCTTCCGCGGCGTGATACGGCACGCCACACATCGGAATCGCGGCGCCTTTTTCCTTGTTGCGGGAAGTGAGCGTGATCTCCAGGTCGCGCGCCGCAATCACGGCGTCTTCGAAGAACAGCTCGTAAAAATCGCCCAGCCGGAACATCAGCAGCGCGTGGGGCACCTGCTGCTTGATGCTGTTGTACTGCCGCATCAGCGGCGTCGAAGCATCAGCCGACATCGCACCTGCCGGCGCGAGGCAGGACAGGCGATCGGGTTTTGTCGCCTGTCTCTCGCCGATAGCGACAGGCCACGAGAATCGATGGCCTGTCCCACCTTGTTCTTCTCACGCGTAGATTCCTCTCAGCTTGATCGCCGCCGCCACCCGATCGAGCGCCAGCATGTACGCCGCGGTCCGGTTGTTCACGTGGTGCTTTTCCGCGTACTCGACCACCGCATCGAAGCTCTCCACCATGATCTCTTGCAGCCGTTCGTTCACCAGTTGTTCGTTCCAGAAGAACCCCTGCCGGTCCTGCACCCATTCGAAATACGAAACCGTCACTCCGCCGGCATTGGCCAGTATGTCGGGGATCACGAAAACCTTCTTATCGAAAAGCACTTCATCGGCGAGGGGTGTGGTCGGACCGTTGGCGCCTTCGCAGAGGATCTTGCAGCGGATGCGATCCGCGTTCAGAGAGGTAATCACGTTTTCCGTGGCTGCCGGCAACAGCACGTCGCACTCGAGGAACATTGCCTCGCTCTTGTCGATCGCGTCACCGCCGCCGAATCCGACGATCGATCCCGTTTCTTTCCGGTGCTTCTGCAGTGCCGCGATATCCAGCCCCTGCGGATGGTAGACCGCGCCGTCGTATTCGACGATCGAGACGATCTTGAAGCCCGCCGCCGCCATCAGCCGCGCCGCCATGCCGCCCACATTGCCGAATCCCTGAATCACCACGCGGCAGTCCGCCGGCGCCAGACCGAGCCGCTTGAGCGCCTGCAGGGTGACGATCATGCAGCCCCGTCCGGTCGCTTCCGGCCGCCCGCGCGAACCTCCCATCGAGAGCGGCTTACCCGTCACCACCGCCGTCGTCAGGTGCCGCGCGTGCATCGAGTAGGTGTCCATGATCCACGCCATCACCTGCTCGTTGGTGTTGACGTCCGGCGCGGGCACGTCGCGCTCCGGCCCCAGAAAATCGATGATCTCCGCCGTGTACCGCCGCGTCAGCTTCTCGAGCTCGGTGTCCGACAGCAGGTTGGGGTCGCAGATCACGCCGCCCTTGCCGCCGCCAAACGGGATGTTGACCACCGCGCACTTCCAAGTCATCCAGGACGCCAGCGCGCGCACCTCGTCCAGCGTCACGTCCGGCGCGAAGCGGATGCCGCCCTTGGCGGGCCCGCGCGCCAGCGAGTGCTGCACGCGGTAGCCGGTAAACACCTCGATCCGTCCGTCGTCCAGTTGCACCGGAATGTTGACGGTGATCTCCTTGTTCGGCGCGCGCAGCACCTTGCAGATGCCTTCGTTCAGTTTCAACCGCAGGGCGGCCTCGTCGAATCGCGCCGCCGCGGCAATCCAAGGGTTCTTCTCGTTATCGAGTGAAATGGAAATTGGCGACGTCAGGGTAGCCACAGGCTTGATGCCTCCGGTTCCATTATCGCCTGTCAAGAGCTGTGGAGCAGGCCCCCGGCCTGCTTGCCGCAAACCACCGTCACAAATCGTAGACGGAAGAAGCCACCGCCGCTTCGGGTTCGGCAATATTGCGGAGAACGGCCGCCCTTACAGCTCTATCCCCAGCTCCGCAATCACGCGCACCAGCGTGCCGACCAGCCGGTCAACGTGCTGTTCGGTGTGCGCCGCCGTGCAGGAAATGCGCAGCAGGTTCTGCGCTGCGGCGGGACGAAGGACGGGGTTGATGTAGATGCCGCCCTCGAGCAGCGTCTTGCAGAGACGGCAGAGATCCATCTCCTCGCGCACCACCACCGGCACGATCGCGGTCTCGCCAGGCAGCACCGAGAACCCGCGCGCGCGCAGCTCGTCGCGCAGCATCTGCGCCACGCGCAGCACGTGGTGCCGCCGCTCCGGCTCCTGCTTCATGATCTCGAGCGCCGCTCCGGCCGATGCCACCGAGGCCGGCGGCAGGCTGGCCGAGAATACAAACGGCCGCGAGGTGTGCCGCAGATAGTCGATCACGGCGCGGCTGGCGGCGATGAACCCGCCCACCGAGGCCAGCGATTTGCTGAACGTACCCATCACGATATCCACATCGTCCAGCACGCCCAGGTGCTCGGCGGCACCGGCGCCCGTTGCACCCAGCAGGCCTAGGCCATGCGCCTCGTCCACATACACGCGCGCCCCGTAGGGCTTGGCCAGCCGCGTGATGCTCCGCATGTCGGCGATGTCGCCTTCCATGCTGAAAACGCCTTCCGACACGATCAGGATCTTCTCGTCGGGCGGGCAGTTCTCCAGGCACCGCTCGTAGTGCTCCATGTCGTTGTGGCGGAACCGCACCGTCCGCGCCGGCGAGCGCAACGCACCCTCCACCAGGCTGGCGTGCAGGTTGTGGTCGCACACCATCACGTCGCCCTTTTCGGTGAGCGCGCTGAGGGTCGCGTAGTTGGCCTGGAATCCGGTGCCGAAGGTGATGGCCGCGTCCTTGTGCATCAGCGCCGCCAGTTCGGCTTCCAGCTTCACGTGCAGGTCCAGCGTCCCGTTCAACAGGCGGGAACCGCTGCAACCGCTGCCATACTTCTTCACCGCTTGTATCGCGGCATCCTTCACCTTGGGGTGCGTGATCAGGCCCAGATAATCGTTCGACCCGAACATCAGCACCTTCCGCTTGCCGACACGAACCTCCCCGGGCCCGCAGCCTTCGCGATCCCCGAAGACCTCGAAGTACATATAGAGCCCAGCGGACTGGAGATCACCCGGACGAGTGAAGCTCCGGCATTTTTCGAAAATGTCGTTCGTTCCGCTGCCCCTTTTCTTGCCCGCGACGTCGCTAGTAGAAAGGCGCATCTCTCTCAATTCCATTCATAAATTCGGTACGTCTTATACCGTTTCGCCCCCATCATCGCCAGGGACCGGTTCATAAGTACGTTGTCTTCCAAAATCCACGACATCTCGCAGTCGCGATAGCCCAGCTTCCGGGCATTGCGCGTCAGCGTTGCGTAGAACGCCGCCGCCAGCCCGGACGCGCGGTACTCTTCCATCACGCCCAGCACCAGCACCCGAACACCCTTGATCGACCGTTGATAAAACAGTATTTTAACTAAACCCGTGGGAAATAACCTGCCCCCCGCCGGCTTGAGCGCCTGGTTGACGTCCGGCAGCGCTATGGCGAAGCCGACCACACGCGATTGTACCTCGCCGATCAACACCAGCTCGGGCTTCAGGATCTGCTTCATTTCTTTGCCCATTAGGGCGAATTCCTCGCGCGACATGGGCACGAACCCCCAGTTGCGCTCCCAAGCCGAGTTGTAAACTTGCCAGACCCGCTCCACATCGGCGTTGAAATTCTTCAGATCGATGGGCCGCACCGTAATCCCAGCCGCCGCAACCGCCTTGGCCGCTACCCGCTCGCTCTTCTCGGTCTCGACGCCCGCCACGCTGCTCGAGTATGCGTATAGATCCTTGGCTTTGCGCAAGCCCGCCTCCGCCATCAGCTCGGGATAGTAGGGCGGGTTGTAGGGCATCATCACCATCGGATCGGAATCGAAGCCGTCGATCAGCATCCCACATTCATAGTTCGTCGATGGATTCATCGGGCCGCGCATCACTTTCGCGCCCCGCTGCTGCAACCATTGCCAAGCGCGGTCCAACAGCGCCTTGGCCACCGCCTGGTCGTCGATCGATTCGAAGAAACCGAAGAAACCCGCTTCCTCGTTGTGGAAGCGGTTGTGCGCCTTGTCCAGCACCGCGGCGATACGGCCGACCACTTCTCCATCCCGCCGCGCCAGAAAGAACTCCGCTTCGGCATCGCGGTAGAACGGATGCTTCTCCCGATCCAGCAGTTCCTTCACAGCGATGCGGAGTGGGGGCACCCAGTGCGGTTCGTTCCGGTAGAGCCGGTAGGGCAGTTCGACGAACTGCTTCAAATCGCTCTTGCCTTCCGCCGTCGAAACCTCGATTCCTCCCAAACGTTCACGCCCTTTCCCGCAGTGCGCGGTAACAAAATGGTGAAACCAAAATCAGGGCCACCGCCAAGGCAGCCCCCGCCAGCAGATCGACCGTATAGTGGTATCGAAGATAAACTGTAGCAAAAATGATCGACAGAGTGTAGCAGAAATAGACCCAAAACAACCGGTTCGATACCAGGCGGCTCATCCAGCAGGCCAGAACCGTCAGTTCCGTGTGCCCGCTAGGGAAGCAATCGTACGCCGTGGACTCTAGCCGGTCCAGCGTGTGTTGCATGTTATGAAACAGCCATAATCCCTGTAACGGCAAGCGCTCCAAGGGTTTCAGCAGAAACCGCGGGCCCCGCGCCGGCACCGCCAAATAACCTACGTAAGACGCCAAGAAGCCCAGCGCGATCAGAAATGCGAAATATTGGAACTCCGGGTACCGCCGCTGGTGCCACAAAATAAACGCCACAAGCAGCACCGCCGGCACAAATAGCGTATACACGAGCTGCAAATACTCGGTCAGCAGCGGGCTGTAAATCCGTTCCAGCCAGATCGTCGGGTGTGCACCCCAAAACCGAAAATCCACCCCCGCCAGCCACCCGTCGGCGTCGTGGTGGCGAATCGCCGGAACCAGCACTGCCATCTCCTTGTAACAGGCCCCCACGTAGGGCAGAGGATACCAACTGCGGAAATACCAACTAGTGGGATTCGGCATCTTGATTTCAACCAGCAAGAGGGCCACCGCACCCACGTGCGCCGCCGCCAGCGCTGGGGCATTCGGGATCGCGTTCCACCACCCCGCCAGCAGAACGCTCGTGAATAGGAGGTAGCCGAGAATAATCTTGTCGACCGCCCAGAACTGCCGGTCTACCGCCGAGGCCTTCAGTAGGTCAGCCATCCAGCCTCTTTGTACCACGCGAGTGTTTTCGCCAACCCGTGCTCCAGATCCGTCTGCGCTTCAAATCCGAGCTCCTCGCGAGCCCGCGCAGTGTCGCAGGTCCAGGCCGCGCAAAGCCCTTCGGCTATCTTTTCCCGGGAAACAATGCTGGGCTTCCGGACAATCCACGCCCACGCTTCCGCGCAAGCCCCGACCGCCAGCGCCAGTTCGGGCAGAATCCGCACCACCCGCAGCTTAACTCCCATCAGGCGCGCCGCGCAGGCTGCGAGGCCGCTCCAGGAAACCGGCTGCTCGTGTGCCATAAAATACGTTCGCCCGGTGCCCGCCTGCGATGAGGCGAGGCTGACCAGCCCCGCTGCCAGATCGCCTGCGTAAATCGCACTGAACCAGCGTTCGCCACCCTGTATTTCGATCGACCAGCCCTTCGCCACCGGCTTCAGAATCTGAAACACATCCGTGTCGCGCGGTCCGTAGACCACCGGCGGCCGCACAATCACCGCGTCCGGGTAGGTCACCCGCACGAGCCTTTCGCCTTCCAGCTTGCTCTTGCCATAATTCGTCAGTGGGTGCGGTTCGGCGTCTTCGCCGATCGGACGGGTGGCCAGTTTCGCCGGCCCGATCGCCGCCAGCGAACTCACGTGTATCAGCCGCACACCGCTTCCCGCCATCGCCAGCAAGAGACTCGCCGTGGCGTTCACGTTGCCTTCGTAGTATTCCTCCGGCCGCAACGCCTTCGTGACCCCCGCCAGGTGGATCACCGCCTCCACTCCCAGCAGCGCCTCTCGCAAGCCCGCGCCCGTCTCCAAGTCGCCCGCCACCACTTCGGTTGCGCCCAAGGAAGCCGCATCCAGGGTTCGGCCCGCCTTCGGCCGCACCAGGCACCGCACGGGCAGGCCGCCGGCTCGCATCCGTTCCAACACATGGCTGCCGATCAGGCCCGTGCCACCGGTGAGCAGAATCATTTGGTTGGTTATTGCAATGTGCTGCGAAACGCTACTTCGCCGAAGTAGCTCTCAGCTACCGTGCCGGTATGCTGCGAGTTGATCTGGATACGCAGGCCCTTCACGCGCGGCGCCGGCTTGCCGTAAGCCCGCACGTAGTCCGCCGCCACGTTGCGGCTTTCCGTGGTCCACTGGTTGGCCTGCTTGGACCCGGATTCACAAACCACGGCCACGATGTGCACCAATGGAATCGAACTGACGCTTTCCATCGCTCCTTTTGGCGCTGCCGTGTCCCAGATATAGGAAATCACGTGCCGGTCATTGAACGCCACCAGCAACTGCGCCGCCTGGTCGTCCGTCGACGACTTGCGAAAATCGCCGCCGCCGGGAAGCTGCGCCACTTTCCAGCTCCAGGTCAGATATGGCATCTGAGCCGGGTCCACGTCCACCGATTTCTCGAGTGAGAACGACGAGCTGAGGCTCAACAGGTGTAGGCACGGGGTATCCGCGTCCTTGCACACCGAAACCATCGGTTTGCCGTGGTTTACCTTGATCTCCCAGCCCGCCGGTATGCGCCCGGCATCCCGCCCTGCCGTGCTCAAAACCACCATCGCCAGCGGCGACGTTTGGGCCACAAAAGCACATGCAAGAATCGGGATTAAGATGGCTTTGTACAAAGGAACTCTCACCAGGGCGATAGGTCTGTAGCTCTTATTCTATCGCAGTGCCGCAGTTTCGCGCCAGCTTGAGAGTGCTTGAGAGTACTGGCAGGTCGGGGCCGGCCGCTCATGTCGCAACGAAGAGGCGCTTAGAAATGCAGGCGCAGCCCCAGTTGCAGCATGCGTGGGCCACCGGTTCCCAAGAGCGGGGATAAGCCGCTGCCGGGGCTGCCGGTGCCCAGCATCATGTTCAGCATCGAAGACGACTGGCCAAACAGGGGGTTGTCCAGGTAACGAACCGGGTCGGCGAAATTGGCGTGGTTGAGCGCGTTGAATGCATCGACGCGAAATTGAAGCGCCAGCTTCTCGTGGATGGAAAAATCGCGGCTGACGGCCAGATCGAGCTGTGCCATGCCAAACCCTTCGATCGAGTTACGGCCCAGGCCGCCCTGCTGGCCGCTGGGCATCACCAGGAACGCGGCCGGATTCAGGCGGCGGCCGCCAGGCGCGTCCGGGTCGCTCAGCCAGAGCGGCTGGCTGAGCAACAGCAGCGGGCGGAAGGCATCGGTCAGCGTAATGCCGGCGTACTCTTCGCTTTCAAGGACGGTGATGGGGAAGCCGCTGCGGGCGCGCAGAATCGCATTGGCCGACCATCCGCCGGCCAAACGCCGCCAGTGGTTCTGCGGGAGGCGTTGCGGAACGGTATAGCCCAGCGTAGCGGTGAAGGATTGGCGCAAATCGAAATCGGACGCGCCGCGGTCGCTCGGCGCCGCGAAGCCGGCCCAAATCAGGAAGGCATCGCTCGAATCGTTGTCGATGGCGTGCGACCAGGTATACGACGCCAGACCGTTCCAGCCGCCGGCGAAGCGCCGCCGATACTGGGCTTCGAAGGCGTTGTACGCGGAGTGGCCGTCGTTGGTGGTCATCGCAAACCAGTAACCGGGCGAGCTGCCCAGGCCGCCCACTTCGCGGCGAATCAAATCGTACCCCGCGGAGCCGACGTATCCAGCCGAAACGACGTCATGCGCTCCCAGTGCCCGCTCCAGCGACAGGTTCCACTGGGCGGCGGCCGGTAGGCGCAGGTTGGGCAGAAAGGCGAAGCTGAGCCCGGTGGGATAGAGCCCGGAGTAGCCTTCGAAGCTGGCCACGCTCAACGGACCGCCGTTGATGGAATCGGCGGCGATGCTCATGCTCGAGTCGTAATACAGGCCGCCGCCAGCGCGCAGGACCGTCTTGTTGTCACCGGTGAGGCGCCAAGCGAGACCCAGCCGCGGCGCGAGGTCCCGGTAAGATGTCGGCCACAGCGAGGTGACGGGCGGGCAACAGAGCGAGGAGATCTTCGAAAACGGCGTCACGGTTCCCGTCGCGTAGTCCAGAAAGTTGGCGGTGGTGGAGGGAACCGGCGCCGGACTGAATTCCCAGCGCAGGCCCGCCGTTAGCGTCAACCGCGGGGAGACGCGCCACGTGTCCTGAATCCACAGCGACAGCTCCGCCACGCCGGCCGATTCGTCCACCGCCTCGCTGGTTGCGATCCACAGGTTCTGTTCGGTTGCCAGGCCCGCGACGCTGTCGGCGATCACGCCGAGCGAAGGGGTGGCATCGCGCCGGATGGCGAGCACGCGCCGGAAATCCGCGCCCACTTGCATGTCGTGTTTAGCGAGATGGAAATCGAGCGAGCCGGTGGTTTGAAACTGGCGCTGGCGGCGGCTGCCTTCCTCTCCGGAAACCAACTGGCCGATTCCGCCGATGGTGAAGCGCACCAGGTAATCGCAGTCTTCCGTGACGTGCAGGAAGGCAGTGGTGAGCGGCTGCAACTGGCAGCCCGGGCCGGTGGCGCCGCCGCCGCCGTTCCACAAAGAGTATGCGCTGGACTGGCTCTCGTTGGCGCGCACGGTGAGAATGGTGCGAGCCGTGGGATGAGCGGTCAGCCCCAAGGTGAGGCTCTGGAACCCCAGGTCGATGCGGTTCACCTGGAAGGTGCCAAACTGGTTTTCCGACGGCGCGTTGCTATAGCGGCCAAACAGGTAGACGCGGGAACCGATCGCCTGATCGACGCGGACGCTGCCGGCGGTGAGCGCCGCCGGTTGCTCGGACCGGCCCACCCAATTCCCGATGCCCGTGGTGAGCGCCCCCTCGTTCGGCGCGGGGTAAATGCCCAGCACGGCCTGCGCCCAGGAGCCGGCGGTCTGGCGCGCGGCCAGCGATGGCACGGGCTGGTTCCACACGTAGGGCTGCGTGAGCCCCAGGTGCTGGAAGGACAGGAAGACGAAGGTGTGGTTGGCGTGCAGCGGGCCGCCCAGCGTCTGGCTGATGTCGTTGAGCCGCACCGCGCCGGGGCCGAGATTGGCCTGATTGGCGAACCAGTCGTTGGCCGCCAGAGCTTCATTGCGCCATTGGTAAGCGAGCGATGCGTGCCATTGGTTGGTGCCGGATTGGCTGGTGATGGCAATCTGCGCCCCCGGTAAGCGCCCCATCTCGGCACCGGTGCTGGAAGTGCGGATGGAAAACTCGTCCACCACTTCCGGGGAAATCAGCGAATCCAGGCTGCCGAACGCGCTCACCGGCGGTAAGGTCCCGCCGGTCGATTGCGCCGGTATGCCGCCGGCGGTCACACCGTTGTTGGCGCTGACCCCATCCACCGTAAAGTAGTTCGTGTTGGGCCGCTGCCCGGCGGTGGTGAATTGGCCCGCCTCGCCGCGCGTCGCCGGCGTGACGTTGGTGCCGGGCGCCGAGTCCAGAAGCTGCAACAGTCCCCCACCGTTGAGCGGCAAGCGGGCGATCTCGTCGTGCTCGAAGGCGGTTTCGGGGGCGGCGTCCTCACGGTCGAGCGGCGACGGCGTTCCTTCCACGGTGACGGTTTCGAGTATGCTGCCCACCGGAAGCACGAAATCGGCCGCGGCTGTCTGCGCTTCCGCCAGCGCCAGCCCGAAGCGCACCAAAGTGCGGAATCCCTCCTTGCGCACGGTGATTTTGTAGACTCCGGTTTCGAGCGGACTCACCGCGTACGCCCCGCCGACTTCCGATTCCGCGCTGCGGCGAAACCCGGTTTCCTGATTGGTGACAGTGATCACGGCACCGGCGATGCCGCCGCCGGAGGTGTCGAGCACGTGCCCGGCCAAGCTCGAGTAGTGTTGCGCAGCCACGGGCTGTCCGGCCATGAAAATGGCTGCCAGGACCGCCATGAGACCGCCCGTACGCATTACTTTTACTCTAACAGCCGGACTGGGAAGCTCGTCGGGTGAAAAGCAGGCGCGGGACGGGCATGGCTTCTGCGTTTGGCGCCCGGCATCCACACATTCCCAATCCTTTCCCGACTTATTCCCGGTTCATTCATGCCCAATGTCCCGCCAGATTGGGTTAGTGTCGAGGTGCCGCTGTGGACACTTGGCGTACGCTCCATGCCAACTATCCTGGTCACACGAAACGGGCGAATCGAAAAGGCCTGGGTAGGTGCGCTCTCTCGCGACGAGGAACGCAAGGCGGTGGCCGACGAACTTTTGAAGATCGGGAGAGACGCAAATCGCCGTTCCCAGGCGTTTGACAAGCCGGTTGGGCAGGTATTACCTTCCATGGATGTCACCCTTAGGAGGGTCGCTCATTGCGGGGCGTCGTAGTGGCTAACGGCGGGATCGAGGAGCGTGCCGGGCGGTAGCGTCTCATCAGGTCCGGCTCACTATGCGACAATTTGAATCGACCGTAGTCTTCTCCTGGCGAGCGCTCCTATTTAGAGGGAGTTTCTATGCGCGGAAACTGCACATGTCTCGTGGAATCCATAGTTGCGCTGATTTTAATCGCGACCGGTGTCGCTTCGGCGGGTCCCATTAACGGTGTGGTCGTTGAAGACCGCTCCGGCAATTCGGTAGGCTTCGCCGAAGTGCGCGTCGTCCGCCTGGCTGACGCGGCAGTCCTGGCGGATCTGGAGACGGATTCCGACGGCCGCTTTCGCACCCCCGACCTTGCGCCTGGCGAATACCGCCTCCGGATTTCGAAACCGAACTATCTGGACGCAACCCTGCCTTTTCGGGTGGAAGAATCTGCCAACCCACCGGAAATGCTCTCGGCGAGGCTCGTGCGTTGTGGCGCCATCGCTGGCCGGGTCACCGACGCCGAAGGGCAACCGCTGAGCGGCGCTACCGTATTCGCGATGAAGCGCGCGGCCGATGACGCGCCTCTGCGTCCCAGCCTGGACCGCGCCGGCAGTGTCGCCACGGTTGACGAGACCGGCTCCTATCGTCTCTATCACCTGCCTCCCGGCCGTTATGCCGTGGCTGTGGCATATGGCCACTCGACCATCGCGGTGGGCACTTACGGCGGTCTGGAACCTGTGCCTGCCGCAGGTTCGGGGGTGTTGCTCTTCCCCAGCAATTCGCATCCGAGAACCTTCGAGATATCCTCCGGCGACGAGTACGCCGGTATCGATTTTGCAGTCGCCCCGGGCGGGACGCACAGCGTTCGCGGCAAGGTCGAATCGCCCGACAACCGAACCGGCTTCTGGCTGTCTCTTGTTGCCCACGAACAGCCCGCCCTGGCGACGGCCGTTGCGCAAGCCGGACCCAACGGCGACTTTCGCTTCGATGGTATCCCGCCGGGCTCGTACGATCTGTTGGCATCGGGGCCGGTGCTGGGAAGAAGGCAGCAAGGGGCCGAACTCGACGATAAACCGCTGTTCGGGCGCATTACAGTCGACGTGGGCGCGACCGACGTTGCCGGCCTGACCGTTCCGCTGCAACATGGTCGCCCGGCCTCGTTCATTTTGCGCACACTGGCCGATGGAGCCAAGTGCAGCTCAGGCATCGTGAAGTTGACGTTGCAGCCGGTGGAAGACTGGGCCGCGCAACTCGACCGCGAGGTTGAATTAAGCGCAACCAAGCCCGTGCGGGTCGACAATCTGGCGCCCGGCCTTTATCGGCTGGCGCTTGATGGCATTGCGCCGGAATGCCGCATCGCAGGGGAAACCACGATTGATGCCGGCAAGGCCGACGCGCCCATCGCAATCGCCGTGGAATCCACGCCTCTGGAGGCTACTCACAAATGACGTTGCACACCACGCTCTTTCGGACGTGCGCCCTCGTATTGTCCATTGCGGCAATGAGTCTCCCTGCCCAGGACCGGAGTTCGACTGGCTCAATCGGTGGTTCGGTCCTGGACGACGGAACGGGCAAACCGATGGCCCAGGTGGCAGTGATTGTTCCCGCGGGAGCGAAGTCTCTCGAGACGAAGACCAATTCGAATGGGCACTATGAGTTTCGCGACGTTGCCCCAGGCCTGTGCCGCATGGTTGCTTACTCCCTCGTGGGCGCGTCCGGTTCGAGAACCATCACGCTCGGCCCTGGCCAGCACCTCGCCTCAATCGATTTTCGCCTCGAAGCCTTCGCATCCGCCGCCGGTAAGGTTGTGGACGACAACAAAGAACCGCTGCCCGGGATGGTTGTCGAGCTGATTGCGCGTGAATATCAAAACGGATCCTTGCGTTACGTCTTGGCCGGCCCGATGGCTCAGACCGACGACCGGGGCCAGTACACCTTGACGGGTGTCGCGCCGGGTCGCGGGTACCTGATTCTGGCTCGTAAGCCTGGCCCGTCCCTTTCCGCTATTTCGGACGTGCCGGCGGATGCGGCACTGCGGAAGCCGGTATTGATTCCCACCTGGTTCGGAGACAGCGATTCGACCGACGGCGCGGAGATCGTAACTCTTGGCCCAGGCGAACGGCGGGAGGCGATTGACATACGTGTGCGGCGATCGCCATCACAATGCGTCGAGGGCGTTCTGGACGCGGAAGGCGTGCCCGCACCGCTGGGGTTCTTTTTCGAGCCGGAGAGGCCAACGAGCGGCAGGTTCGAGGATGGTGCGGCGCTCCTGATGCAGCCGCGCGGCCAAGCCGGGGCCGATGGCCGCATTCGCTTGTGCAATCTGACCGCAGGCACGTACCGGCTCACGGCTTTCGGGGAAAATCTGCCGTCCCTCGGGGAAACGATCGTGGCCGTCGGAAAAGAGGATGTCCGTAAGCTCAGCCTGACGGCCCATCGCCCTGCCCCGGTCGTGGGTGAAGTGGCTATCGAGGGCGTCCAGCCGGCCCAGCCTTTGCCGTCGAAGCTCGGCCTCGCCCTGAGTCCTGTGGTGCCGCGGCTTGGTGTGAGAGGCGAAGAGGGTCTGGTAGCACAATCCAGCATTCCGGGCGCCTTCTCATTCGGCGGCGTGCTGCCCGATGAATACGCCGTCGAGATTCGGAACGTCCCGCCCGACTTCTACATCAAGGACGTTACCTACGGCGGCGCGAGCGTTCTCCACCTGCCTCTGCGGGCCGATGCCGCCACGGCTTCCGCGCACTTGCACATCGTCCTGGCCAGCGACGGCGGCACCATCGCGACGAAGGTCGCCGACAGAGACGGGAACCCGGTTCAGGACTGCAATATCGTGGTCGTTCCCACCGAAACCGGCTCTGACGCCGCGCTCGCCGACGCCATCGCTACCGGCCGGACAGATCAGTATGGGGCATACTCATCGCCGAGGCTCGCGCCGGGCAAGTATTACGTCCTGGCGACCGCTGCCCGTACTGGACGCTCACCCGAGTTCATCGGCAAGCTCACGCGTGCGCTCAATCGGCTGCAGGATGTCGAGCTTGGGGCTGGCGCAAGCGTGCAGGTCTCGCTTTCGCCCACGGGTCTCGACTGAAGCCGACCCATGGCGCGGCGGGCGGGCCGGCGAGGCAGGACCTTCGAGTCCGCGCCAGGCTGTTGGCCAACAGGAACCGGACGACCAAGACCCTGCTCGACAAGCGGGTGTTCCATTTGATATCATTAAATGGAACACGTGCTGTTTTTTTCTCCCGCACAACCCCACGACCGGCCATCCTATATCCTCAGTCGTTCTGCCGAGGAGTAAAGCGTAACAACCTATGGCTTCCAACACTTATTCTCAGGGCGCTCAAGTCGAACACGCCAAGTTCGGTTTGGGCACCGTGACGTTCAGCAGTGAAGAGCGGATCGTCATCAAATTCGACGATCACGGCGAAAAGAAATTTGTCACCAACATGGTGATGGGCAGTTTGAAGAAGAGCGACCGGCAGCCTCCGGCTGAAAAGCGGGGCTCACGGAAACGAAAGGTCGCGCCGGCCGCAGTGTAGCGGCGGCGCGTCGAGGAACTTTGGCTTGAACGCACTGCAAAAACGTTTGTTTGAAGAGGCACGGAAACGAAATCCGAACCTCACCATACCGGCCGACGCCCAGCCGGCCACGGGCTGGACCGAAGCCGACCTGTCCCTGATCAAGCAGGGAGTTGGCGATAAGACCACCAGGCAGGCGGCGGCGCCCGGCGAAGGCGCCGAATCGAATGAATCGCCGACCGGCGAGCAGGCCGGCTCGGTGGTCACCTATTTTGACGCCAAGGGGTTCGGCTTCCTGCGCCCGGACGATGGCGGACGGGACATTTTCTTCCACGTCTCGCGTCTGGCTGAGGGGCTGGCGACCGACCTGCGGCCGGGCACACGCGTGCTCTACGAACTGGGCATGGACCGCGCCGGCAAGATGGCGGCTAGCAGCGTCCGCATCGCGCCCAAGGAAACCACTGCGTAGCGCGCTCGCGAATAACGCTATAATGTAGAAAACTCGCGCCGGCGCCGGCTTCTCCGGCCGGGCGCCGGTTTCGCGTTCCTGGCATCGTTCATGTTCGACAATCTCTCGGAAAAGCTGCAAAGGGTTTTTAAGAACCTCCGCGGCGAAGGCAAACTCTCGGCCGAAAACATGGAAGCGGCATTGCGGGAAATCCGCATGGCGCTGCTCGAAGCCGACGTCAATTTCCGGGTGGTCAAACAGCTCATCGAGAACATCAAGCAGAAGGCGATGGGCGAAGAAGTGCTGGCGGCGCTTTCGCCTTCGCAGCAAGTCGTCAAGATCGTTCACGAAGAGCTGATCAAGATTCTCGGCAGCCATGAATCGAAGCTGCGCTTTGCCAATGAGCCGCCCAGCGTGTTTCTCGTCGTGGGACTGCAGGGTTCCGGAAAGACCACCAGCACGGGCAAGCTGGCGCGATGGCTATCGCACAACGGGCACCGGCCGCTGATGGTTTCGGTGGACGTGTACCGTCCGGCGGCGCGCGAGCAGCTTAAAGTAATCGCGCGCGAGATCGGCCAGCCGGTCTACGAAGGCGCGGCTGATGAGAAGCAGCCGATGGAACTGGCGCGCGCGGCGCGGCGCGAAAGCGTGAACAGCGGCCGCGACGTGCTGCTGGTGGACACGGCCGGCCGGCTGCACATCGACGATCAACTGATGGGAGAGCTGAGCGAACTCAAGCAGCAGCTCAACCCGGTCGAGATTCTGTTCGTGGCCGACGCCATGACCGGGCAGGACGCGGTGAAATCGGCCGATGAGTTCCACAAGCGGCTGGGTATCACCGGCGTGATCCTCACCAAGATGGATGGCGACGCGCGCGGCGGCGGCGCGCTGTCGATCCGCCACGTGACCGGCCAGCCATTGAAGTTCGTCGGCGTGGGAGAGAAGTTCGACGCCCTGGAACCGTTCCACCCGGACCGCGCGGCAAACCGCATTCTGGGCATGGGCGACATCCTGTCCTTTATCGAAAAGGCCGGAGAAGCCATCGATCAAAAGCATGCCGTCGAGATGCAGCGCAAGCTGATCGAAAACGAGTTCACGCTGGAGGATTTCCGCGATCAGCTGCGGCAGATTCGCAAGCTGGGCCCGCTGAGTTCGCTGCTCGACATGATGCCCAAGGTGGGCATGCTGAAGGACTTGAAGGACGTCAAAGTCGACGAAAAAGAGATCGAGCGAGTGGTGGCGATTATCGATTCGATGACGCCTCGCGAACGCGATAATCACATGATCATCAATGGGAGCCGGCGCCGGCGCATTGCGCGCGGCAGCGGCACCAGCGTGCAGGAAGTCAACCAGTTGTTGAAGCAGTACGCGCAGGCGCGCAAGATGATGAAGGGCCTTTCCGGCGGCTTCATCGGGCGCAAACTCGGCAAGATGAAGATGCCCGCCGGATTTCCGTTTGGCAACCTGCCGGGAATGTAAGAGTTTCTTGAGAACGACTATGGAGTATCAATGCTGATGATTCGTCTGGCGCGGTTTGGCGCCAAAAAGAAGCCGTTTTACCGCGTGGTGGTAATCGAGAAGGAGCGCGCCGCGAAAGGCCGCAACCTGGAGGTGGTGGGCCACTACAACCCTGTGACCCAGCCGGCGCAGGTATTGCTCCAGCGCGAGCGCATCGAACACTGGGCGCGAAATGGCGCGCAGGTGTCGGACACCGTGAAGCGGTTGCTCGAAAAGTATCCGGCGCCGGCCGCGCAGCCCGTAGCCTAGAACGGCTAGCCTTGCAGTTGTGGATGTCCCGGGCGGGCGCCGCATCGCGGCGTCCCGCCTTCGGGTACCATGGGGTTAGGAGCGGGATGCATGAAACAGTTGGTTGAGGACATCGCGAAGGCTCTGGTCGACATCCCGGAAGAGGTTTCCGTCCGCGAGGTACTGGGCGAGCAGGTGACCGTGCTGGAGTTGAAAGTGGCCGCCAGCGATCTGGGCAAGGTGATTGGCAAGCAAGGCCGCACCGCGCGCTCGATCCGTACCATTTTGGGCGCGGCAGGGATGAAGCTGAACCGGCGCTTCACGCTGGAAATTCTGGAGTGAGCTCGCCGGAA
>Ga0074045_10002715_pt1 | contig 16268 bp, 15 predicted proteins | sample BogForMeECP23OM2_FD_94442 | JGI IMG/M metagenome (GOLD analysis project Ga0074045, IMG submission 94442) | Bog forest soil microbial communities from Calvert Island, British Columbia, Canada - Bog Forest MetaG ECP23OM2 | ecosystem: Environmental > Terrestrial > Soil > Wetlands ...
TATATACTTTTTCCGTGTCCTTCGCTAAGCAGCTTCTTCTTGTCGATGTCCACCGCTCGGCGTGGGCGAATCTGCTTTTGCTTGAGGGCTGCACGGCCCTTGCCGGCGAGGAACTGAAGCGAGACTTCCGCATTTCACACGGCAGCATTCTCTGCACGCTTAGCCATATTTACGACGGCGAGAGAGTGTGGCTGGATTGTTTGCAGACCACCGCGGACCTGGGAACCTGGCGGCTGCCGCAAGGCCCCGCACCGGAACTCTCGCTTGATGCCCTCAGAAAGAAGTGGCCAGAGATCTGGGCGGGGTTCGATCACTGGATCGAGGAGCAATCCGAGCGCAGCCTAATGTGCGAGGTGATGCTACAGCTTCCTGGCGGAGTCGAGCAGCGCTTCCCTCGCTGGAAAATCGTGCGGCATGTGCTCGAACATTCCACGCTGCATCGCGGACAGGTGGTCGGCATGATTCGCATGCTCGGCCACCAGCCGCCTCGCAACAGCCCGATGGATTACTATCTTGCGGGCGAACCTCGATTGGTGCTTCCGCACCACTGAAGATTGCAGAGCGTGTTCGCGGCAGAAACAAACAATGGCGCCGCGATGCAGGACGATCCTCAGGTCTGGCTTCTTTTTGCGAGACATGCGAGTAGCCGCCCGCGACCCGAGCCACCCCGCCTTTAGCCCCAAGAAACGTCGAGTTTCGGAAGTGCATCGGGGCTGGTCAAGATGTATTCATGACGGTCAAGCTTTGTGTCGTCGAGGCACCGTGTGGCCGCTTGACGGGCGACGCGAAGCTTGTGGAATCCCAGTTTCTCCACGATGCGGCGGCTAGCGTCGTTGCCGTCGAAGTGCCCGATGCTGATCGCCTTCGCGCCAAGGCGGCCGAACGCGTAACGAATAGCGGCGTTTGCCGCCTCCGTCGCCATGCCCTGTCCGGCGTAGTTCCGCGCCACCCAATAACCGGTCTCATAGACATCTGCCTCATCGGTGGGATCCAATGCGGTTCGGACGACGAAATCCCCGTTGATCCTGTGGAATCCGGCCAATGCGATCCCTGCCTGGCTCTGGAAGTTCATCATCCGTCGAATGGATTGCTCCAACGCTTGCCGCGGTCGTTGGTTGTCGAACGCCCAAGCCATCCAAAGCTGCAAATCATCCCACGCATCTTCCTTGGCGGCCTGGATAGCATCCAAATCGTCAAGAACTGGCGGACGCAAGACCAGGCGCGGCGTCACGATGGGCATTAAGTGGCGCATAGAGCGCTTCAGCGCTGAGGAGAGGCCGACGGAGGGTTGGCCGCAGACGCCTGCGCCCCATGGTCGTTGCCATCCGTCTTCAGCAGCGGCTCATCCACCGGTACTTCATCCTTCACCAGGTCCGTCTTCACTTCCACTTTCTGGTCGCCCTGCGGATTGATCTCCGTCTCAAACGTCTTATATCCGGGCAGCGCGACTTTGATCTTGTGGGCGCCAGGTGCAATCACCAAACCTCGGCCCACGCCCTGGAACTCTGCCACGTGTCCTACGAACGATCCATCCAAAAAGACCGCGGCTCTCGACGGATTTACCGAAATCTTAACCGTGGATGTCACGTCGGGAAGGACTCCCATAGGAGCCTTCGCCATCGCCACTTCCACCACTTGTGTCTCTCCAGGCTGCACAACAAGCCGCTCCGTGAAGTCGCGATAGCCGTTCTGCCGCACTGTAATCGCGTGCTCCCCCGGCATAAGCAGGACCTTCTTCGATCCCCTGAGTTCCTTCAGGTAACCAACGTATTGTCCATCCACCCATACACCTGAAGTCTTCTCAACCTTTGATCTTCCCTGGAACTGAATCTCCGCCATCACCTCGTTTCCGGCGTATACCGCTGGTGTAAACAGCAACGCCAGAAGGGCGAGGGCGATCCACATCCGATGAAAGCCGAGCAGCGCTCGTTTCATAAAGCCTCCTTTTTCGATGAGGTACAGAATGAAATAAGCATTACGGATGCCAATCGTAAGTTGCTGATAAAACATAGCTTGCGAGTCAGGATCAGGGGCAAAAACACCCGCGGGTATGTAGATTGTTCGCCAGGTCGCCGGGGCGCATATCAGCGGCTAGACAGTCTGCCAGGTGCCAATGTCTCGCAGTTCTTGCGAGACTTGGGATTAGGCTTGGGACTTGGGCACCCGGCCACCCTTCACCTCTTCGGACACACCACGCACCGCACCGGCATCTCCTCGCACCGGCAGCGCTTGGGAATATCGCCTCTACCCCGCGCCTTGGCCGAACAAGTTAACAGGCACCAAGTCTCCCGATAGATTTCAAACATCCCCTCACTAAGCGGCCCGTAGTTAAAGTGCACCGTCACCCTGGGAATAAACGCATCCGCCGGAACCACATACCACAAATTCTCCCGGATCACATACGCGACCAGAAAATCGATGTCCTCCAGCGTATACAGTTCCCCGCTGCCGGCAGCCCTCGCACTGCATCGCGTGTTTCGATGGCTGGTCGCGCACTTCACCTGTACCTTCCAAATCCGCTGCCCACCATCCACCCCAAAGTCATAAGGACGGCTGTCTCCCCACGGCTTCAGCACTGGAAATCCCAACATCGTAGCCTTCGCCAGGAATGCAGCCTCCACCGCCTCCCCCAGCCGCTTGCGCTCAGGCACGCCCACCGCCTGAAGGTCGATCACCTCTTCCTCGCTCTCCCGCTCCCTACCTGAACTGTCGTTGTTCTCTTGCATAAACAGAAAAAGCGCAGCCCGTAGGCCGCGCTCGAAAGACGCTCCTTTGCAATATTCGGCTCGCCATCGTTTGTCATCCCGAGCGAAGCGAGAGCCTGCCCTGAGCGAAGTCGAAGGGGACCCTGGTTTCCCCACCCCAAAAACACAAACGGCGCAGACCAAAAGGCCTGCGCCGCTTTTTTCGATCTTATAGATCTATTATATCATATTGCATAGGCTAAAAGAGACATATTAGCCCTAACTATTTCATCCGTCGAATCAACCACTTGACCCAAAAACCAAGCCTCCAGGGCCTTGACAGGAATTCCGTCAAAACGGCAAAAGCCGGATTTTCAGGATTCCTCGTGCAGGACTGACTCGATGTCCCGCGCGCCGTGCAGAACCCGGACGATCTCAACTCCTTTTGGGAGCGGCACGTAGAAAATTACGTAGCGGCCAACCGGGAGGCTGCGGAGGTCGGTTGCCAACCCCGGCCGGCTCCGGCCCATGTGGGGTTGGCGAACTAAGGCACAAAACTGACTGTCAATGGGCGGCGAATCGATCGGCGTGCTTCAGACTGCCTTCGGCGATGAAAGCCCAAATATCGGCGAGATCGGCCATTGCTCGCGGGCGTACGACTACGCCGGGCATCACTTGCGGCTGGAAGCTGTGCGGGTGGTGAGCCGTTTGCGTCCTTCACGTTTCAGCTCAGCAACACTCCAGGGACGCGCAGCGCCGCTGTGCATGCCTTCGTGAATGTCGTGCCGGAGCTGCTCCAACTTCGCTGCGCGCATCTGATCTTCTGCTTCCATCAGGCGCAGGGCTTCACGGACGACCTCGCTGGCGGAGTTGTATCGTCCGGAGGAAACCTTCTGACGGATCAGGCCTTCGAGTTCGGGAGTGAGGTTGACGTTTATGGGCATGGGACAGGAAATAGCATCCCTGGCAAGGATTGTCAATCATTGACATGGGCGATAAAGCACTAGGGCGCGAGGCCTGGAGTGCCCACCTTCCAAAAATCGCGGAAGGTGGGGCAGCCTCATTCGTGACAGGGCAAGCACTAAGAATTCAAAGGTGGGCCAGCCCCCAGCAATCAGCAATTTCTTTGTGCCCGTGCCGAATTGGGAAGGCAATGGTATCGGCAGCAGCCTCAGTTTTGGTGAAACCTGACAAGGCCAAAGGTAAAGATGGGCCACCCCTCATGCCTCGCTTCTCTTGGGAGACATGGAAATTCGACAGACCGGGCCACCCGCCCGCCGGGGATGAAATCTAGACCGGCCTACTACCCAGCCTCCTATGCAGCCTTCACGTCGACCCCTACCCAAAGATATCCGTGCAGAACAACACCGTTTCCGGCATCCGCTCCCGAAATCTGCGACGCCAGCGCGCCAGACACAATTGAAATAATCCCCGAAATCGCCGCTAGGACTGGCGAGATGGTGGCCAGCGCCGCTGTGACAGCCGTGAAGTCCTTCATGTCCGTTGCAAGCAAATGTTCCAGCGCCTTTGTCCCCTGCTCATCCCACGTAGCCTCCCAACCCCACCAATGGAGTTTCACCTTCCCGTGTTGTTCCATGGTGGAGATATCGGCGCCGATGGCGGCGACGACGTTCAGGTCCTGCAACCATGACTGAATGGTTCCCGAGGGCGTGGATGCGCCAACTGGGTTCGCAGATGTCGCACTCGGACTTACCTGAGCAGCCGCGTTCGACTTGCTCAGAGCTGCCTGTGCGAGCGCGACCTGCCCGGGGAGAAGTGTTGAGGCCGGGGCTGCGGCAATTACCGCCTGGGACCGCGATCCGGCCGGGAGGCTCGCCGCTGTGCTAAGAGACCAGCTGCCAGGCATTCCTACGACCAGGTTTGAGTTTGAAATTGTTGCGACGATACTGCTGAGTTGCTGCGTGTTCATTTTAGCGATCCTCCCTTCTAACGGGCAGGGATTTTACAATGGGAGGTGCGAGTGTGCAAATTTGCCGGTGTCGGACGTGCGGCCACCGGTAGCCCGCCCAAGCGGAGCCTTGGTTTTCTGCGCATTTTGCTCAGGTGTTTGATTACCATCGCCGAGTCTGCAGCATCTGCGCTTCATCCATCCCCGCCACGGCCAGGCCCTTCATCGCCCCCGTCAGGTCTTCGCTAACTTCAAGTAATACTTTAGGGTCTTGAGAATGCGCTGCGGCTTTGACTATGGCTCTGGCTCTCTTTTCGGCTTCTACTGGGTCCGCGAAGGTGGTGGAATCCTTCATGAAGATGCCGCTGCCTACGAAGACGGCTTCGGCACGTAGCTGCATGACTAGGCTGGCGTCGGCGGGGGTGGCGATGCCGGGTGCCCCATGTCTCGCTTCTTTTGCGAGACATGGGAACGGGAGCGTCGAGACCTGCGCCACCCGCCGTCGTCAGGGCCGTCTGAGCTCGTAGAAGAGGAGGTGTGTCGGCGACGCGCAGGGACCGCCCCCCATGTCGACCGAAATAGAGCCGTCCTGGTGGACGGCCACGGTGAACTTCGGTCCGGCGGTAGCGGGGCCACAGAGTGCCTGTAGCGTCCCTTGCTGCCCCGGTAGGATTGTGACCGTTGTCAGGCCGTAGGACGTGGTTTTGCCGAAAGAAACGTTCACAAGCAGGTCCTTGAGGGTTTCGGCGCTTGGCGTAGTTATGTCCTGGTGTCCAGCGTGTGGGATGTTGTCGGTGGCCACCCCGACTGGAACCTGGGCAGCACAGACTGCGCTTCCGAGAGCAACAAACGCGACGAGTGACATGATCAATTTCATATGGACTTCCTCCATCTCCATTGTTGACCTAACTGGGCGCGTCCCTTATTAGGCCGCATCAATATACATGAAAGGCGGGTTAGAGGAGCAAAGGGCCGGGTGCCCATGTCTCGCTGGTTTTGCGAGACATGGGAATGGATTGCATCGAGACCTGTGCCACCCGCCGACGTTCGTAGGGTCTGGGAAGGGGAACAACGTCTTGAAAGATCACAGCCAGCCACCACTTTGGGAAATTCCACCCTTAAACTAGGGATGAATGCCCTTCTCCTTCATGAGCTGGTCGTAGCGCTCTCGGTAGAGTTCCTTGACCACAAAGGCTGGCATCAGTGCGTTCCAGACGTTATGGATTCTCTTGTCAATGTTCGCTCCATCAAAGTGGAAATGTGCCTGTAGCTCTGTCGTGATGCAGAGTAAGATAGCGGCCGCCTCTGAAATATGAGTGCTTAGCGATCGCAGATGTCGATCTTCCAGATCGGTTCTCACCTCATGCGGCAGTGAATCGCTAACGTAGAAAATACCAGTGCGCATGAGTCCGTCGAATGCGCCGTGAGCCATCGCGGAATACTGACGCCACGGCCCGTAGACAAGTGTCTTTAGAAATTGCTGGTGCGGGCTGAATGTTCCACCAGCTTGCGGGCTCCTGATGTACCTCCCCAGAGTTGGCCACTCCTTCTCGGCCATGACGTCGGCCACGGTGAGGCCGTTCTGCCTGATATCGAAGTCGATTTCGGCTCGTCCCTTCGCAATCCACTGATCCCACTCTGGCTCGCCACCGTATCGGGCCTCGTCCTCATCGAACCCCATCAGGAGCTTCTTGTAGCCGTACTTCCGGAACCGGGGGCCGTTTCGGCCGGGATCTTGCAAGATCGTGGTGACGTTATACAGTCCGTCGATCATGTTGCGGACCAGTGGAAACGCAACGACCGAATACGGGGCCTTCCAATGGCAATCGCTCTCGCGGCGCTCATCGGCATTGAGGTAGAAGAGCAGGTCGTAGGTGTACTGCGCTTGACGAATGAGGACGTGGAGGTCGAAGGCTACAAATTCTGGAGCGGTGATTAGCTTAGGTGCCTCACGCTTGATCTTCTGGGACAGCACCTCGGCAATCTGACCCAGCGGCTTTTGGAACGTGCCAGCGTCAATGTCGATCACTCCAGACGTGTCCTCAGGCACCTCTCCAACCTCCTACCATCCCCTAGTCTGGAGCATCTGCGCCTCATCCATGCCCGCCACAGCCAGGCCCTTCATCGCTCCCTGCAGGTCTTCGCTGACTTCGAGTAATACTTTAGGGTCGTTGAAGTGCGTGGCGGCTTTGACGATGGCGCGGGCTCGCTTTTCGGCTTCTACCGGGTCGGCGAAGGTGGTCGAGTCTTTCATGAAGATGCCGCTGCCTACGAAGACGGCTTCGGCGCCTAGCTGCATTACCAGGCTGGCGTCGGCGGGCGTGGCTATGCCTCCGGCGGAGAAGTTGGGGACGGGGAGCTTGCCGGTTTTGGCTACCATTCTTACCAGTTCGTAGGGCGCGCCGTGCTCTTTGGCTTTGGCGTAGAGTTCTTCTTCGCCTAGGACGGTTAGGATTTTCATCTCCTGCACGATCTGGCGGATGTGCTTGACCGCGTGGACAACGTCTCCGGTGCCGGCCTCCCCTTTGGTGCGGATCATGGCTGCGCCTTCGGCGATGCGGCGCAGAGCTTCTCCGAGATTGCGCGCGCCGCAGACGAATGGGACCTTGAAGGCGTGCTTATCGACATGGTGAGCTTCGTCGGCGGGAGTAAGCACTTCGGATTCGTCAATGTAGTCGACGCCGAGCTCCTGAAGAATTTGGGCTTCGGCAAAATGTCCGATGCGGCACTTCGCCATCACCGGAATCGACACGGTCGCCATGATCTCGCGAATCTTCTTCGGCGACGCCATGCGCGCAACCCCGCCTTCGGCGCGGATCTGCGCGGGCACGCGCTCAAGCGCCATCACGGCAACGGCTCCAGCCTTTTCGGCAATGGAAGCCTGCTCAGCGTTCGTCACGTCCATAATCACGCCGCCTTTTAGCATCTCGGCTAGGCCGGTCTTCAGGCGGAGGCTGGTGTTGCTACCGTTGTTGTTCGACATTTGGGGATACCGTGGGTACCTTTTCGCAAGCGCGAAGGATGAGCCGGCGACGCGACCGCCGACATTCTTATTTTACAGGGCATTCATCATTCGCGGTACTACGGAGATGGTGGTCTCAAGAATCTTAAACACGGAGGACACGGGGAGCACAGGGTAAGGCGGGAGCACAGGGTAAGTCGTCACCGTTCTACGTACTTCGCGAACATTTTTTCGGGGTCGATGGCTATGAAGATGCCGCGGCTGCGGGCGAGGACTTCGCCTTTGTCGTTGAGGATTTCGGCGGCGTTGACGTGGGTGCGGCCCTGGACTTTTATCTCGTGGCCTTCCACTCTTAGCGGCTTGTGCAGCGGGACTGGCTTTAGATATTCGACCGTCATTTCCCTGGTGAGCGCGATTACGTGATGCAGTTTGTTTACTTTTCCCATGGCATCGTCGAGGATGCAGGCGATTACGCCGCCGTGGCAGTGACCGGGGGGTCCGGTGTAACGACTGCTAAGGCGGAATTTGCAGACGAAGGTTTGACGGGCTTCGTCGAGGATGAACTTCAGGCGCATGCCCTGGGGATTGTCCTGGCCACAGACAAAGCAGTTGTTTTTCTGCATTTTCAGGTAGCGGGTGTCGTGGCCTTGAGGCTTTGCGGGCATGAGGGATTTTATCGTGATTCTGTTAAGGGCGTCGAAGGCCCACTTCTCGCAGAAGAGGCGAGAAGTGGGGCACCCCGGGTGTATGCCCCGGAGGCCTTGTATTAGATATCGTCCACGCAGCACTACTCCGACAAGTTGATGCTTCTCACTCTGGCCGAATTCCTGTATACATATCGGTTTTGGAAATCTTTGCATTGGAGCCCTCTGTGAAATCGAATCGCCCGACCGCTGGGAGTTTTGCGCTGAGTACCTCAGGGGCTAAAGCCCAGATGCGAATTGGCAGCTTTGACGCAGGCCTTAAAGGCCTGCTCCACCCTCTCGTTCTTCTTCCACTTCTGTTGCTTCTGGGGGTGTTCGCATTCGCGCAAAACTCGCAAGATCAAGATAAGGATGCCGACAAGACAGCGGTGCCTGCGCCTGCGAGTAAGAAAGCGCAAAAAAAAGAGAAGAAGGAGCAGGCTTCCGAATCGGCTGAGAAGGAGGAGAAGAAGGGTGGGATGACGGCTGATACCTTCTCGGGGCTGAGGTTTCGCTCGATTGGGCCGGCGGTGGCCTCGGGGCGGGTGATTGCGATTGCGGTGAACCCGAAGAATAAGTTTGAGTATTACGCAGGCGTGGCTTCGGGCGGAGTTTGGAAGACGGTGAATGACGGCACGACGTGGACTCCGGTGTTTGAGAAGGAGGCTTCTTATTCTGTGGGATGGGTTGCGCTGGATCCGAACGACGCTTCGGTAGTGTGGGTCGGATCGGGTGAGAGTAACAGCCAGCGCAGCGTAGGTTATGGGGACGGAATTTACCGGTCTGATGATGGAGGAAAAGATTGGCAGAATCTGGGGTTGAAGAAGTCCGAGCATATTGGGCGGGTGGTGATCGATCCGCGGGATTCGAAGGTGGTTTACGTGGCGGCCGAAGGGCCGCTCTGGGGGCCCGGCGGCGACCGCGGCTTATATAAGTCGGCGGACGGAGGAAAGACATGGAAGGCGGTGCTGACGATCAGCGAAAACACTGGCGTGGTGGATGTGGCGCTCGATCCATCGAATCCGGATATCGTTTATGCGGCGGCTTATCAGCGGCGGCGGCATGTTTTTACTCTGATCGATGGCGGTCCGGAAAGCGCGATTTATAAGTCCACTGACGCTGGGGCTTCGTGGAAGAAGTTGAAGTCGGGCTTACCTACGGTGGATATGGGGCGGATCGGACTGGCGGTTTCGCCGGCTGATCCGAATGTGGTGTATGCCACCATCGAGGCATCGGACAAGAAAGGCGGAATTTTTCGCTCGGAAGACAAAGGAGCGACCTGGGAGCGGCGGAATGAATTCGATTTGGGGGCGATGTACTACGCGCAGGTGATTTGCGATCCCAAGAATGTAGATCGCATATTTGTGATGAGCGTGCAACTGAGAGAGTCGCTTGATGGCGGTAGGACTATCCATAAGGTCAGCGAGATCAATCATCACGGCGACAATCATGCAATCTGGATTGATCCGGATAACACGAAGCATTGGCTGCTGGGCTCGGATGGCGGGATGTATGAGACCTGGGATGACGCCAAGAGCTGGGAGTTCAAGGCGAATCTGCCGACGGTGCAGTTCTATGACGTTGCGGTCGACAATGCGCTTCCCTTCTACGATGTGTGCGGCGGGACGCAGGATAATTTTTCGTGGTGCGGGCCGGCGCGCACGCGCAACATTAACGGGATCATGAATTCGGATTGGTATGTGACTACCGGGGGGGATGGATTCAGGTCGCAGGTCGATCCGGTGGATGCGAACACGGTTTATTCGGAGTCGCAGTATGGGGTGCTGGTGCGCTACGACAAGGCTACGGGGCAGGAGCTGGTCTTGCAGCCGCAGGAGGGTAAGGGGGAGGCTCCGCTGCGCTGGAATTGGGATTCGCCGGTAATTATCAGTCCGCACTCGCATACTCGCTTGTATTTTGCGGCTAATAAATTATTTCGCAGCGATGACCGCGGGGATACGTGGAAGGCGGTGAGCGGCGACCTTACGCGGCAGATCGATCGCAATCAGTTACCGGTGATGGGGAGGGTTTGGGAGCCAGATGCGGTGGCGAAGAATCAATCGACTTCGCTGTATGGAAATATTGTGGCGCTGGCGGAGTCCCCGAAAAAAGAAGGACTGATTTATGTAGGGACTGACGATGGACTGATTCAAGCGACTACTGATGGCGGCCAGAATTGGATCAAGTACGAAAAGTTTGCCGAGATTCCGGAGAAGACTTATGTGAGCCGGATTGCGGCCTCGCGGTTCGATGCGAATACGGTTTTTGCGGCGTTTGATAATCACAAGAATGAGGACTTCAAACCTTACTTGTTGCGCTCATCCGACGCGGGCAAGACCTGGAGTTCGATTGTGGGCAACTTGCCGGAGAATGGGTCGGTGCTGGCCTTTACGGAAGATACGGTGAACGCGAAATTGTGGTTTGCGGGGACGGAGTTCGGGGCGTTTTTTACCGTGGATGGCGGGGCGCATTGGGTGCAGCTTAAGGGTGGGCTACCGACGATTCCGGTGCGCGACATGGTATTGCAGGCGCGCGAGGGCGATCTGGTGATCGCTACTTTCGGGCGAGGGTTTTATGTGCTCGATGATCTGACGGCCTTACGGCAGAGTAATGCGCAATCGGTGGAGCAGGCTGCGGCTTTGTTTCCCGTGAAAGATTCGTTGCTCTATATCGAGCGGCATCCGCTGGGCGAGCCGAAGAAGGGCTTTCAAGGCGAAGCGTTTTATACGGCGGAAGCCGCTCCTTATGGGGTGGTGTTCACGGCGTATTTGAAAGAAAAGTTGAAGACTAAGAAAGAAAAGCGTCAGGAAGCCGAGAAAGAAGCAGCCAAGAAAAAAGAGACGCTGCCTTATCCTTCGAATGATGCGCTGCGGGCCGAAGGCGAGGAGCCGAAGCCTGAGATTTACTTCATGGTGTATGACGAATCGGGTGCGCCGATTCGGCGGGTGGAAGGCAGCACGGACGCGGGATTTCAGAGGGCAGTGTGGGATTTACGATATCCGCCGGCGTCGCTGCAGGAGCATGTGGAGGATGGAGAGGATTTTCCTCCGGCTGGCACGCTCGGGCCGCTGGTGATGGCGGGAGATTATTCGGTGCGGTTGTTCGAGAGAGTGGACGGAGCGGTTAGGGAATTGGGTGTGACGCAGAAATTCAAAGTTGCCGCCGATGGTGCAGGCGCCATGAATGCGTCCGACCGGGCGGCGCTGGAGGAATTTCAACGCAAGGTGGGGCGGTTTTACCGGGCGGTGTCGGGAGCGGAGCATACGGCGGAGGATGTGGAGGAGCGGCTGAAATCGATTCGCGAGGCGATTCACGCCACGCCCGCGGCGGAGAAGGAATTGGAGGCGGAAGCGGATTCGATCGAGCAGCACGACCGAGAAATTCTGCGGGTGTTGGAGGGCGATGACGAATTGCACAAGCGTAATGAACCGGTGCCCTCATCCATCAAGGATCGGGTTCAGGCGATCATGGAGGGCGAGCGATTCTCTCTCGCCAGGCCTACGCAGAGCCATGTGGATGACTACAACGTTGCGGCGGGGGAATTCGCGGAACAACTAAGGAAGCTTCACGCTTTAGTTGAAGTTGATTTGGCCAAGCTGCAAAAAGATATGGAGGCGGCTGGAGCGCCGTGGACTCCGGGGCGGGTACCGGAGTGGAGTGAGAAATAGAAAGCTTCGCCACGGATTCGCACGGATTTTCAAGGATCTAGAATCTAAATCTTTAACACGGAGGACACAGAGGAACGCGGGGCAGAACGATTGGATTGATTTGTCTTCTGACTTTGTTGAAGTTTTTAATCGGTGTGAATCGGTGAAATCCATGGCTGGATTTTTCTTTGATCTGTGGTAAACTCGCCGCCGACTGGTGCTTGCGCCACGAGGCGCAGCGTTTGGTGTCCGGGAGGACTGGAGAATGGGCCTCGCGTTAATGGTTTTGATCTGGCTGATCACTTTGATCAGCACGTATTTTTTTGTGGCTAAGACCTGGTGGTTGCCGGTGGGGGCAGCCGAAGCCGCGCATTTTATCGACGGACAACTTGCGCTTACGTTTGTGCTGATGGGGATTGTGTTTCTGGCGGCGCAACTTTCGCTGGGCTATATCGCGTGGCGCTACCAGGAGCAACCTTCCTCACCGCCGGTGCTCTATTCGCACGGCAATACGAAACTTGAGATCATCTGGACCGTGCTTACCACGGTTCTTTTCGTGGGATTGAATTTAATGGGCAGCACCGTATGGGCGAGCCAGCGCTTTGATCCGGCGGGGCCAGGCGCGGTGCAGGTGGAGGTGACGGGCATGCAGTTTGCCTGGTACTTCCGCTATCCGGGGCCGGATGGGACTTACGGGGCAACTAGCGTGAAGCTCATGGATCCGTCGGCTGGTGGAGAGGCTGCTGTGGGATTGAATACCTCCGATCTCTCCTCGAAAGACGATGTGGTCACCGGCACGATGTATCTGCCTGTCGATCGCGAGGTCGATCTCAGCCTGCGGTCGGTGGATGTGATTCACAGCTTTTTTGTGCCTTCGCTGCGCTTCAAGCAGGATGCGGTGCCGGGATTGAATATTCACCTGCACTTCAAACCGACGGCGGTGGGCGAGTACGAGATTGCCTGCGCCGAGCTCTGCGGTTTGGGTCACTACAAAATGCACGGCATGGTCCACGTTGTCAGCCAGGAAGATTTCGATAAATGGCTGGCGGCACGGGAGGCGGAGAAGCAATAACATGGCGACGTCGGCTACGGTACACGCGCACGCTCCACAGGGGTTCATTCGAAAATATATTTTCAGCCTCGATCATAAGGTGATTGGCATCCAGTATTTTTTTCTGGCGCTGACGGCGGTGTGGGTGGGGATGTTTCTGTCGCTGCTGATGCGGATTCACCTGCTGTGGCCGGGCGTTAGTTTGCCGCTGGTGGGTGAGATCAAGCCGGAGACTTACCTCAGTCTGCTGACCATGCACGGCACGATCATGGTGTTCTTCGTGCTAACGACGGCGCCGCAGGGCGGCTTTGGAAATTACTTTCTGCCGATTCAGATCGGGGCGCCGGATATGGCGTTTCCGGTGCTGAATATGCTTTCGTTCTGGACTACGTTTGTGGCTTTCGTGGTGATGATCGCAGCATTTTTTGTTACGGGCGGAGCGCCACTGCATGGGTGGACCGGATATCCCCCGCTGAGCGCGGTGCAGCAGGCTGGTCCGGGCGAGGGACTGGGCGCGGATTTGTGGATTACCAGCATCGCGATTTTTTGTTTGGCCTCGCTGATGGGCGCGCTGAATTTTCTTACCACGACTTTGGATATGCGGGCGAAGGGCATGACGATGATGCGCATGCCGTTGACTGTGTGGTCGTGGTTCATTACGGCGATTCTCGGTCTGCTGGCGTTCGGCGTGCTGCTCTCGGCGGGCATTCTGCTGTTGATGGACCGCAACCTGGGCACGAGTTTCTACGTGCCGCTGGTGGTGGTGAACGGGCAGATCATGGGACACAAAGGCGGTTCGCCTTTGCTGTGGCAGCATCTGTTCTGGTTCTTCGGGCACCCCGAGGTTTACATCGCGATTTTGCCGGGCATGGGCGTGACTTCGCAGATTCTTTCCACGTTTTCGCGCAAACCGATCTTCGGCTACAAAGCGATGGTTTACGCAATGCTCGGGATTGGATTCTTTGGATTCATGGTGTGGGGCCATCACATGTTCATGAGCGGCATGAGTCCTTATTCGGCTTTTGCCTTTTCGCTGCTGACCATGTGCATCGGGGTGCCTTCGGCGATCAAGACGTTTAATTGGCTGGGCACGATGTGGAAGGGGCACATTCGATTTCAGACTCCGATGCTTTACGCGATTGGCTTCGTTTCCCTTTTCGTGTCCGGGGGATTGAGTGGTCCGTTTCTGGCGCAGCCGGTGCTCGACATTCAATTGCACGATACTTATTTTGTCGTGGGTCACTTTCACCTGATCATGGGCGTGGCGGCAATCTTTGGAATGTTTGCGGCTACGTATTACTGGTTTCCGAAGATGTTTGGCCGCATGATGAATGAAACGTGGGGACGAATTCACTTCTTCATCACGCTGGCGGGAACTTATGCCATCTTCATGCCGATGCATTATCTGGGCATCGCCGGAGGGACGCGGCGCTACTCGCAGTACACCGAAGTGGCTTACCTGCAGAAGCTGATGCCGATTCATCAGTTCATGACTTACGCGGCGATCATCACGATTGCGGCGCAATTTATTTTTGTGATTAATCTGTTCTGGAGCATGTTCAAAGGGCCCAAAGCCAGCGACAATCCGTGGGAGTCGACCACGCTGGAGTGGACTACGGCGACTCCACCACCGCATGATAATTTTGGAGGGGTAACGCCGGTGGTGAATCATGGGCCTTATGAGTATGGGGTTCCGGGGGCGCCGCGGGATTATGTGATGCAGACTGACCCGGCTACGATTGCGGCGCATTGAGGCGCTGGGACTAAAGCCCCGGCTCTAAAAAGGGCGACTTGATCGCAGCGCTGTAAGCGCTGCTCCACCCCAATACCTTGGGGCACAAATGCCTCCAGGATGTTTTTGCTTATGGCGACGTATACACCGAGCACGCCGGTCGGGCAGTTGGGACGCGGCGGCGGGTTTGTGCCTCCGCGTGATGGCGGAGATGATGGCCGTTCCGACGGCTCGAACGTTCCGGACTATGGAGCGCGGCTGCGGCGGGCGCGGTTAGGACTGATCTGCGGAATTGCTACGGTCAGCATGGTATTCATTTCGTTGACCAGCGCGTACGTGGTGCGGCAAGGCTTACCGACCTTCGATGGGGTTTCTAATTCTTATGTCCGCGACTGGGGTGAAGTGCAGTTACCCTGGCTGCTGCTGGGGATCAACACGGCGCTGTTGCTGGTGAGTAGTCTGACGATGGAATTTGCCCGGCGCGACATTACGCGGCGGGCGGCGCTGGCTCCCCTGCAGTCGATGCCGGGGATCTCTCTGGGCAACGAGAAAAGCTTTCCCTGGCTCGGCGTAACCGTGCTTCTGGGAATAGGCTTCCTGGTGGGCCAGTGGATGGCCTGGAACGAGTTGAAGGGCCGGGGGTTTTTTGTTAACACCAATCCCAACAGCTCTTTTGTGTACTTGCTCACGGCGGCGCATGCGGTACACCTGGCTGGCGGAATTATCGCTTTACTGTGGGCTGCGATCACTTCGGTGCGGATGGCGCCTGTGGAGGGGCGGCGAATTGTGGTCGACGTCACGGCTTGGTACTGGCACTTTATGGCGGTGCTTTGGATTTACGTTTTTGCGCTGTTGGCGTTTGCAAGGTAGCGAACAAAACACTTGAGTGTTCGAGTGTTGCGGACAAGGCCAGCACTTAGAACCTAAGAGTTGATGCAAGAGAGATCCTTCGGCGGGCATAAAGGGCCCGCCTCAGGATGACAAGTGAAGAGCGAAAGGGGACTCTGAAGAAATGGCGGATGCCACGCTTTCACATAACGCTCCGGTCGCGGCGGTCCACGGACATGAGGGGGAGTTTGAGGCTCCACTCTTTGGGGCCTATTCGAAGAAAGTCGGGATGTGGCTGTTTCTGGCCTCGGACTCGCTAACCTTCGGGGCTTTGCTATTTGCGTTTTGCTATAACCGGATTTATACCGCGTGGCCGACGCCGTTTGGCAAAGACAGCATCATCAATGCAACGGTGATGACGGGCTGCCTGCTCTCGAGTTCGCTGACCATGGTGCTGGGCGTCCTGGCTGCGAAGAAAGGCGACCGGTCCGCCACCCGAAACTGGATCCTGGCTACCATGGTGTTTGGCACGGCATTCATTGTGCTGCACGGGCTGGAGTGGACCAAGTTGATTCAGGAAGGACTGACCGTGCCTGGCTTTCCCAAGCCTCGCGTGGAACACGAGGGCGGCTTCGCCACGATTTCGACCGGCGTACCGCAGTTCGCGGCGACATTCTTCGGGCTGACTGCGATGCACATGCTGCACGTCACGATCGGAGTGATTTATTTGGGTGTGGTGGCGCTGCGCAAGTGGTTCCTGCCGATTCTGGGA
>Ga0074045_10002717_pt1 | contig 16263 bp, 16 predicted proteins | sample BogForMeECP23OM2_FD_94442 | JGI IMG/M metagenome (GOLD analysis project Ga0074045, IMG submission 94442) | Bog forest soil microbial communities from Calvert Island, British Columbia, Canada - Bog Forest MetaG ECP23OM2 | ecosystem: Environmental > Terrestrial > Soil > Wetlands ...
CAAGCGCTACACCCAAGTGGTCGAGCGTAATCGCGCGCTCTGACCGCGCCCGGATTTTGATCCGCGCCAGACAAGTCCGAAGCAGACTTGTCTGGCGCGCCGGGGGGCGGCCGAGTCCGCGAGGCGCGGCCTCAAAGGAATCCCGCGTCTGCCCTCACCCGCGCTCGCGATGCTCGCGCGCCCTTTGGCAGGGAGAGGGCGCGCGAGGGTGACAGAAAAGGACTCGCTAGCTCAGGCCGTACAGCTTGGCCGCGGTGTCGTGCACGATCTTGCGCCGATCGGTCTCCGACACCTTGCTCAGATGCTCCGCGACGTAATCCTGCGAATGCGGGAAGGTCGCCTGTCCGTGCGGGTAGTCGGAGGACCACATGATATTGTCGGCGGGGAACCAGTCGAGCAGATTCACGAACACCGGATCGTTGATGAACGTCGCCCAGACCTGCCGCTTGATATACTCACTGGGTTTGAGCGGCAGTTTGAAGTTGGCCAAGCCGCGCGCGCCATACTTGTCGATGCGGTAGAGAAAGAAGGGCAGCCAGGCGACATCGTTTTCCGCCGACACTATTTTCAGACGGGGAAAGCGCTCAAAGACGCCACCGAACACGAACGCGGTCATCGAGCGCTCGATCGGATGAACCATCGAGATGATCGCCGTCATGAACTCGACGCCCTTCATGTTGGCATTGAGGACGCCGCTGGCGTGACCACCCGTGCCCTTGGCGCCCGTCAGGATATGTAGCGAGAGCGGCATCTCGAGATCCTGCGCGGCGGCCCAAAATGGATCGTAGTCCGGATGCGAATACGGCCGATCGGCTGGCGCTTCGCCCCAGATCATCGCGCCGGCCATGCCGCGGCTCTTGATCCGCGTAAGCTCGGCGATCGCGGCCGGGATATCTTCAAGCGTAATCAGTCCAAGCGGAATCAGGCGCTTGAGATCGTAGTTGCAATAGTCAGTGGCCCAGTCATTGAAAGCCCGGAAACAGGCGGCGCGGAACTCGGCGTCGGCGAGCCCGAATAACGGCATCCCCATCGAGGTGTAGATCACTTCCGCCGCGACACCGTCGCGATCCTGATCCCTGATCCGCTCGGCGGGATCGTGGACCGCCTTGGGCGCGTCGTCGAAACCGCGCCGCATGAATTCAGGCATCTCCGCAGCGGGTACGCCGGCGCTGAAAAATGCCGCGATTGGAGCCGGCGCCAGATCTTCGCAGACAAAGTACTCGCTCGGTTTCCCTTCGAGCCTGACGGCGCGAGGCGCGCGATCACGGAACCGGCGATCGAGCCGTTCCGCCCACATTTTGGGCGGCTCGACGAAATGGGAGTCTGACGAAATTATGCGTGAAACTGACATGGGCTTTTCCTCCTCAGTCGCAATTCGCACGGACGTTCGCAATATATCGATAGTCGCATGGACTATCGCAGATCGTGGTTGAAGCCGCAAAAGCCTCTGGAGGCCGCAACCACGGTGGCTAACCGGCAAACACTTTGAGATCCGTGCCGCCGCTCACGGGCAGCGTCGCACCGGTAATGAAGCTGGCCGCGTCGGAGGCCAGAAACACAGCGGCCTGACCAATATCTTCCGGCTGGCCCATCCGGCCCAGGAGGATGCTCCGCGCCATTTTCTCTCTCTGCTCGGCGCTGACGATTTGGGCCATCGGCGTTTCGATTGGGCCTGGCGCGATCGCATTTACCCGGATACCCAGCCGGCCTACTTCGTACGCCAGATCGCGCGTGAGCGTGACAACCCCGGCCTTCGATGCGGCATAGGGAACATGGGGCACAGTGACGTGGAACGCCGCAATCGAGGCGACGTTCACGATCGCGCCACGCTGGCGCGCGATCATCGCCGGCAAAACCTCGCGACAACAGAGGAACACTCCTTTGAGATTCACGTTTAGTACCCGATCCCAGTCCGCTTCCGTCTGTTCGACCATCGGCTTGACCACGAGGGTTCCCGCATTGTTGACCAGGATGTCGATTTTCCCGAAGCGCTCGACGGTCTGCCGCACCATCCGCTGAACGTCTTCCGCACGCGCCACATTGGTCGGGATTCCCAAGGCCTGCACGCCGCACCCTTCGACTTCGGCCACCACTGGTGCGATGCGCTCCGGCGCTTGTTCACTGATAACCACATGCGCTCCGGCTCGCGCCAGGCACATGGCAACGCCGCGGCCGATTCCTTGTCCGGATCCAGTTACGATAGCAACTCGATCGCGCAATGGCCGCGCAAGCTGAAATTTAGCGGATTCCTCGGTAGTCATATGTGTACTCCATTTCGCGGTTAGCGGTTGTGCCGCGGAAACCGTGGTGGGCGGCGTTCCAGCAGGGCGGCGACGCCTTCCTTGTAATTGGGCTTCTTCATGAATTGGCCGATCAGGCGCTTCGAGTCCTCGATCGCGTCGCCAACTTTGCTATCGAGAAACGCTCGCGTTTGCAAAGCGCCCGGCGTCGGTGCGAATCTGCATCAGGAATAAGGACTCCATTTCCGGGCGAAGACCGCACGAGGAGGACGGGATCATGATTGAAAGTTTTATCTCCGCCGATTCTCACGTTGTTGAGCCGGCGGATTTGTGGACCACGCGGATGGATCGGCGGTTTCGGGAACGCGCGCCCCACTTCGAGCACGGCGCCGCCGGTGACCACTGGGTGGTCGAGGGCCTTAACAGTCTGCCGATCGGCTTGTTTGGCCCGATGGTCAGCGAAAAGGCCAAAGGCGGCATCGACGATCGCGGCCAGGAACGGCGGCACGAAGAAACCCGGCCCGGCGCGAACAATCCCGAGGCCCGGATCGTCGACCAGCGGCTGGATCACGTCGAAGCCGAGGTCGTCTATCCAGGGCTCTGCCTCACGCTGTTCGGGATTCCCGACGCCGAGTATCAGCGCGAATGTATTCGCGTCTACAACGACTGGCTGGCGGAGTTCTGCGGCGGCGATCCCAAGCGCCTGCTCGGCAGCGCGATGCTGCCGATGCGCGGGCCGGTGGAATGGGCGATCGCGGAAGCGCAGCGTTGCGCGAAGCTCGGGCTGCGGAGCGTGATGATTCCCGCGGTGAAGCGCAAACCGTCGTACCACGAACCGGTTTACGACAAACTCTGGGCGGCGCTCGAAGAATTGAATCTGCCCATCGGCGTGCATAGCGGCGCCGACGACGAGCCGCTCGCGATCGAGACCGGTATTCCGCTCCACGCCCAGGTCTGCGACAACAAGATGTTCATGATGCAACGGAGCCTCGCGCTGCTGATCACGTCGGCGGTGCCGCAGCGTTTCCCCAAGCTGCGCTTCGTGATCGTCGAAGGCGGAATCGGCTGGATCGCGGCGCAACTGCGTTTCATGGACCATTGGTGGGAGGACCACCACAACTGGATGCAGCCGAAGCTGACCGAGCCGCCGACCTTCTACTTCCAGCGCCAGTTCTGGGCGACCTTCGAGGATGATCGGCCGGGTATCCTGACCCGCCATCTGTTGAACGTCGATCGCCTGATGTGGGGTTCGGACTATCCGCATACCGAGGGCACCTTCCCGTTTTCGATCGAGCGTATCCGCAAGGATTTCGTCGATGTGCCGGAGGACGAAATACGCAAGATGGTGCGCGACAATGTGGCGGTACTCTACGGGATCCGCTGAAGGACGCGCGGCGCGATGATGAAGTTCGGTCTCCATTACCAGTTGCCGTGCTACGGGACGCAGTCCGCCGTGCAGCGCTACCGCGACACGATCGAGCAGGCGGTCGCCGGCGAGGCGCTCGGGTTCGAGTCGGTGTGGCCGGTCGAACAGCACTTCAATCCCAATCTTTCGATCATGCCGGCGCCGCTGCTGCCGTTGGCCGCGATCGCCGAGCGGACCCGTCGGATACGCCTGGGAATCGCGATCGTGCTGCTGCCGCTCGCTCATCCGCTGCGCGTGGCCGAGGAGCTCGCGACGCTCGACGTGATGAGCAACGGGCGGGTCGAGTTCGGCGCCGGTCGCGGCGCGATCCAGAGTCACTTCCGCGGCTTTGAAGTCGTCCAGGCGGAGAGCCGCGACCGGCTATTCGAGGGACTCGAAATTATCCGCCGCGCCTGGACCGAGGAGCGCGTCAACTTCAGCGGCCGCTTCTACAAGATCGATAATGTCGCCGTGGTGCCCAAGCCCGTCCAGCGGCCCCATCCACCGATCCGGATCGCCGCGAACAGCGACGACACGTTCGAGCTGATGGGTCGTGAGGGGTATCCGATCTTTGCGGCGTCGCAGGTTAACTCGTTCAATCGGTTGCGCAAATTCCTGCCGGCCTATCGCGCGGCGCGCAAAGCGGCGGGGCATCCGGACAACGGCGGTGAAGATCTCTCATTGCTGATGCCGCTCTATGTGGGCGAAAATCCGGCGCAGATCAGGCGCGATACCGAGCCCGGGATCCGTCATCTGCTCGAGACCGTCGCGAGCCTGTATACCGAGGGGATGCCCAAGAGCGAGGGCGGTGCCCACCGGATCATGGAGCTGGCCCAGAAAACTCGCGATATCACCTACGAACAGGCCTGCGAATCGATGGCGGTGTTCGAGACGCCTGCGGCCTGCGTCGAGCGGTTGCGGGGCTTTCGCGAGGAATTCAACATGGGCCGCCTGATCTGCTGGTTCAATCCCGGCGGCGTCCTGCCGCATGAGCGGGTGATGCAAAGCATGACGCTGTTCGCGGAAAAGGTAATGCCGCATTTCCAGTAGGCGATTGCTTCATCCATCTTTTCACCCGATGATCGTGTGAATGATCTTCAGTGACGCAGCCGGACCGCGCCGTCGGTGGGCGGGGAGTCCGGCGTGCTGACGATTCTCGGCGGACTCCTGGGCTTGGCCATAAGCGCCGGCTTCCTGGGCGCGCTCTCGGGGCTGGGCGGCGGGGTCTTCATCGTTCCCGGTCTGGTGATTTTTGCCCAGGTTCCGATGCACGTGGCGGTCGGCGCGAGCCTGATCTCCGTGGTCGCGACCAGCGCCGGCGCGAGCGTCGCCTTCGTGCGCGACGGCTGGACCAATGTCCGGCTCGCGATCATCCTCGAATGTGCGACGGTAACCGGCGCTCTGCTCGGCGCCTATCTGGCGGGAATTATTCCCGGTCGCGCCCTCGAAATACTGTTTGCCCTCATGATGCTGCAGTCGGCCTATTTCGCCATGACTCAGCGTGGCGACGAAATTGTCACGTCGAGCGACCCCCTGTGCACACGTTTGCGGCTCGACGGCGAGATCCCGCAGGACAACGCGCCGCCAGTCCATTACGGGGTCGTCAACCTGCCGATTGGCGCGGTCCTGATGGTCGTGGCGGGCCTGATGTCGGGCCTGCTCGGGGTCGGCGGCGGCGCGCTGAAGGTGACCGCGATGGACCACTACATGCGGCTCCCGCTGAAGGTCTCGAGCGCGACCAGCAACTTCATGATCGGGGTCACCGCTGGCGCCGGCGCGATCGTCTTCCTGGCGCGGGGCGATATCGCGACTTCCGTCGCCGGGCCGGTCGCCCTCGGCGTCACCGCCGGAGCATTGATCGGCAGCAGGATTCTGCCCTATGCGCAAATAAGGCCGCTAAGGATGCTGTTTGTCGCGATTATCACGCTAATCGCGATCGAGATGGGCTGGCGCGCGTTCATGGGAATATAAGGAAGCGGGGCCGCGATGCAATCACTCAGAACGGCTGACGAAGAAAACCGTATCCTGCGTCACTGGACGCCGCTCATATTGCGCAGCATCCTCATCACGGCAATGGCCTTTCTGGTCGTCGGCCTGACGCTGGCGGCGACCCGCTCACCGGGCTATTACGTAGGCCGTTTCCGTCTCGTGCAAAGCGGCAAGACCATCCACGCAGCGACCAATTGGGCCGGATTGACGACGGGCGCGGCGCACGGGGATCCGCGCGCCGTTATGACGCTCGGTCTTGTCGTGTTGACCCTCGTGCCAATAGCGCGCGTCGCCTTCACCTTTGTGCTGTTTGTGAAGGAGCGCGACGCCGTCTTCGTGATGGCTACGGCCTATGTTCTGGCGGGCTTAATCGCCGGGATTCTGCTTGGCCGGATCGGATGACAGGATCAGATGATCGCGCCAAGCTCTCGAAGGTCGCAGAATGCCAAGGTCACTGCACTGCAAGGTCGCAGAACGCGCATCCGAGTCGTCCCGCCGAGCGGTCCGCTCGGATGCACGCCCATGATTTGGAATGGTTTAGTTGCCGTGCATCATCTCTTCAGCAGGACGCATATTGCGTTCGAGGCACCAGCGATCGATCACTTCAGCGTTGAAACGCCAGTCAGTGCCGATTCGGAACCCCGGCAGCTCGCCGCGGCGCAGGAGCTTGTAGATGGTCGACGGATGCACGCGCAGATACGACGATAACTCCCGCACCGTCATCACGCGGGGCAACGTATACTTGGGTTCAGCCATTGTACTCTCTCCGATCTCGCGTCTAATTGGGGGATTCTTCGCTTAGCGAAAAGTAGACGCGTCGGCCTGTCTTTTCCACCACCGATGATGTACTAGGATTGCCTTGCTGTGTTCAAGCGTAGCGAAAAATGCGATGACCGGTCAAGAGGTATGCAGCAAGTTATCAACAGTTTTAGCGCTCTTCTTTCACCTAACGGATCGCCAAACTGTGACAAATTAACCTTCCGACCTTTTGTTATCTTGCACTCTTTTTAACTAGCATAATGGGTGACTAACTGCCTTTCAAGACTGCTTGCGACTGTACCAAAGGTCATGTTTATGACTGTCAGAGCCCTCCTCAGCCTGATGGTTTTGGGGATTATCGCAACCGAAACCAGCTGGGCCGGTCAGTCCCCGGCGACTGTGGAGACCTCGGCATTGGTGATCAGCAGTCCCGCTTTTGCCAACTCCGGTGTCATCCCTGATCGCTATACCTGTGCGGGCGAGGACGCGTCGCCGCCGCTCGCTTGGCGCGGGGTTCCGCGCGCGGCGAAAACGCTGGCTCTGGTGATTGATGATCCCGACGCGCCGTCGGGCACCTTCACGCACTGGATCGTGTATAATATGGCCCGCGACAGTTCCGGTTTGCCGGAAAGCTCACTTGGCGTTGCAACGCCCGCGGTAGAATATTCACAAGCGGTTAACGATTTCGGCCATCCTGGTTACAACGGACCATGTCCTCCCCCCGGCAAGCCTCATCACTATCATTTCAAGCTCTACGCGCTCGCGGCGAGACTCGAGCTCCCGCGCGACGCGACGGCGAAACAATTGGCGGCGGCCATGCGTGGCCGGATTCTGGCGGTGGGCGAAATGATTGCGACCTTCGAGCGCTGATCGCCGGCGGCGCGATCATATGAAGTTCGCGGCGGAGTTCGTCAGCTCGGTCTCGACCGTGGGGGCCTATCCGCGTTGGGAGCGGTCCGAGGTCGCGTTGGCGGGGCGCTCCAACGTGGGCAAGAGTTCGCTACTCAACGCGCTGGTCGAGAGCCGGGGCCTCGCGCGCACCAGCAAAACGCCCGGGCGCACGCGCGCGGTCAATTTCTTTGGCCTCGGCGGCAACCTCGCGCTGGTTGACTTGCCCGGCTATGGCTACGCCAAAATGGGCCGCGCGGCGGCGACGCAAATCGGCGTGCTCGTCAAGGACTATCTGACCCAGCGGGAGCCGTTGCGCGCGCTGGTCCTCCTGGTGGACGCGCGACGCGGCCCGGAACAGGAAGAGCTTGCGCTGCTCAGCCTTCAGGCGGAACGCCCGCCGCATTACGGCAAGCCGATCGCGACTATCGTGGTGGCGACGAAAAGTGACAAGGTACGACCCGGCCAGCGTAACACCGCGCTCAAGCGTTTCACCGCTCACGGGATCGAACCGATCATGTGTTCCGCGCTGAACGGTGAAGGAATCGAATCGTTGCGGCGGCGGATCGTGGCCGTCGCCGGCGCCTGAAGATGACCCTCGACGTCAGCGTTATCATCCCGACCTGGAATCGCCGCGCGATGGTGCTTGAGGCCGTCGCGAGCGTCCTCGCGCAACACGACGTAGCTTGCGAGTTGATCGTGGTGGACGATGGATCAACCGACGGCACCGCGCAGGAATTGACCCTGATCGCCACGACGAGCGCTGCGCGGGCGGGCGTTGCGATGCGGGTGCTGCGGACCGGCGAGAATCGCGGTGTGGCGGCGGCGCGCAATACCGGCGTCGGGGTCGCGCGGACGGACCTGATTGCTTTTCTCGATTCTGACGACCTGTGGGCGCCGGCCAAGCTCAGGCATCAAGTGGACTTCATGCGGGACAATCCCGCCTGTCAGTTCGCGCAGACCGGCGAGCTTTGGGTACGAGCGGGCCGGCGGGTCAACCCCGGCCGTCGCCATCAAAAGCGCTCAGGCGATATCTTTCTTGATTCGCTCCGCACCTGCCTGATCAGTCCGTCAGCGGTAATCATGCGAACTCCGCTGTTCCGGACGGTGGGTGGTTTTGACGAAACAATGACGGCCGCCGAAGATTACGACCTATGGCTGCGCCTCCTTCGCGACTATCCGGTCGGACTCGTCGATAAGCCGCTAGTGACCCGTCGCGCAGGTCATCCGGGGCAGCTTTCCGCCGAAGTTCCGGCGCTCGATCGCTTCCGGATTCTGGCGCTGCTGAAGCTGCTCGTTCATCCGGGGATGCCGTTTGAGCGGCGGCGTGCGGTGTGCGAGGTGCTCGCGGAAAAGTGCCGCATCTACGGGCAAGGTCTCGCACGCCGCGGTCAGGATCAGATCGCCGCCACTGTGCGGCAGATTGGCGACCAGGCGAACGCTTGGCACAACCGTCCGGACAAGCACCTCGATCACGCCCTCGCGGCGTTCAGCGTGATCGTCGGTCAGCCGATCTCAACGAGAAAAGATCTATCGTTACCGGAGGCGGCAGCCCTGTGAGCGGAACGGAGGTCGAAGCCGCGATTCGGGCGTGGGCCGCTGAGCGGCGGCTGCCAGAGGCTCATGTCGCGCGCTGGCTCGAATTGCCGGCGTCCGAGCGGACCGCGTTGCTCGAGTTGGCGCAAACGCTCCATTTGCGCACCGGTCAATTCGTGACCATCTTCACGCTCCTCAAGGAGATTGGCGTGCGTGAAAACCAGCCTATCGCCGAGGTCCTGACGCGGCGGGAGGTTCGCAATATTTTCGCTGCCAACGAGTCCGCACCGGGCAAGGCGCGCGCCCTGCTCGAGGTGTTGCGCGCGATCCGCTTTCCGCAACTGCACGAGACGCTTGCGCAGATTAACGCACGGATCACGGAGCTCAGACTGCCGGAGGGTGTCCGCGTGGTCTTGCCACCCAATCTGGGCTCTGATGAGGTGCGGGTGGAATTGACCGCGCATGGCGGCGCCGAACTGAAGCGGCTGGTCGAAGCGGTCACGGCCCGGAGCGCGGAATTAGGCCGAATCGCGGACCTGCTCGGTGGTGCGGATGAAGTTTGAGCTGGAAACGTTGTTCATCGAGGAAGCTTGCCGCACGAGCCGGCTCGCGACGCGGGTGCTCGCCGGACTCCCGGCGCAGGTTCCGGTGCATTACGTCGCGGACGGCCGCACGGCCGCGCTCCGCTCGGGCGAGTCAGCCGATCCGTTTGGCGCGGGCAAGCGGCGGATGGTCCTGATGCGGCGGCGGGGCAATTTTCTGATGGGCTGTCCGGCGGGCTCGACGGAGTTCGCCTGTTGCGGTTATCTCGTGATGGTGTTGGCGTCGAACTGTCCGATGGATTGCAGCTACTGCTTTCTGCAGGAGTACGTCGCGGATAATCCCGGCCTGCAGATCTATGCGAATTATGCCGATGTTTTCGCCGAGCTCGATCGCGTGCGCGGTGGGTCGCGCGAGCGCGCCTTGCGGATCGGTACGGGCGAGCTGGCGGATTCGCTCGCGTTCGATTCGCTCACCGGGATCAGCCGTGAGCTGGTCGAGTATTTCGCGACGCGCGAGAATCTCCTGCTCGAGCTCAAGACCAAGACCGACGAGATCGACAATCTGCTCCAGGTTGATCCGCGCGGCCGCACACTGGTTGCGTGGACGCTTTCGCCCGAACCGGTCTTTCGCAGCTCGGAGCATCGCACGGCGTCACCCGCCGCGCGGATGGAAGCGGCGCGCCGCGTGCTCGCGGCCGGCTACAAGGTCGCTTTCCACCTCGACCCGCTTATCGCCTACCCGGAAGCCGAGCGAGATTATGCGCGGCTGCTCGAAAATCTGTTTGACCGGATCGCGCCGGAGGCGATCGCCTTCATCAGCCTGGGTGGCTTGCGGATGACGCCGGGGCTGCGCACCGCCGCTCGCAATCGCTTCCCACGCGATCCGATGCTGCTTGGTGAAGAAGTGCTCGCGCCCGACGGCCGCTATCGGACGATCGCGCCGACGCGCTTCCGCCTCTATACCAGGCTGCGCGAGCAAATCGCCCGGGCGGATCCGCAACTGCTCGTCTATCTCTGCATGGAAGGGGCGAGCGCGCATCAAAGAGTCTTCGGCGCCGCGCCCGCGGCCCCAGCCACGCTGGGCGCGCGGCTGGCGGGGGTTTGAGATGGCGTCGCCAGTGCGCCGCGCCGTGACCGGCTCGTCACGTCAGAAGGTCGTGTCGCTCAACGGCCGCGCTCGTTCGCGCGCGGCTGGCGCGGTAGCGGACAATCGGGCCCGCGCGATAGGGGTTTTCGACTCCGGGATCGGCGGGCTAACCGTGCTCAAGGAGCTGGTCGAAGCGCTGCCGGCGGAAGATTTCATCTACCTGGGCGATACCGCGCGACTTCCTTACGGCACCAAGTCGGCCGAGGTGATCCTGCGCTATTCGCGCGAGAACACCGAATTTCTGCTGGCCAAGGGGATCAAGCTGCTGGTGATCGCCTGCAATACGGCGAGCGCCGTGGCTCTCCACGAAATCGCGCGCGACACGATCGTCCCCGTGACGGGCGTGATCGAGCCCGGCGCGCGGGCCGCCGCGGCGGCGTCGCGCAGCGGCAAGATCGGCGTGATCGGCACCGAAGCGACGATCGCGTCGGGAGCCTACACCCGGGCGCTTCAGCAACTGCGTCCGGGCGTCGAGATCTATACGCGCGCCTGTCCGCTGCTGGTGCCATTGGTCGAGGAAGGCTGGACCGACAATACGATCGCGGAACAGACGGTCGCCTATTATCTGGAGAGCCTCAAAACCAGCGGGATCGATACGCTGTTGCTCGGTTGCACCCATTATCCGCTGTTGCGCGATCTTTTCCGCCGGGTGCTGGGACCCGGGGTGCGCATCGTCGACTCGGCGAGCGCGACCGCGTCGGTGGTGGGCGAACGGCTCGCCGAACTGCGGCTGGCGCGGCCTCGCGGGATGGGGTCGCAGAGCTTCTTCGTCACGGAAACCCCGGAGCGCTTCGTGCGCGTGGGGCGGCGCTTTCTCGGCCCACAGGTCGAATCGGCGGTGCGGATCGAGCGTTGAAAGCGCTGATAATTCCGTCGCGATCCGCTAGAATGACCCAGCGGGGTGTTGAGAAGGGTTACTAAATCGGAATGAAAACGAGCAGGTTCTCAACACCCTGCGTAAAAGTTGGCTTCCTTCCGCAATCTTCTCCCCCTGACCAGGGGGAGATAAGAGAGAGGGAGCAGGCCGTGAGGACCTTCGCAACGGCCTGTTGGCAAAATTGCACTCCTATACTACTGAACACTTTTTCTTCGAGTGAATTCACATAGATGGCTTCATCGCTGACTAACATTTCGCGCAAGCTCTTCGGCTCGAGAAACGACCGCGAACTCAAACGGCTGCGTCCGTCGGTCGATCGGATCAACGAACTGGAGCCTGAATTCGCCGCCAAAAGCCAGGATGAGCTGCGCGCGCTGATCGCCGAATGGAAGGCGCGCTTCAGCGCGATCGAGGAAAAGGACGAGCGCGAAGAGGCCTTGTGGGAAATTTTGCCCGAGGTCTTTGCCGCGGTCCGCGAGGCCTCCAAGCGCACGCTCGGCCAGCGCCATTTCGACGTCCAGTTGCTTGGCGGCATGATGCTCCATCAGGGCCGAATCGCCGAAATGCGGACCGGTGAAGGCAAGACGCTGGTCGCGACCCTGCCCGCCGTCCTCAACGCGCTGGCCGGCCGCGGGGTCCATGTCGTCACAGTCAATGATTACCTTGCCCGGCGCGACTCCGAATGGATGGGGCGCATCTACAACTTCCTGGGCCTCACCGTCGGCGTGATCGTCCATGGCCTGACCGATCAGGAACGCAAGGCCGCGTACGGCGCCGATATCACATACGGCCAGAACAACGAATTCGGCTTCGACTACCTGCGCGACAACATGAAGTTCAACCTGGAGGATTACGTCCAGCGCGAACATTACTTCGCGGTGGTCGACGAAGTTGATTCGATTCTGATCGACGAGGCGCGCACGCCGCTTATCATCTCGGGCGCCTCCGAGGAATCCACCGACACGTATTACGTGGTCGATCGCGTGATTCCGCGCCTCAAACTCGAGGAGCACTACACGGTCGACGAGAAACTGCGCACCGCCGCGCTCTCCGAGGAAGGTGTAACGCGCGTCGAGCAACTGCTCGGGATCGACAACCTCTACGACCCGCGCAACATCCTGCTGCTCCATCACGTCAACCAGAGCCTCAAGGCGCACGCGCTCTTCAAACGCGACGTCGAATACGTGGTCAAGGAAGGGCAGGTCGTGATCGTCGACGAATTCACGGGCCGGATGATGCCCGGGCGGCGCTGGAGTGACGGACTGCATCAGGCGATCGAGGCCAAGGAAAACGTCAAGATCGAATCCGAGAACCAGACGCTCGCGACGATCACGTTCCAGAATTATTTCCGGATGTATCAGAAGCTTTCCGGGATGACCGGCACGGCGGATACCGAATCAGTCGAGTTCCGCGAGATCTATAACCTCGAAGTGATGGTCATGCCGACCAACAAGCCGATGATCCGCGTGGATAATCACGACGTCGTGTTCAAGACCGAGACCGAGAAGTTCGACGCGGTGATCGAGGAGATCAAGGACTGCTATGAGCGCGGCCAGCCGGTGCTGGTGGGCACCGTCTCGATCGAAAAATCCGAACGGCTCGCCAATCAACTGAAAAAGACCGGCGTCACCCATTACGTGCTCAACGCCAAGAACCACGAGCGCGAAGCCGAGTTCGTCGCGCAGGCCGGGCGCTACAAGGCGGTTACCATCTCGACCAACATGGCGGGGCGCGGCACCGATATCGTGCTCGGGGGCAATCCCGAGGGCCTGGCCGCGGCCGAAGCCGGCACACGCGACTCGAATGACCCGGCCTTCCAGCAGGCATTGGAAAAGTACCGTCAGCAATGTGCCGGGGAGCGCGAACAGGTGCTCGCCGCCGGTGGCCTGCATATTCTCGGCACCGAACGCCATGAATCGCGCCGGATCGATAATCAGTTGCGCGGCCGGTCGGGCCGCCAGGGCGATCCGGGTTCTTCGCGCTTCTTCCTGTCGCTCGAAGACGACCTGCTGAGGATTTTCGGCGCCGATCGGCTCAAGGGTCTGATGGGCGCGATCGGGATGGAGGATAACGTCCCGATCGAGCATCGCTGGATTTCCAAGGCGATCGAAAACGCCCAGAAAAAAGTCGAAGCCCACAACTTCGATATCCGCAAACATCTGCTCGAATACGACGACGTAATGAACAAGCAGCGCGAGGTGGTTTACCATCGCCGCCGCGAACTGCTCTCCGGCGCGTCGCTCAAGGAAGAGATCCTCGACATGGCCGACGAGATGGCCGAAGGGATCGTCAACGCGCACGCCGACCGCGAGAAGGATCCCGCCGAATGGGAATGGAAGGAGATCGAAGACGCGTCATTCAAGCAATTCAAATTCCGCCCGAATTTTCGTGAGAGCCTGAACGGCACCGCGCTCGACACGCCCGGCGATTTGATCGATCTCGCCACTGAACGGGTGCATCAGCTCTACGATCAGCGCGAGGCCGAATTCACCGAGCCGGTGATGCGGCAGATCGAGAAGGTCGTGATGCTGCAGACGCTCGACGCGCTCTGGAAAGACCATCTGCTCGCGATGGACCATCTTAAGGAAGGCATCGGCCTGCGTGGCTATGGCCAGCGCAATCCGCTGACCGAGTATCAGAAGGAAGGCTTCGACATGTTCGAAGCGATGCTCGCGGCGATTCGCCAGGACGTGGTCGAGAAGGTTTTCTCGGTGCAGGTGCGGCGCGAGCAGGACGTGCAACTGATCGAGGAACAGCAACAACGCGCGCCGAAAGTCGTGATGAGTCACGGCGACGAGACGATCGCGCCGGCGCAGTCCACGCCGCGGCGCGACGGCGAAAAGGTGGGCCGCAACGACCCCTGCCCCTGCGGCTCCGGCAAGAAATACAAGCGCTGCCACGGCAAATAGCTGCAATGTCGGGTTCAAAGGCAAGTGGATGCCGGTTATGCGAAGATTGCTCTTACTTCCAGTCGTCGCGATGGCCGGATGCATCGCGTCACAGATCCAGTCGCAGGGGTTCGATTCCTCGCGCTTTGACCCGGCACAACGCCTGAGCCCGACCGCGTTCGAACAGAACGCCACGATGAAAGACACGTCTGTCCACGAGGATCCGAATCTGCTGCAAGCGGGCGTCGCACGCGATCGGATCGCCGCCGCGTTCGGACCGCCGAACGAGACCAGCAATCAGGGAGGCGTGATCCAGGACGTCTACGAGTTCAATCCCGACGGTTCAAAATTCGTCAAGCCCAAGATCTACGCACGTAATATCGCGGCCGGCGTCTTCACCGGCGGGCTCGCAACCGTGGCACATCAGGCCCGGATTCACGCAACCGAAAAACAGCTGACCGTCTATCATCTCACCTACGGCGCCGATGGCTCCGTGCAGTCAGTGCAAAAGGAATCGCGCAGCGACACGAGCCAGGATCAGAGTCCCAATCAGGGCGCAGCGCCGAGCACGATTGAATAACGTCCCGCACGCGTGACTTGCGCGGCACCGGCCCGACCGTATTAGATTGCGCGCGGGAGGAGCCCGGATGAACGTACGACTCGAGCCCGCCGCGGTGCGCGGCTTTCGCTTCGCGGGGGTCGCCGCCGGACTGCGGTCCGAGCGGGGACGCAAGGACCTTGGCATTATCGTCGCTGATTCGCCGGCGGCGGCCGCGGGCGTGTTTACCACCAACCGCGTGAAAGCGGCGCCGGTCCAGGTCGCGCAGGAACATCTCCGCGGCGGTCGGTTGCGCGCGGTCGCGGTCAATTCCGGCTCGGCGAACTGCTTCACCGGCAAGACCGGGATCAAGCTGGCGCGCGATTCCGCGGCGAGTCTCGCGCGCGCGATCGATTGCGACACCCAGTTGGTCGCACCCTGCTCCACCGGCGTGATCGGCCATCTTTACGATCTCGAGAAGTATCGCGCCGGAATCACGGATGCGGTTGCCGCGCTCCACGGTGATTCGTTCGCGGATTTCGCCACGGCGATCATCACGACCGACACGCACGCGAAAATCGCGTCGGTCCAGATGAAGGTCGCGGGCTCCGCGATCACTGTCGCCGGCTGCGCCAAAGGGGCCGGGATGATTCAGCCGAAGATGGCCACGATGCTCGCCTTCATCGTGACCGACGCAGCAGTCCCGACGCCGCAGTTGCGCGCCATCCTTAAACATTTGCTGCCGGTCAGTTTCAACGCGGTGACCATCGACGGCGACATGTCGACCAACGATACACTGTTGCTTTTGGCAAGTGGCGCGGCGGGAAATCGCCGCCTGGCCGGCCGCGATCTGGCCAACTTCGAGCAGGCCGTGAGCGGCGTGGCCGAGACGCTCGCGCGGGAACTGGTGCGCGACGGTGAAGGCGCAACCAAACTGGTCACGATCGAGGTGCGTGGCGCGCGCAACGCCGTCGAGGCCGATCGGGTGGCGCGCGAAATCGCCAATTCGCCGCTGGTCAAGACGGCCTTCTTCGGCTGTGATCCGAACTTCGGGCGCATCGCGATGGCCGCCGGCAAGGCCGGCGTGGCGATCGCTACGGAACGGCTCGAGGTCAGTGTGGGCGGGATCAAGATCGCGAGCGGCGGCGCCCTGAACGTCGCGGCGCTGCCGGCGGCGGGCGAGAAAATGAAGCAGCCGGAATTCGGCCTGATCCTGAACCTCAAGCAGGGCAAGGCCAGCGCCCGCGTCATGACCTGCGATCTCAGTTTCGATTACGTCAAGATCAACGCCGAGTACACGACCTAGGGCGCAGCGAGCATGCGACGCGCGGCCAATCCGGAAGCGGAGCGGAAGCGAGCATGGGGTGCGGGCGAGTCTGCGAGCCGCGGCCAAAAATAATGAGTGAATTCGTCAAGATCGCGCGCTGCGATGAAGTGGCGGAAGGCAGCGGCAA
>Ga0074045_10002718_pt1 | contig 16259 bp, 11 predicted proteins | sample BogForMeECP23OM2_FD_94442 | JGI IMG/M metagenome (GOLD analysis project Ga0074045, IMG submission 94442) | Bog forest soil microbial communities from Calvert Island, British Columbia, Canada - Bog Forest MetaG ECP23OM2 | ecosystem: Environmental > Terrestrial > Soil > Wetlands ...
AGGACGCGGCGAAGGGATTCATCGAGGCCAATGGAGGTGGTGACGTTAATGGCTTGGCCGGCAACGGACGAATCGGAGCCATCGATGAGAACGAGAACTTGAGCGCTCATCTGGTGGAGGAGTTTATCGGAGTAGTCGACCGGAATTTTGATGCCGACACGGCATTTGCCGGAAATGATGGCGTCGTTGAGGTCTTTATCATTGTTGACGAAGCGGATGAGGTGAAACGTGTCGGAATTTCTCAGACGGTCGAGGAGTTCGCGGCTTTCGCGGCGGCCATCGGCGTTGTAGACGACGGTGTTGATCTGACGGATGTTGGTGTCGATGCCGTAACCGAGCAGCAACATCTGGAGCATGGGAATGATGAGCGAGAAGAAGAGAGTGGCGAAGTCGCGGCGGACGTGGAGTGTTTCCTTATAGAAGACGGCGCTGAAACCCCGGAAGGGATTAACCACGAGAGGCCTCCTGCGCAGACTGATGTTTGTAGGTGAGCTCGACGAAAACGTCCTCAAGGCTGGGAGCGAGCGGGCGGATTTCGGCGACGGTGACGTCCTTTTTCAGGAGTTGCGCGCGGAGGTGGCCGAGGTCAAGGGTGTCGTCGATCAGGGCGTGGACGGATTGGCCGAAAATCGTGGCGCTGCGTATGCCTTGGATGGTGCGAGCGGCGCGGAGGGCTTGCGTAACGTGAGGAGCGGTAATCTCCACGCGATAGGTTCCCTTGGGGTTCACGTCAGGGAGTTCACGGAGGGCATCGGGCGTGCCGTCGGCGATGATTTTGCCGAAATAGATATAGGCGACATGGCTGCAGCGCTCGGCTTCGTCCATGTAATGAGTGGTGACGAAGAAAGTAATGCCGTGAGCGGAAAGGTCGAAGAGAAGATCCCAGAGCTGCCGGCGTGCGACGGGATCGATGCCCGCGGTGGGTTCATCGAGAAAGACGAGAGTGGGCTGGTGCAGCATGGCGCAACCGAGGGCGAGGCGTTGCTTCCATCCTCCGGAGAGTTGGGCGGAGAGACGATTGAGGTAGGGGCTGAGGCCGCTTAACTGAACGACTTCGTCCATGCGTTGGCGAAGACGCTCGGGAGTGAGGCCGTAGATGCGGCCGTAGAAGATGAGATTTTCAGAAACGGTGAGATCGGAATAGAGACTGAAGTTCTGAGACATGTAGCCGATGTTTTCGCGGACGGTTTCGGCGTCGGTACGAACATCGATGCCCTGGACGGTCGCGTCACCGGAGGTAAGAGGGAGCAGGCCGGTAAGCATCTTGATGACGGTGGTTTTGCCGCTGCCGTTGGGACCGAGAAAGCCGAAGATTTCGCCTTTTTCGACGCGAAAGCTGACGTCGTTGACGGCGGTGAAATCGCCGAAACGGCGGACCAGATGGCTGGCGGAGATGGCGGGTTGGTCAGAGGAGGTCACGGCTTAGGTGGTTGGCGCGAGCTTGACGTCGGCAGCCATGCCGGCCAGGACGCGGCGGGAGGAATCGTCGATGCGAACTTTGACGCCGAAAACCTGGTGAACGCGTTCTTCGCGGGTCTGAACATTGCGAGGAAGGAATTCGGCTTGCTGGTTAATCTGCTCGACGACACCGTTGAAGGATTGATTGGGAAAAGAATCCACGCGAATTTCCGCTTTTTGACCGAGATGCACGTGGCCAATTTCGGTTTCCGGGATGTAAATGCGGACGTAGATCTGATCGCGTTCGAGGAGAGTGGCGATGGGAGTGTTGGGCGGAATGAGGTCACCGGGCCGCACATCGAGAACTTCCACGATGGCGGCGGCAGGAGCGAGGACCTGGCGTTCACGGAAACGCGCTTCGTCGTAGGCAAGAGCAGCGCGGGCAGCGGCAACATCTTCGCGTCGATTGCCTCGTTCGAATTTTTCAAGTGTGGCCTGAGTCTGGTGATAGCGAGCTTCGGCGGCAGCAATTTCTTCGGGACGATAGCCGCGACGAAGTTCATCGAGTTTGTGTTGGGCGTTTTGTTTTTGGGCGAGAGCCATTTTCCAATTGGCTTCGGCGGTATCGCGCTGCTGCTTGGAAACTAAGTCTTTGGCAGCAAGAGCGTCATACCGCCGAAAATCGAGTTGAGTGCGAACTTCATCTGCGGTAGCACGATCGAGATCGGCTTTGGCCGCGTCGATATCTTCCTGCCGGTAGCCATTTTTGCGCTGGTCGTACTCGGCCTTGGCTTGTGCGGCCGAGGCGCGCGCTTCAGCGATTTCTTCGGTGCGGAAGCCACGCTCGGCTTTTTCGGCGGCGGCGCGAGATTGCGCGAGGGAGGCGAGAAGTTCCTTATCATCGAAGGTGATGAGGAGCTGGCCGGATTCGACGGTGTCACCTTCGCGGACCAGGAGTTTGTCGATACGGCCGCCAATTTTCGAACCTACACGAATGTCTCGAGCTTCAACAGTGCCGGAGCCCTGTAGGCCAGTGTCGTGGTGGAACCAGCCCATAGAGTAAGCAGCGGCCGCCGCTACGCCAGCGATGATCAGTGGAATCAGGATGAGCTTGCGATTCATAGGGTGCTACTCCTCACCAGAACAAGGGAACTACGGCCGACGGTGACGGACTGACCCGAGGCGTCAATCCCTCCCAGAGGACTTCGAACGCCGCCTCCATGCGGGACAAGAGGCTACCGTCGGCATACAGCGACCAAATTAAGAGAGTGCCGAAAATGGTCTGGCGAAAGACTTGGGCGATTTCCAGTGGCGGGAGGTCGTCACGTATCTCGCCGCGCTGCTGACCCAATTGGATCATTTCGGAGTGGAGAGCGAGGACGCGCTTCTGCAAATCGAGCATGGCCTCGCGGACGGGAGTGCTGGCAATGAAGGCCTGGAGCACCGAACGGATGATGTCTGGATTGCGAGTTGGTTCTGCAGTCATGAGCTCACCGAGCGAACGGAAAAAGACAGGCATGGGAGTGTTGTTCAGGCGTGCCTCATCGACAGCCGCCCGCAGTTTGCCTAGCTGCATTTCGGCAAAGGAGAGGAGGATATGGTCCTTGGTCGGGAAATAGTTAAAGAAGGTGCCTTTGCCGACGTCGGCGGCATTGGTAATGTCCTCGACCGTAGTTTCGGCGAAGCCCTTCTGGGCGAAGAGAGCAAGGGCGGAGCGGAAGAGGCGCTCGCGAAGCTCCGCGCTGCGACGAGAGCGGCGGTCGGGAGAGCGGCGAGGGAGGGTAGAAGGCATAATTGACCTCCATTCATAAATGACCATAGGTCATTTATTTGGGGTTGTCAAGGCAAAAATGAAGAGACGCGTAGAAAAGGTACCGCACGTCCTCTGATCAAATCTTTTTATTTCAGCAATTTATATTTCTTTTCCGGAGGACTGATTCTTGGGAGACTTTTTGTTCAGGTAGGAAATGAACTGCTGGGCGGAGGGGGGAACGGGAACGGCGCCCTTGAAGACGATCTCCTGCGAGGTGAGGGATTTGTGGTACAGCGACTCGTTGGCGCGATTATCCGGCCGGACGGTAGAGCCAGCGAGAGAAATGCCGGCGAAGAGGCCGCGTGCGCGGGAATAGGAGAGAATTTCGGCGCGCATGGTGACATCCGTGGAGGCTTCGGCGTTGCGTCCTTTGGGGCCCGCAGCGGCGGAGGCATCCGCACCGAGTTTTACCTTGCTGCTGAGGATTGCGCGAGCACCGCGCTCATTCATGACGAGCAGGACGAAGTCGGTCGCCTGACCACCGATTTGGAAACCGAAACTGCCACCTTCAAGGGCCATCATGGTGGGGGCGCTCCAAGGGCCATTGAATTTTTCGCCGGTGCGGCAAGTCATGGCGCCTCGACCGTAGCTGCCGCCGAAGATAAAGGCCCCTTTGAGTACGGAGGGGTACACAATGACGCAGTAGGCCTTATCAACCAGACCCTGAGGGATGTCATCGGGGATGTCCATAATTTCCTGGACGACGAGGCCGCAATTCTCCAAGCGCTCTTTTTCCTTGCGGTCGTCGGCGAGGACAGCCGGCGCGATCAGGGAAAGAGCCAAAACAGTTGCGAGCCACTTTTTCATGCGATTCACCCTCGTCAAAGATTGCGTTCCGTAAAACTACTACTATGATGCAGTCTGGGCGGCGGAAGCCGCCGGCCAAGAAATTTAGACGGCAGCAACCGGCCCCTGGTTGATTTAAGAGGAGCGTAAGCCCTTACGGTCTTTCGAATATACTTTCAGTCCACGGATTTTGCCAGTAGAGGATTTATGGTCAGGAAAAATCGACGGGCAGCACAGGCGGTGTTGGCTTTGCTGTGCGCGACTGCGGACGGACGGACGTGGGGACAGGCACAGCCAGGAAACGTGTTGGCTTCTACCGCGACGGGGAGCCAGGAGCCGGACCCAAGAGCGGCGATGAGAACGGGTCGATTCGCCGAACGGGCGGAAAAACTGGTGCAGGCGCCTCCGGTGGACAAAGGGGAATGGGGATTACTGGTAGTGGATGCGGTGACTGGGGATACGCTGTATGAGAAAAATGCGGATAAATATTTTGTGCCGGCTTCGAACATGAAACTGCTGACAACGGCGCTGGCGCTGGATACCTTGGGACCTGACTATCGATTTCGCACTACGATTGAGACGAACGGGACACTGGCGACAGACGGCAAATTGCTGGGCAATCTGATTCTGGTGGGACGCGGCGATCCGAATCTTTCCAACCGCAAATTTCCATTCGACACGAAAGAAGAGTTTGATGGGCCGCCGGAAAAGACGCTGGGGGAACTGGCGGATTTAGTTGTGGCGCGCGGAGTGAAGGAAGTAACTGGAGACATTGTGGGCGACGACAGTTATTTCCCTCGGGAGCGCTATCCCGACGGATGGGAAATCGACGATATGGTTTGGGAATATGGGGCGGCGATATCGGCGATTGTGGTGGACGACAATACTGTGACTTTGACGCTGGCGCCGGGCGAGAAGGCTGGGGAAGTGGTGCAGACGGTGCTGGAGCCACCGGAACAGGAATTCGTAATCAAGAACGAAGTGATTACCGCGGCCGCAAAGGAAAAAGCGGACCTGCGGCTGACGAGGGAACCCGGTGCGAATACGGTGGTGCTGAGTGGGAGGCTTCCGGCGAGGAGTTCACCACGGAAATTGGTGCTGGCGATTCAGGAGCCGGCCGAACATGCGGCCACGCTACTGGCGCGGTTGTTGACGGAGCGCGGAGTGAAGGTGGATGGGAAGACACGCGCGCAGCACGAGCCAGAACCACCGGAAGCAACGCCTCGGACGGTGCTCGCAGAGCATTACTCGATCCGGCTGGGGGATGCCGTGAAACTGGTGAACAAGATCAGCCAGAACCTGCACACAGAAGTACTACTAAGAACGGCGGCGCGACAGAGCGGGCGCTGGAGTGATCCAGAAGACCTGCAGAAATTTCCAAAACAGTTTTACGCGAAAGTGGGAATCCGCGAAGGAGACGTGGTGCAGACGGACGGGTCGGGGCTGTCGCGGCACGATCTGGTGACACCGCGTGCGTTTGTGACGCTATTGCAATACGCGGAGAAACAGGCGTGGTTTCCGGAGTATTACGCGTCATTGCCGATAGCCGGCGTGGACGGAACACTGAATGAACGGATGAAGCAGGCGGCGATTACCGGGAAGATTCACGCGAAAACGGGATCGGTGTCGCACGTGCGGACATTGACGGGGTTCGCGGAAACGGAGGGAGGCAGAAGGCTGATCTTCTCGTTTTTGAGCAACAATGAGGAAGGCAAAAATCACGAAGTGCATGACGCGCTGGACGGATTGTGCCAGGCGATGATCGAAGAGTTTGATGAGAAGAAAGAAGTGATGAAGCAGTGAAGTAAAGAAGCAACGAAAGGGCGGAGTCGATGAACGAGAGAATCGTGACCGTGTTCGGAAGCTCGCGGCCGGCAGCTGGTGATGCGGATTATGAGGAGGCTCGAGCGCTGGGGAAGGCGTTGGCGGGACGCGGTTTTGCGGTATGCAGCGGCGCGTACGGCGGGGTGATGGAGGCGGTGTCGCGTGGAGCGAAGGAGGCCGGCGGGAAAACATACGGCGTGACTGCGGAATTTTTTGGGCGCAAGGCAAACGAATGGATTGATGTGGAGGTGCGGAAGAAGACTTGGGAAGAACGGCTGTTTGGACTGGTTGAACTCGGGGATGCGTTTGTAGCGTGCAAGGGCGGCACGGGAACGCTGGTGGAACTGGCCGTGGTTTGGGAGATGCTGAATAAATCGGTGATGGAAGCGAAACCGTGTGTAGTGCTGGGCGAGTTCTGGCAGCCAATACTGGCGCGGGTTAGAGAAGTGGAACTTGGGAAGGCAGTTGGGAAAGGATCGAGGGTTTGGGGGGAGACGAATGGGAAGTTGGTGCACAGCGCTAAAACGGTGGAAGAGGCAGTGCGATTTTTGACAGAGCAACTGGCAGGCGGAAAATAGAAAATGGAAGATAGAAAATAGTGGAGTTAAGAATTCCTCAGGGGCTGAGGCCCGATCCACTTGGTCGCTTGATGTCGGAGCTGAAGCTCCGACTCGTGCAGAGAACCACTGGAGGGTAGACGAGCGAATGGCACGGCGGGCAGAGGAGGTTCTGGAATTCGACAAGCTGCGGGAATTGTTGCGGCTGAGAACGACGTGTGCGCCGGGACGGCGTTCTATCGATGGGCTGGAAGTGAGCGGAAAACGCGAGGAGCTTGAAGGCGCGTTTGCGTTGATTCGTGAGGCGCGGGAATGGCTTCGCGCGGGACGCGAGTTGGGATTTGGAGCTCTGGCGGATCCGGCGCTGTGGCTCGAACGGCTGGAATCGCCTGCTGCGGTGTTGGAAGCTGCGGATTTTCTCGATGCGGGGTCATTACTGGAAACCGCAGCGTGGCTACGACAACAGTTTCGAGAAGAAGCCACGAAATTTCCGCTACTGGCGGCACGCACCGCATCGGTAGCGGACTTCAAGGATCTGCTGGCGGCGATCCGGCGCTGCATCCTGCCGAATGGGGAGATCAGTGACGACGCTTCGAGCGCGCTACGGCGAATCCGTGGGAGCATTCTGCAAACTCGGGATTCGATCCAGAAGACGTTGAAGCAGATCTTGCGTTCCCGGCAGGCGGAAAGCGGCGAAGACTACGTCACGCTGCGAAATGACCGATTCGTGATTCCCGTGCGTGCGGAGCACCGGCGGAACGTGCAGGGTGTGGTGCACGGAGCTAGCGCGACAGGACAGACGGTGTTCGTGGAACCGTTTGAAACTGTGGAAATCAACAACCAACTGGTGCAACTGGCGGAAGATGAGGCGGCGGAGATTTTCCGGATTTTGAAAGAATTGACGGATCGGTTGCGGGGAATGCTGGGTCAACTGCAGGCTGCGGCAGCGACGATTGCGGAGTTGGACAGCATTTTTGCGCGCGGACGATTTGCGAGGGATTTTGATGCGTGCATGCCGGAGTTTTCCGAGGAGCCGGAATTGCGGTTGGAAGCGGCGCGGCATCCGGTGCTGGAAGACAAACTCCGCAGGGAGAATCGCGCGATTGTGCCGATGTCGTTGGCGCTGGGCGGAGAGGAGCGATTGCTGGTGATCAGCGGGCCGAACACGGGTGGAAAGACGGTGGCGCTGAAGACGACCGGGCTGGTGGTGTTGTCGGCACAGGCGGGAATTCCGGTGGCGGCGCAGCGGGTGGTGCTGTCGTTGTTCGATCGCGTGCTGGTGGATATTGGCGACGAGCAATCGATTGCGGCGGACCTGTCCACGTTTTCATCGCACATGCTGAACTTGAAAAGCATGCTGGAAGAAGCAACACCGCATTCGCTAGTGCTGGCGGACGAAATGGGAACTGGGACGGCACCTGAAGAGGGTGCGGCGCTGGCGGTGGCGCTGCTGGATGAGTTTCAGAAGAAGCGCTGTTTCGTATTGGCCACGACGCACCACGACCGGCTGAAGACATATGCATCCACGACGCCGGGAGTGGTTAATGCCGCAGTGGAATTTGATGACGTGAATTTGCGGCCGACGTACCGGCTGATGGTGGGCGTGCCGGGAGGGTCGAGCGGAATCGCCATTGCGAGGCGGCTGGCATTACCGGAGTGCGTTATCGAACACGCGCGGTCGCTGATGGCGCCGGAAGCCCAGGAAGCGGCGGACCTGATTGCGTATCTGCATCGAAGCCGGGATGAGCTGGATCGCTTGCGCGCGCAAATGGCCGAGGAGCAACGCGAACTGGAGCAGGAACGCGCGAAGCTGCGGAACGAGTGGGTAGAGCGGCAGAAGCAGAGGATAGCGGAGCTGGAACAGAAGTTTGCCGAAATGCAGAAACGGTTCGAGGAAAACGTGGCGAGCGTGGTGGAGGCGGTGAAGGAACGAGAGTTGCGCTCCCAGCTGGAGAAAACGGCGCGGCGGAAGATGCAGGATGCGCGGGGCGGTGCGAAAGAAGAACTGAACGCAGCGGTGGTGCAGACAATTTCGGAATCTCAGCAGGATTTGGGGATCAATGCGGAGTCGTTCGACAAAGTGCGCCCGGAATTGCTGCAGCCCGGTGCGAAGGTACGCGTGCGCGGGTTTAATAAGGCGGTGATTTTGCGGCGTGTCGATGGACCCTCGGCGGAAATTGAGGCGGGACCGTTGCGGATGAAAGTGGCGGTGGAGGAGATCACTGGGATTGAAGGACAGACACGTGAAAAAACGGCGGTGAAGCCCGCCTCACGCGAGAACATCACGGTGACATCGCAAGGTGGCGAAGACGGGGAGTCCGGAGAAATCAACGTAATCGGGATGACCGTGGAGGAAGCCAGCGCGCGGGTGGATAAGTTTCTGGATGATGCGGCGCTGGCAAACCGAAACCAGGTGAGGATCATTCACGGGCACGGCACAGGCGCGCTGCGAAAGGGTCTTGGCGAGTTTCTGTCGACACATCCTTTAGTCGAGCGGCATGGGTTCGAGACGGAGGAGCGAGGCGGGAAGGCCATCACGGTTGTAGATTTGCGCACCTGAATTTGGGACGCGTTTGGGCGGCAGTCGGGCTGCCGCTAAGCGTTGGCTCGTAGAGTTAAGGAGGAGAAAGCGGGAACAGGGCTCCCGCAATCCAAAATGGCGGAAGCGGGATCATTTGCGGATCGGGTGAAGCAGCAGGCCGACATCGTGCGTGTGGTGGGGGAGTATGTCCGGCTGAAGAAGAGCGGACAGAATTTCACTGGGCTATGCCCGTTCCATGGAGAGAAGACGCCTTCGTTTGCGGTGCACCCGGTGAAACAGATTTTTCATTGCTTCGGATGCGGGAAGGGCGGCGACGTTTTCAGCTTCGTGATGGAAATGGAGAAGTGCCAGTTTCCGGAGGCGGTGCGAATCGTGGCAGAGAAATGCGGGATCGCGCTGCCACGGCCGAAGGAACGTTCGCCGGAGGAGAGGAAAGAAAATCAGCAGCGCGCGGTGTTGATTGAAATGCATCGCGAAGCGCAGACATTCTTTGCGAAACAGTTGGAGACGACGGGAGAGGGACGGGCGGCACGGGCGTACTTGGAGGACCGCGGACTGGACAAAGATATCATCGAGCGATTTGGGATTGGGTATGCGCCGAGCGGTGGCGATGCGCTGCTGCGGCACCTGAAGCCGAAATACGCGGAGAAACTGTTGGTGGAATCGGGTTTGGTGTCGCGGGATCAGAATGGTGCGCGGTTGTTCGACCGGTTTCGACGGCGGATCACGTTTCCGATTGCGAATGAATCGGGAAAGATTGTGGCGTTTGGCTGCCGGGCACTGGGCGATGACCAGCCGAAGTACCTGAATTCACCAGAAACGCCGATTTATTCGAAGAGCAACGTGCTGTATCACCTGGACCGAGCGAAGGATGCGCTGCGGCGGCAGGATTTCGCGGTGCTGGTGGAAGGATACATGGACGCGATCGCAGTGGCGCGGGCGGGGATCAGCAATGTGGTGGCGAGTTGCGGGACCAGTTTGGCGGAGCCGCAAATTAAATTGTTGGGACGCTTCACGAAACGCGTGATTGTGAACTACGACCCGGACAGCGCGGGGCAGGCCGCGACGGAGCGGTCGGTGTCGCTGCTGCTGGAACATGATTTCGAGGTGAAGGTGCTAGCGCTACCTTCGATCGGGGAAAAAAAGGCCGACCCGGACCTGTTCATCCGTGAAAAAGGGGCCGAGGCATATGTGAAGGCGCTGAAGGAATCGCCGCCGTATGTGGATTATTTGATCGGGCGAGCGGGGCAAATGGATTTGACGACCGGAGAGGGGAAGCTGCGGGCATTGAATTTCCTGATGCCTTACGTGCAGAAAATTCCGAATGGGCTGCTGCGATCGGAATGGGCTACGCGAATCGCGCAGAAACTGCGGATTGATGAACCTGTGTTGCGTGCGGCGTTGAATAAGGCGGCGACGGAACGGCGTAGCGAAGTGAAGACGAGGCCGGAGTTGGTAGGCAAGGCAGGGAAGCCTGCGGAGCGCAGACTGATTCGCATGTTGGCGGAGGCGGAAGATTTCAAGCGGGAACTGGCGGAACGGCTGAAGCAAGACCGGTTATACCAGGGGCTTGAAACGGAAAAGGTTTTCGCGGCGCTGATCGTGGCGGGGCTAGCGGATCAGCCGATGCAGGCCACAGAGATCGGAGCGCTGCTGGAAGAGAGGGACCGGAGGGTGTTTTTTGAGATCCTGTTTGAGGATGCGAACGAGGGGACGTGGGAAGAGGCTGAGAGTTGCATGGAGGCGCTGCGGGGGAGACAGGTGGAGCAGGAGTTGGCGCAGGTGCAGAGGGAGATCGAGAGGAACCCGACAGCCGAGGCCATGCGCGGGCTTCTGGCGAGGAAGCAGGAATTGCTGAAGCGGCGAGCGGCGGGGTAACCGAGGCCGTCCGATCCCAGGACTGCGACGCCACCGGCAACCCAAATCCTGCATTCTGAAGACGAGTTCACCTCTTGACAATCAGGAGGAGAGGCGTATCCTTCCTCCTGATCGTAAGGAGGAGCAGGTTTTATGGCGAATAAGCCGAGTGATCTGGTGCAGGGCACGCTGGACATGCTCATCCTGAAAACACTGGCGCTTGAGCCAATACACGGATATGGGATCGCTGTGCGAATCGAGCAGATGAGTCAGGGCGTTTTTCGCGTGAATGCAGGTTCGCTATTTGTTGCCCTTCAGAGATTGCAGCGAGCGGGGCTGATCAAGAGCGAATGGAAAGCCACTGAGAATAGCAGAAGAGCGAAGTACTACGATCTGACGGAAGAAGGGCGGAAGCAACTCACCAGCGAAACGCGGGAATGGGGAAGGCAAGTGGAGGCGATTGCCAGGATTTTGGAGGCTTCGTAGGGACAACCATGCGATTGCTGAGAAACATAGAGGGTGGGCTGCGATCCTTGTTCCGAAAGGAACGAGTCGAGAAAGAGTTGGACGAAGAGCTGCGCAGCTTCCTGGAGATGGCGGCCGACGAGAAGATGAAGGAGGGTGCGAGCCGCAAGGAGGCTCTTCGAGCCGTGCGACTGGAAAGAGGAAGCCTCGAAACATCGAAGGAAGTGGTCCGCGCGGCGGGCTGGGAATCTTTTGTGGAGACCTGCTGGCAGGATTTACGATTTGGGGCGCGGATGCTGCAGAAATCGCCTGGCTTCACCGCCATCGCGGTGCTCACTCTGGCCTTGGGAATTGGGGCAAACACAGCTATCTTCAGCGTCCTCGAATCCGTACTGCTTCGCTCCCTTCACGTGGAGCATCCGAAGGAGCTGGTGCTGCTGACGGACCCTGACGAACACGGCGCGAATTTTGGGAGTCAGGGAGGAAGTCGTTCCCTGCTGGCGTACTCGGAGTTTGAATATCTGCGCGATCACAACGACGTTTTTTCCGGAATGTTTGCCGCGGACAGCACTTTGCCTGGGCTCGAGGTGACATTTGGTGATTTCACAAGCAGCGCGGGCGAGAAGCAACTGGCTCGCATCAAACTGGTCAGTGGGGGCTATTTCACAACGCTCGGTGTGAAACCCGCGGCCGGCCGGGTTTTTGCCAGCGAAGTGGACCGCGCGCGGGGTGGTTCGCCAGTGGCAGTGATCAGCTATCCCTTCTGGAAGCAGCGTTTCGGTTTGAATCCCTCCATTCTCGACAAAACGATTCAGATTCATCGGACTTCCTTCGAGATCATTGGCGTCGCGGCGCCAGGATTCTTTGGAGAAAGTGTGGGAGAGTCGCCGGACGTTTGGGTGCCCATGATGATGCAGGACGCCGTGCATCCGGGGCAGGATTACTTGAGCCCGTCACCGCAAGGAATCCTGAATGAATACGAGTGGATTCAAGTGATGGGGCGCCTGAAGCCGGGAGTTTCGCTGGCCCAGGCAAACGCGGCGATGAATGTGCAGTTCATACAATGTCTGGAAGCAGCCGCGGGCAACCGGATGACCGCGGAGGAGCGCAAAGGGAATTTCGGCCAGCACCTCGATTTGCGGCCGGGCGCGCGGGGCTCCTCTACTTTACGCGATGGATTCGGCCAGCCACTCCAGTTTCTGATGGCTCTGGTGGCGCTAGTTCTGTTGATTGCGTGTGCCAACGTAGCCAATCTGTTGCTTGCCCGTGGTGCGGCGCGGCAAAAGGAATTCGCCATGCGGCTGACGGTCGGAGCGGGCCGCAGGCGACTCATCCGGCAACTCCTCACGGAAAGCCTTCTCCTCGCAATGGTCGGAGCCACGGCGGGAATTGCTTTGTCCTACTGGACGGACAAGCTCTTGCTCCGAATGGTTTCCGGCGAAGCAGCCTCTTCCGCGGTTCAATTGGATTTGCATCCTGACGTGCGCGTCCTGTTGTTTACTTTCGGAGTCACCGTTCTGACAGCCATTCTTTTTGGACTGATTCCCTCGTTTCTCCTGACGCGTCTGGACCTCGCGCCTGCTCTCAAGTCGACATCTCTAGGTGTGAGGAGCGATTCCCGACCCCGCCGGTTGCCTGCCGGGAAGATGCTGGTGATCGCGCAAGTGGCCATTTCCTTGATCCTGTTAGTTGCGGCGGGGATGTTTGTACGCAGCCTGGCAAAACTCAGCGAAGTCAATCTCGGTTATGCTCGCGAGAATCTGCTGCTGTTCCGCGTGGATGCCGCTGCGGCGGGCCTCAAAGGACCTCAAGCTCAGTTGCTATATCAGAGCTTGCAGGACAACTTGGCGTCGATTCCGGGGATCCAGAGTGTGAGCGCCTCTAGTAACGGATTGTTCCTGCATTCGGAATCCGGCGACCCGATTTCCGTGGAAGGCTATACGCCGAGGCAGGATGAGAGATTGAATTCGCGCATGGATCACGTGGCGCCACACTATTTTTCTACGGTGGGAATCCCTATTTTGATGGGACGAGAGATCGGGCCTCAAGATTCGGGCAATGGGCCGCGCGTCGCGGTGATCAATCAAGCTTTTGCGCAGCACTTTTTCCCCAACACGAACCCTATCGGCAAACGCGTTCGTGATACTTACCCCGGCAATCCCACGGACGTGGAAATCGTTGGTGTGGTGGCCGACGCGAAGTACAACAATTTGCGCGAGAAATCGATCGAGCGCCTTTACGCACCACTCTTCAATCCCATGTGGGACCAAACTGACGCTGCGTTTGAAATCCGTACGTTTGGCGATCCCTCCACTCTAAGTGGGCCTCTTCGTCAAGCCGTGCAAGCGGGGAACGCGTCGGTTCCGCCAATTGAAATTCACACCATGTCCGGGCTGGTCGACGACTCTCTCCAAACAGACAGATTCATCAAGCAACTCTCCGCGGCTTTTGGGATTCTCGCCATAGTGCTCGCCGCCATCGGTCTCTACGGCGTCATGGCCTATACTGTGTCGAGGCGGATCCGAGAGATCGGGATCCGTCTGGCGCTGGGCGCCGGGCCGGGGATGATCCGTTGGCAGGTCTTGAGCGAGACCCTACGCTTGGTCTTATTGGGGATAACCATCGGAGTACCGTTAGCGTTGCTGGGAACTTATCTGGTACGGAGCATGCTCTTTGGCCTAGGTTTTGCAGATCCTGTCGCAATGCTGTTCGCTGGCGTCCTGCTGGTTGCGGTTGCTGCACTGGCCGGGTTCCTCCCCGCACAACGAGCTTCGCAAGTCGATCCGATGGTGGCGCTGCGGTACGAGTGAAGCTGAATCTGCAGGCGTGATCCTGCCTTTTTCCCATCCCAAGAACTGTATTTCCCCACGTTCTAGGTGACGTGACGACACGAATTTGGGAGCCTCCAGCCACCAAGGAAAGCATTGACGCGGAGGCACTTAGCCGTGTAACGTAAAAGGGTTGTCCGGGTAACGGTTTCGCTCCTTTTTGCATCTATTTAAGAGTCGAGTCAGAGGCATCAGGACCGTCGTTCGGATTAGGCGCAGCAGAAGTCAGGCGTGGGGCAACGACCAGAAAACGGCGCGGCAGATCAGGCTTCAGAGCAAAAATTGAGAGCTTGGCGGAGGACTATGTTCCTCCCTATGGCAATTTCTGGCTAATCTCTGTCCATGGTGTGAAAAAAACGCCTAGCAGCGCATGCATGTGAAGCGCGGCGGCAAAGCAAAGAGCGGGAGGAGCGTTGTGGCAGCTACGGGCTTAGAAGAAAAATATGATGCGGTAAGGCAGCTCATTGCCATTGGCAAAGAGCGCGGTTACCTGTTGTACGACGAAGTGAATGATTCGCTTCCAGCCGAAGTGCATTCGTCGGAAGAAATCGACGACCTGCTGACCACGTTTGAACGCAACGGGATTGAGATTTACGAGGACGCAGCTTCGGCGAAGGCGGCGCGCGCGGTAGAAGTGTCCGCGGAACACGGCGACCGTGACGCGGTAGTAAAGGACGACATTCACGCCGAAGAGGGCGGGAGCGATCTGGACCTGACGCCGGGTTCGCTGGAGAAGACGAATGATCCCGTGAGGATGTACTTGCGGGAAATGGGCACAGTGCCGCTGCTGACGCGCGAAGGCGAAGTGACCATCGCGAAGCGCATAGAGCGTGGGCAACTGGTGGTGATGAAAGCGATCACGCGGTCGCCGATCGTGATCAAGGAATTGATCGCGGTGGGCGAGGATTTGCGCAAAGGCGCGCGGTCGATCAAGGAAATCGTACAGTTCGACGACGAAGAACTGACCGAAGAGAAAATCGCGAACAAGACCAAGCAGACGCTCAAGTACATCGACAAGATTGCCAAACTGTACGAACAAGCCCTGAAGGAAGCGGTCAAACTCGACAAGACTCCGAAAGCGAAGAAGCGGCCGTATACGCGCGCGAAGTGGGACGTGGCGCGGACGCGCGTGGAAATTTCGCTGGAAATTCGCGGGATTGATTTCAATCCGTTCGAAAAGAAGCGGCTAATCGACAAGATGCGCGGGACCGTGGAGCGGCTGCAGTCGCTGGAGCGCGAGGCGGGACGCTTGGAGCGTCGCGCGGATGTGTCCAAAGGCGAAAATGCGGCGGAAGCGCGGCGGGAATTGCGGACGCGGCGATCGGAACTGAAGGATATTGAAGACGCGAGCGAAGTCGGCCTGATGGAATTGAAGCGCACGCTGACGATCATTCAGCGCGGGGAAGCGGAAGCGGAACAGGCCAAGAAGGAACTGATCGAGGCCAACCTGCGTTTGGTGGTGTCCATCGCGAAGAAGTATACAAACCGCGGGCTGCAGTTCCTGGATTTGATCCAGGAGGGCAACATCGGTTTGATGAAGGCGGTGGACAAGTTCGAATGGCGCCGTGGGTATAAGTTTTCGACGTATGCAACATGGTGGATTCGCCAGGCGATCACGCGGGCAATTGCCGACCAGGCGCGCACGATTCGTATTCCGGTGCACATGATCGAGACGATCAACAAACTGGTGCGCACGAGCCGGCAGTTGGTGCAGGAACTTGGGCGTGAACCTACCAGCGAGGAAATCGCCAAGCGCATGGACATTCCGGTGTCCAAGGTGCGGAAGATTCTGAAGATCGCGCAGGAACCGATTTCGCTGGAGACGCCGATCGGGGAAGAAGAAGATTCGCACTTGGGGGATTTCATCGAGGACAAGGCGGTGGTATCGCCCTCGGATGCGGTGATCAACCTGAATTTGAAAGAGCAGACATCGTCGGTGCTGAAGACGCTGACGCCGCGCGAAGAAAAAGTAATCAAGATGCGGTTTGGGCTGGACGACGGCAGCGAGCACACGCTCGAGGAAGTTGGGCAGTCCTTTGCGGTAACCCGCGAGCGCATCCGGCAGATTGAGGCGAAGGCGCTGCGCAAGCTGCGGCACCCGTCGCGGTCGAGAAAGCTGCGGGCGTTCCTTGAGGGACCGTCGCGGGATTATCTATAGAAAGACGGAAATAGAAAATAGAAGAGGAAAT
>Ga0074045_10002719_pt1 | contig 16257 bp, 25 predicted proteins | sample BogForMeECP23OM2_FD_94442 | JGI IMG/M metagenome (GOLD analysis project Ga0074045, IMG submission 94442) | Bog forest soil microbial communities from Calvert Island, British Columbia, Canada - Bog Forest MetaG ECP23OM2 | ecosystem: Environmental > Terrestrial > Soil > Wetlands ...
CAAAAGCCAATAGAAAAATCCCGTAACAAAAACGAACCTGAACAGCTCAGCAAAGATCTCGATCAGATTCGTATGCCTCAACAGCATCGCGAAACCTGTCCAACACAACGAGATTAGCGCTAGAATCCAAAAGAGATTTGTCGCCCCAGTCGTCAGCGGAGCCGCCCAGGATTGCGCAGCTGATTGAAATTTCTGCAGCAACGGATTAACGATCGGAATACTAAGGTCCTGAACTGTCTCAGTTGACCCGGTCGTCGTTGCACCGGCAATCGCGTTCGTAGGAGTACTAACGCCTCCTATAGTTGATGAACCTACTATCGTTGCTCCATTGCCTGTCGTGGAAAAGTTGTTGTCATTTCCCCCATTGGTAAGAACGGAATTCGGGTCGAAAATGTCCACCACCAGCGCGCCATTCGGTTGCTGACCAGGCCCGCCGGTAGGTACCGTGTCCGCGTAGTTGAGGTTGTACGTTTGCCCATTTGCCGCCGGAATGCTGAAGTTCTGCCCAAGGCTTACGCCGTACTGAGCCGCAAATTCAGGCGACAGCGCCGCGCTCGTGTATCCCCCTGTACCGTAGGCCACAAGGGTGTTGTTATGATTTCCAATTGCGTTGCTGCTATTGGTGTCAGGCGTAAGATCGCCTGCATAGCCGTAGGCGGTAATCTGCTCACCACCGGCCGATATCGTGCAGAACAGAAGAACAAACCCTGTTGCGAGGACCTTTATCACGACTACCAACCTTGGTTTGCCTCCGGCGCCAACTGCGTCCCGTAATAGGTTTGCGTCGCTCCCTGGTGCATCGCATCTGAATTTGCAGAGCTGGCATTCTTCGCCGCAAGCGCCTGCTGTTCTTGCATCAGCAACGCGCGAATCTGCAAGAGCTGCGCCTGCTCCAAAGCGGCCAACTGGTTTGCCGCGCTCAATGCCTGCATCTGTCCTTGCGCACCGCTTGCCGTGCTTTGCAGCCGCTGCAGAGTCGCCGCGTCAGCCTGAATCTGCTGTGTCTGTTTCGCCAAACCTTGAAACATTGCCTGAGTTGCCTGGTACTGAGTCAGTCCGCCCGGCGGTTGATTTGGGTACGACGTCACCGGAGTATTCAGCCAATAATTTGGCGACTGAAACTGATTCAGTACGTTCTGAAGACTCGAACCATTTTGGAACATGGACGTCAAAGCCATAATCTGATTCATCACAGCCTGCGACTGCTGCCAGACCTGAAGCGCTGGCGCTATTCCCAGCGTATTCAAAAGCTGATTCTTGTACTGCAGGATCTGAGTTTCGTACTGTTGGACCTGTTGCGCGTAGGCTGCTACTTGCTTCAGTGCCGTGGTAGTATTCTGTATCAGATTCGAATAATCGATCACAGGCATCGTACCCGAACTTGTAACTGGCAGCAGTGCCAGCAGCGCCAACAGCGTGCTTATTAGCACACCTTTTCTCATGACCGACCTCCCTGTTGAATTATGGCCGGGGCCTTTGCGGAATGGAACAACCCATTAATCCCTTGCTGGCAGGACGCAACCGCTGACCCAAACACCAATAAAAATGCGATCAGAGCTATGCAAATCGGCTCCCACAGGAGCACAACGACTAAAATCCATAGGAACGTTTTCATTTTACGAGGCAGTTGTATGCGTTTGCCGCAACATCCATCCAGCATTTCACAAAGAAAGGGTCCGACGGATACTTGCCTCGCGCCGTAACTAATAACTGCTGCACGGCAACGTCCGGTTTATAGCCCGCTACCGCTAACGCCGCGCCTTCTTTACGAGCCGGTTCCGCGTCTTCCCGTCCAAATACAAAAATCAGCACCGGGATACCCTTCGGCGCCCTGACGCAATGGCCGCTGTGTTGCGTCGGCGCAAACACCTCCATTATCATATGTCTATCCAGCAAGCCTTGCTCTTCCGGCGTGAAATCACCGCATCGCGCTGACAGCGCGAACCCTGCAATAAGAATCGCTATCAAAGTTCTTTTCACGGTTCCATCCCCTGTTCTTGCTCCTCAACGTTTTGAGAGCGCTCGAAATAAAGCTCATCAATCTGGTGCTGCTGCCTCTTAGCTTCGGCCAGTTCGCGGCGCTGGGTCACCGTGATTGCGGGCTCAGTTGAGCCGGGAACTGGAAGCAGCCCTTCGCGATCTTCTGCACTTAGATTAATCAGTGTGCTGGGGTGCAAATCAGCGTTTCCGGCGCGCGCTTCTTCCAAAAGGAAAGAATGAAGTGCTTTCTTGGGTAAACCTGTACGCTCCAATAATTTGCCGATCGAGACCGCACTTAGGCCACCTTGTTCGGCCTTTAAATCCAGATAAGCCGCCTTGATCCCTTCAGTCCTCGTCTCCAGATACACCTCATCAATCTTACGGTGCAGACGAGCGGCTTCCGCCTGCATATACAGCTCGCTGACGGCTTCTGCCTTCACCAGACCGTCAAAACGCGCGATTCGCACTCCATTTTCACATAAATAATGAGATCCTTCTCCGGGCTCCAGATCGTAAAACTTCCTCTCTTTGCTCATCTTATCCTCCTGTTGTTTAGTACTCCGGCACCACATAGGCCGATCGAAAGTTCAATCCTGCTATGTGTGTATCAAGCAACGCTTGTTCTCCTAGGCGTGAACCCTCGGCCTGAGCTCGGGTCGAAGGCATCTCCGCAACGAGCAGAGGCCGCAAAGCCTGCAATAAGAAGAATGCCGATCATTGTTTTCATAGTTCCATCCCTTGCTCCTGTTCCGGTTCGCGGCCGAGATAATGGATGCTCAAGCGCCGGATCTGGTCTATTTGCTCCTCGCGGATTTGTTCGACCGACTGCACTTGTCGATATGAATCCAGATCTGCCCACAGTTGATGCATTTCCGGCACCTGAATCCCTCGTCCTTCATAGTGTTCGATGTTGTTTCCAATCGCATCCATGATGATGTCTAGCTCATCGCGACATAGTACAATTTTCATTTTTCTTCTCCTTTGCTTTAATAATCCGGCACCACATAGGGCCGATCGAAAACCAAATCTTTTACAGCTATTATGTTAAATCTGAATCCCTGCCGGATCTTAAGCGTCGGCGGGATCGATAAGTTTTTCTGTAGCAACGCTGCGGTGGCCGCACCCAGCTGTTGTCCAAGCGCGGCGCTTAAGACACTCCCCGCATTTGGGGCTTCGTAAGCGCCATAGCCTTGACCTTGATTCTGGCTCAGAGCGATACCACCCGAAATTGCACTCATCAGGAGAGCAGATCCGAACAAGCGGATGAAGTGATTATCGACTTGGTCCCTGAATCCCGCTTCGCCTTGGCGGTCCGCTCCGGGCATCGCACCAATATCGAGTGTCCAACCGTTCGGAAAAACAATTCGCTGCCAGGCCACGAAAATGCGCGCCTGGCCGTACTGGATCATGTTCGAATATTCGCCGATGAGCTTGCTACCCTGAGGAATTAATAGGTAGTTTCCTGTTGGCGTATCATATACATCCTGACTGACCTGAGCGATGATCGTTCCAGGCAGCTCACTTTCCATCGCGCTGATCAAAAGCGCCGGGATCACAGAACCGGTTTGCAGAACATACGGCGAAATCGGCGGCTCTGGCCTACTGTTCAACGTCCAGCGATCCTTTGCTCCGTTGTAGGTTCCTAGGTTATTCGGATCGCGCGGAGTCGGAGCAACTCCTGGTAGACCGATCTCTGCTGGCGTCCCCAGCGGAATTGCTCTGCCAGCCGCTTCGGGTGATACCGCTGTTTGTTGCTGAGTGTTAGCCTGCGCAAGATTCGGATCCGCTACCGCGCTTGTGGCAAAGAGCGCCTCGTAAAAAGCTTTCTGCCTGGCGTTAGATTCCGGGTCTGGCGTCGGCTGTATCACTGGTGCTGGTGTCGGCGCCGGCGTCGGAGTTGCCAACTGCTGCGGCTGTGCGTAACCAACCCGATCACCCACCACCGATGCTGCGAAATCGCTTGCAGAGCCGCCGTGATCTTCGGCCTTAGTTTCTTGCTTTTGGCCTTTCTCCAGCGCAACCCACATCACCAGAAACGCAACGACCACCAGGACCGCTCCGACGAGATACAAAGGGATGTGGTTGAGCCGGCGCACACCGGCCGCTCGAATGCTTTCAGGCGCGCCATCCGCGCTTAGAAGCGAGCTATCACTTGCCATTCGACACGCCCTCCACTTTGGCCACCAGATCAACGTGCGTGATCGTCACCTTCTCCTGGCCGCTCCCAACCCCACTAACCAAGGTGGCCTTGTCCAAGACACGGTCGACCACATACCAACGCCCGTGCACTCTGTAGTTGACCAGGACCTTGTCGTGATGAAACCAGCTTGCCTTTTTCTCCTCAAAGAGCACGGGCGCCTCTTTGTGTCGCACCGAAGCCGGCATCTCCAAATAAGTCTTCCCGTCCTTGCTATAAACTGAGACAGGTTTCCATTCCGCTTTTCCGGACACCGCATAGGACTCGTCCGCGTTGTCGGCTGCGGGATCTTTTGCCACCAACTTCGTCTGTTTGCCATCACCGCGGCTCTTTCGCTTTGGCGGATCAGACACAACCGGAGGGGTGGACGTTGGTACACTCTGTGCGACTGGGGTAGGGGAGAGACTCGGGGAATCAGAACTGTACAGGAAAGTAACGTCGTGCATGAACTCGCCCTCGGAGCTGACAAGCAACAAATGGTAGGTGCGCCGATCGGTTGTAACCACCAAGGATGTCGAGAGCCCAATGTCCCGCGGTTTTACGATTAGATGCTCCACCTGGTCTGCACCCGACCCAGATTTTGCGGACTCTATCGACCAGCGTGTCGCGTCGCCGACATTGATCTGAGTGATCGTTTCTCCAGGCTGCAACTCGATGTCTGTTACCTGCAAAATCGCGCACACGATTGACGGATAAGATTCGCCGAACCGAAACTGAGTCGAAGAACTGACTCCAGGCTTACTGACAAGCGTTTCCATGCTTTTGTCCTTCCACGACTCGGTCACGTCCACTCCGGCCTGTTCCTGCTGTGTCAATACAGGCTTGCTCCCGCCAAGCAGAGAAGGATCAAATTTGCTGGATGCTGCAGGAGTCGCTTGCGGAATCGTACCAGGAACTTGCGACCACGCACCGGCCGCAGAGAAAACCAGAAAAAGAAGGGAAAGTGCTTTCATCTATAGCTCCTGCCAGTTGAAATCCTTAACAAAAATTCCTAACGGGTTACGCTCAATGTCAGCCTCCCGAGCGTATGTGCTCGGCGGCAAGATGTAGACCTCCAACACCGCCCGCATGTGAGTTGGCGGACCGACCAAACTGCCGTCTTCGCGACTTCTAACCGTTTCAATCCAGTCGACCTGCCAACTGCCTGCGCTTATCGGGAGCGCAGAGTTGATGTCAGTGGACACTGTTACTTTTTTGGCGCGTTCGAATGGACCTGAATCTTTCGAACCATTAAACCATTCATTCAGTTTCGTGGTCGCTGCATCCTTTGTCTTAACCATCGCGTAGGCCGTGAATACAGCTTTTCGCTCCAAGTCCACATCGGGAGTCACGAGGCGAGTCGAAGCTATGAAAGACGCCAGGGTAGCCCTTACAACCCGAAGATCTGCTCGAGCGCCCAGCTGTGCTGGTCCGACCGAAACCGCCTCTCCCAATTTGTCGACCTCGACGACGTAGGGCACATATTTGCTCTTGCTGCCGACGTACACGACGCCAGCCACGCCGGCCAAGGCAACCAAGAGGCTCGCAACAGCGATCAACTGCCAGACGTGCAGCTGGCTAAACGCGCGCTCGGTCTGACTGTTCCACTCCTGCCTAGCGTTAAGATACGGGTTAACCAGTCGTGCGCTTTCCCCGTTTCCGGCCGCAGCACCAGCCACTACACCTTGCTTCCGCCACCAAGTTTTCATAATGAATCGCTACGTTTTGGCGGCGCAACGGCCGCACGCGCTAAAAAAGTTTCGTCCTGAAAATAAAGAGGTTGGCGGCCGTAAACTGCCGGGAAGCCGGCGCAATAGACTACCATATCGCCCGCGCTCACGATGCGTCCCTGCTCATCCTTTTTAGGCCCCGGCATCCGGAGGCACTCATCCGCGGTCAACAAAGGCCGTTGCACCTCTTGCATCGTCGTAGAGACTTGAGCCCCTAAACCGCGGCCGGATCGAGTAACGGCCTCTTTGACAATCGTCGTTTCGCCGGTCAACCCCGAGAGATGTTTCGCTGTTTCTAATCGGTTAGGCGGAAAAGCAACTTGGACGTGGCAATTCGAAGTGATCGCCTCATCTGGACCGTACCCGGTTTCCTTGGATTTTAGCTGGTTAAGGTCTTGAGCAACCAGATAGGCCTTGATTCCGTACCCGGCAACGAATGCTAAGGTTTCCTGCAAGATTTCCAGCTTGCCCGAGGCTGGAAACTCGTCGATCATCGCCAGGAGTTTGTGCTTGTAGCTAGGCCTCGGATGCCCATTTGCAAACTCCATCTTGTCGGCCAGCAGGCGCACGATCATGTTAACGACAATCCGCACAAGCGGCCGCATGCGGGCTTTGTCGTTGGGCTGAGTAATGATGTAGAGACTCACCGGATCCGCATAGTGCATCAGATCCCGGATCCGGAAGTCGGATCGGCTCGTGTTCCTGGCGACAATCGGATCCCGGTAAAGATCCAAAAAAGTCTTCGCGGTTCCAACCACGCCACTAGCTTCATTTGGAGCCCGGCTGAGCATATCCTGCGCAGTAGCGGCAACCACGGGATGATTGCGCCCGTTGACGTGGGCGTAGCCTAGCATCTCCTTCCACAGCTCCTGCCACGATTCCTTCGCATTCACACGGCTCGAATCGGCCAGTATATGATCAAGCTCGCCAAAGGTTGCCGGCGTTCCTTGGACTCGTGCCTTGTAGCAAATATGCAGGATGCATCCAACCAACAGCGAATAAGCGGCCGGAGTGAAGAAATCTCCCGGGCGCAAGCCGCGACCATTCGGATCGACTAACAATAGGGCCAGGTTCTGCACATCGCCCACCTCGTACTCCGTCCCAAGCCGCAGCTCAGCCATCGGATTGAAACAGCAGGAACCGGACGCCGCCGCGGGTTCGAATCTCAGAATCTTGTTGTGCGCATACGTCCGACGCCAGCCGGCCGTCAGTTCGTAAAGCTCACCTTTGAGATCAGTGACGAAGGCGCTCTCTCTCCACGAAAGCAGAGTAGGGAGAATGAGACCGACTCCCTTGCCGCTCCTGGTCGGAGCGTAACAAAGAACATGCTCAGGCCCGCCGTGGCGCAGATAGTGGATCTTGCCGCCTTTATCCCGCCAGGCTCCAACATAGACTCCATTGTTGTTGAGCAGGCCGGCCGCTTTGATGTCGCGCTTATCCGCCCACCGAGCTGATCCGTGCAGAAAGGGATTCACCCGGAAACTGGTGCGCAACACGACGAGTAGTAGAAACCACACCAAAATTGTGAATATCCAGCCGATCCCGAAAGCCTGGTCAAAGAGCGCGTGATTGCTCTGGTCTTCCCATTGATGCGCCCACACAAAATAGGACCAAGGAGCGTAGACGTAGAACAGGTTAAACCCAAGAGCCGGTTGGAACCGATAACTGTTCGCTAAGACTTCGGTTGCGACGATTGAGCCCAACAGCGCCCCAAACCCAATCACAGCCAAAAATCCAGCCAAGCGTTTCCAGCACGGATTAGTGTCCATGTAGCTTCCACGCCGCAGTTGAGGACCAACGAGAGTGTTGCGCTTGTTCATTAGTAGTAACCCACCGCTGGACGATCCGAATGATTCGCTAACCCTTGATGCTGCATTGGGACCACTTGGCCAATTGACGAGACCTGGTCACGCTCAAACTCGGCAACTTTCTCAGCTCCGTAGATAACGGCTTTCCACACCGCTCTGGCCGCGTCCGGATGGATTCTCACCTCGTCTGATAGCAAAAGAATCACGAACGAAAGCATCAGAAGGTTTCCCGCTATGCGGAACAGAAACCGCAAAAGGAAAAACCCTAGCGCTGTGACAATGAGGATCATAGGCAAATCCCGGTGGGGAACATCCCTAGCGAGTGAGGCAACCCGTCAGCCAGCGGCAGGTCGCTCAAAAACACTAACGTCATATCAATAGCACGGACAACCAAAGCCAGGCCTCCTACGGCAGCGATAACGAGACAGATCTGCACCGGCAGTTTGAAGCCTCCGAAGTGCGCTCCAAACACGGAGCCGATAATTGCTCCGCACAAAGACAAAGCCTAACAAGTTCAGGTAGGTGATGTGAATTCATGACTCTGGCCCAGGCGAGCCTCTCGTGCGTTGTCATTAGAATGTATCTCGAGCGCCATAGTTTAATTGGCCGCTTGAAGTTGCAGGTTGGGTTGTGTCCCGACCGCGGCGAACATCGCTTTGGCAATTACCCAAGCCGGGCCACCTACCGCGGCGATAACCAAGGGGGTTTTAACGCCTCCTATGTGCCTCTCGCTGAGCGCAGAAATGCATGCGCCAATTAGGCGCCCGAAGACTGCCGCCAGGCCGAACGCATTCATAAATCCCGGCCGCCATGCCCAACGCCTGAGCCAACCCGGCCGCCAACAGAAACGGCGTCTCTGGTTGCGTCCAAGAGGGAACATCGCAAATGTTTTCACAAGTAATCCTTTCATACGTCGCAATAAGTACCTGTCAGATACGTACTACACAAGCAAAAAAAAGATTCTTTTCCCTTCGCGGAGGCGTTTTCCTTTAGCTCTTCTTTTGGCGCCGTTTAACCGGCCTTTCGGCTTGTTGCGCTGGTACAGGCGCTTCGAGAATATCGCCCATCTTCCGTGAGTACCATAGACCGAGGACCGCCAACTGTACAAGCTTAGGCGGTCCATCCCTAAGACACCGGAACAAATGCATTCGTGAGATCCCAAGCTCTTGATGGAACTGGACTTTCGTCATTCCGAGTTGCTTACGAATCCAATCCATCTTTTGGCCATCCATCTGGGTAAACAGTATGGCTATTGCGGAGAAACGTCTACCAGCGATACTTTCTTGCTGCATTTGCACAGTATCTAATTGATACTTGTTGCTGTGGCAAGAGAGACGCCTTTCAACGCCCAGATACCTGGAATCGTACAAATCATCTGTTGCGAGCGCGTTCTCTCATTTTTCAATCACCTGAGGAAAACCGACCGCTCCTGCAACGGACTTGTTTCAGGACTCCGACCGATTCCGCCTGAAGGCGGCCGCCCACGCGAGGCAAGATGCTTTGCTTTTGCACTTTCTAGCTTCCGCCGGGCGGCGGCACAAGAACACGCGAGTTGCCTCGCTTGCGCCCATTTTTCAGAGACCCAAGCTTTGATGCTCGCTCCGAAAGCTCGAGCTCTGGGGGCTACGCCTCCCAGAGTGTCGTCTTGTACCACGGCGCGGCTTCAGCGCCAAGAGTACCGTCTGCGGCTTAAACGGCTTCCTCCCATCCGGCGAGCCGGACGGTACCCTCCATTTAAATCCTCGACCCTCGGGCTTCCCGAGGCTCTTGCGCTTTCGCCTTTTTGCGCCGTGTCCAAACGGCAACTCACGTTTCCGTTTTGGAAAGAAAAATTGCGCCCTGGGTGCTCACTTTTTCTCTCCAAAACGGAATCCAAAAGATTCCTCCGGAGAGAAAGGGGAAAACAAAGGGCAATGGCCCAATCCGGCGCCAGCCGGACGACGGCCATTACATGAAAATAGAATGTTCTATGTGGAACATTCCATCAATCTAAAGAAACACGCATATTACTATGAACGTTAATCGCATCATCATCAGTGGAAATCTGGTCGCTAACCCGACTGCGAGAGAAACTCATTCTGGCACTGCAGTCACCTCTGGCACTATCGCCAACAACGAGTTCTTCAACGACGAACGGGGTGCGCGTCAGCAGGTCACCACTTTCGTAGACGTGATCGTGTGGGGTAAGTCAGGAGAGAACTTTGCTTCTCTCGCCAAGAAAGGGCAGGAGATCATTATCGAAGGCCAGTTGCGCCGAAATGACTGGGAATCCGAAGATGGTCAGCGGCATTCGAAGCATTTTGTAAAAGCCGAAAGCTGGCAGTTTACCCAGGCAAAAGCCAACTCTGGGCTTAAACGCGAAAAGGAAGCAAATAAATAACCTCAGCTCTTTGTCCCGGAGGGTTCGGATCCGGCCGGGACTCCACCATAGCCATGAACATTATATCCAGTTTGAAACGAGACATCGCCAGGCTCCAAGCGTGTGCTATTTATCATGAGGGTCGCGCCGTACATTGTCGCCGGGAAATCAGTCTGCTCAAAAGCGAGTTGCGCCAGGAGCAATCGGAGACTTGTCCGACACTGGAAGAACTCCGAGACCTCGCGACAACGATTCTTGCGCTCGACGGTTTGACGGGTGCCGAGATCGAGGCGGCGGAAAAGGTCTTCGGCGTTGATTGTGTGTTGAATTCCGATGCGCGACGGTTGCGGTCCATCGCTGCAAATCATTCCATCTACCGTCAGTGGTTTTGCGCTTAGCCAAGAATTTGCGCTCACCGTCGACGCCGTGCAGTGTGACACCTTGCAAGGATCCCTTTACAGGTCTCGCTCGGCGAGGATCCAAAAGAAATCCATTGCACATATGTCATATCTGACATATTATCGTCGAGGTGAGTAAGCCGCTAAGGTGGCAGCCGGCGCAGTGAAGACTCCGCCGATGGGCGTCGAAGCGCGCAGGGAAATGGGTTTTTTACTTCGGCAGCTGCAGGAGGGAGAGAAACTCTCGCTCCCGCACTGCCGACCTGTGCCGACAATAGGAAGCGGCTGTCATGAACTGCGAGTCAACGACAAGAATAAAACATGGCGCTTATTTTACCTCCTGGACTCATACGCAATCGTGATCCTTGAAGTTGGGGAGAAGAAAACTCGGAAGACGTCTCGCGCGACCATCGAGCTCTGCCACAAGAGATTGAACAATTATGAGCAAGCCAAAAGACAAAGGAACGAAGGCAACAAAAGGTGAGGGTGAATGGGTTGAGGGCAGCGTGCAGGAATTCCTTTCGCTGTCTGATGCTGACATGGAACTCATTGAAACCCGGCTAGCGATTAGTCGCTTGCTCAAAGCCACTCGGCAGAGGAAGAAGCTGACTCAAGCCGCCGTAGCGGCGGCGCTCCATACGAGTCAATCAAGGTTGGCTAAAATGGAGGCTGGCGATCCTTCCGTGTCCTTGGATCTACTTTTTAGATCGCTTTTTTCGTTAGGCATCACTCGGAAGAATCTTGCTTCGACTTTGTCTCCGGGGCGAGGGGATTGAGCAGCCGTCCCATCTATCGACAGTTTGTTTTGGATCCGCGCCGAATTTAGGCTCACGTGACGACACTAGAGAAACCGCCGCTGCTTAGCCGATCTCGACGGTCTGCGTCGGTTGCAGCCGAGCCCTGTGCGGCAAAGAATTATTGAACTCGCAAACCGAAGTTATAGTTCGTGGCCGGAGCGTCACAATCGGTAGGAAGACACAATAGCAAAAATACGTGTTAGGGCGATCACGCTATCTTCTTCGGGCGAACTGAATAATCCACGGCGTTAATGTTATCGACGATCACATTATCTCCGCGGCCAAGACGCGACGCGATTCGTACATCGATGTGCTCAGCGATTTCTGCTCGCGTAAAGTTGCACGTGATTACAGTCCATTTTGCAAGACGGCAATCGATGATTTGATCGAGCTTAGCAGTGGAAAAGTCGCTAGCCCTTTCCGTCCCAATATCATCAAGTGCCACAAACCAGTCATTGCAAACTGCGTCCATGATCCCATAGTCGCCGTCGCGTAAATGATCGATGATTATACGCCAGCCAATAAATCCGCCTCGCCGGCTCAGGTGGGCCCCCGTTGACGGATCGATATAGATCGATGCTTCTTTAGTAAAGAAGCGAGATATGGCACGAGCCAGGTGCGTCTTGCCGGTGCCGCTCCATCCCAGCAACGACAGCCACCGCGGCGCTGCTCCTGTCGCCATGTCACGGACGAAATCCTGGGAAGCAGCGAGCATTTCGCATAATTTTTTCTCTCCAAAGGTCTCGAATCCGAAATCGAATTCAATCGCGGCTCTTGTACTGGCTGAAATCACAGTATTCGTTTGAGTTGCCAATGTTCCTGTTGCCTGATCTAACAGGTCTTTTATGTGTTGCATTTGTCTGTGCTCCTGTGGCGACAGCGGGTTGCCAGTCGTCTCGCAGCGCAGCGATTAGAGCTCCTGCAGAGTTCCAGCGCGGTTGGGATTTTACGATGTCGGCCTTGCTCCGAAGGTACTCTTGACCTCGCGAGTCGCAGTACTCACTGACGGCCTGCCGCTGTTTGGCACTGAGTCCGTATTCTCGGACCAAGGAATCGACTAATGACGATGCATCTCCGGCGCCTGGGTCGCCGCTTTGCTTGGGCAGCGATCCGGATGAACCTCCTCCCTCAAAAAAACGACGCGACGACGACGACGCTTTTGTTGCTTCATCACAATAACCCTTTTGCTTATCCAATTCTGGATAGGTTGTCGTCGTCGTTTTAGAGAGTGATGGTTCTATATGATGGTTACCCTGACCCAGGGTCACCCCGTCGTTGTTCTCCGGGTCACCCCGGGGTGACCGCAGGTCGCCCCGTACGCCCTGACCTGAGGTCGCCCCCGGATGACTCTCGGTCGTGCCATGGGGTGACGCTGTGTCACCCCCCTTGACCCTGTAGCGATTCGGCACATTTTGGCCGTCGATGCAGCCGCCTTTGGACACCAATTCCACTAACCCGTTTTCGATGAGACGCCGAAGGATTCTCTGCGCCGAGCGCTCCTCGATGCGGGCCTTCGCGGCGATGGTCCGCATAGACGGCCAGCAAAGCCCGTCGTCGCGAGCATGGTCAGCGAGAGCCAGCAGCACCAGTAGCTCCGCCTGGGACTGGATTCGGACGTCCTCCCAGACTTGTGACATTAACCGGATGCTCATCGATACCTCCTTTGTTGCGTCCTACGGCGACCAGTCGTCTTCGTCCCAAGCAATCCGAGTGACAGAGTGCGCCCATACAACCCGATGCGGCCGTCCCGTGCGACTGCTTACACCGCCGGGACAGCGGCCCATCGACGGAATCGGGTAATTACCCGGATCGGGATCTATCCAGCATTCCAGGCCGCCGTCCTCGTCGTCGACTACCATCACAATCTCAAGCCTGGCGGCTCTCAGCCTGCCGAGCACAGCTTCGCAGAGCTGTCCGCGGGTCATTGGCTCCTTGCAAGTCGCTCCCCGAAGTAGACTGCAAGCGGGCCAACATATCGCGATAGTTCCCTCTATCACGTGGTTGCGCCAAACATTGCCGGAGCAGTATTCGGCGATTTGGGCTCCGGCGGCTTGGGTCGTCACATCGCCGACGCGAACCAAGTCTTCTGGATGGAACAAATGCCGCCATAGATCCATGTCCCGCTCGCAATCCAGCTCGGCCAAGTCCGGCTGATCGTGGAGCATTTCGGCAATCCTCCACCGGTCCCGATGCGTCAGTTGCTGCTTTAGCGCCCGTGCGATTCTCACCGCATTTGCCCTTCCCAATCGTCCATCGACTCGTTTTCAACCCGCAGGATGTCACTCCAGCGATATCTGACCACACGGCCATCTAAGCGAATCGGCCGGAGGATCCTCGCTCGCTCCCGTCTTTTAAGCGTTTCCACTGATACTCGCCAGCGCCGCGCGAGCTCGGCCCTGGACACAAGTATGTGATCTCGTTCATCCATGTTTCCCGATATACGGCAGTGCGAACAAAGCGTCAATACTCAGTCTGTATTTTTACAATATTTCCTATAAATGCTTATTTTATGAGTGTTCTCTTCTGACCCGTTATGTGCCTTTGCGACCCGTCATGTGTCGAATTGATACGTGAGTTACATATAGTCGCGCGGTCATCTGTGCGTTGATCGGAAAATTGCCGTGCATCCGGTTGCCAGCAGGTGACGGAATCGCCATCATCAGTGGCTGATGGCAAGGGACCCATTGCAAATGTCACACGTGATCAAGAAGCTCAAAGCCTGGCGAGTTGCTAATAATTTCAGTCAGTCTCAAGCAGTTCGCGCTTTGGTTGACGCCGGATTGCCCGTGAAGCTAAGCACGCTTCAACAATGGGAGATAGCGCGCTCTTCTCCACATGCAGTAACGGCGGCAGCCCTTGAGAAGTTCCTCTCAGAACAAAAGAAGTCCAAGGTCGCCCCGACCCTTAAAAAAGTCGCTCCCGTAATCCTGCGTTTCAAAGCGTGGCGTGAGGGCAACAATCTGAGCCAAGCTCAAGCCGTCGCTGTCCTTGTCGGCGCAGGACTTCCTGCGAAACTCAGGACCGTCCAGGATTGGGAAAGCGGCCGGCGTTCGCCTCACGCGATCTCTGCAGCTGCTCTCGACAAGTTTCTCGATGAGCAACCCAAGATCGATCAGCGGCCTCAGGTTGAGTAGGGCCCTGTTAATCGGCATACCCATCCCGCTCGATACGCAGTATGTCACTCAAGCGGTAACGAACGATTCGACCATCCAGCCTCATCGGTCGTAACATTCTCGCCCGTTCCCGTCGCTTGACGGTCTCGATCGAGACCTTCCACCGAACCGCCAGTTCACGCCTGGTCAACAGCGTATCTTCCGTGAGCCCGTGATCTTTGTTCATTGCTTCCTTGCCTGTCAGAATTCGAAAAATGGAACGTCAATCCGCAATACTAGTAACATATGAATATAATGTTATCATATTTGGCAGAGCGAGACGTTTCTGTGGCCAACCTTGTGGGGATTCTGCCCGGTCTGCTTGGACCTGTGCTCTGGTGCATGCTCATGCATCAACCTTACCTGGGATATTTTCCGAAAGCGCTGGGCCAAACGCTGAAAAAACGCTGGCAAAACGCTGGCAGCTCGAAGCATTGCATCGACTGGGGCGTTGACCTGAGTCTGCATCAACCCGCACTCGGTTTAATCGTCATCGCTTCGTCCTTCCATGGTAGCGGCGCCAGGCCTTACGACGCTTCGGAGCGATGCCGCGGGGGGCCACCCGTTGGGCGACGAACTTGAGGTTGCCTCTCGACTCGCCTGGTCCACGGGCGCTAATCCGACCGGACCCTGTGCTACTATCCAGTGATGGCGACCGCTGAAAGGATATCGCGGCGCCGGCATCTTGGCGCCGCGTTCGAGCGTGCACGCACAACTCATGCGATCTCCGGAAGGCTATAGCTCGCAAAAGATGCTCGATCGGGCGCGTGGTTTCAGCCAAATTGACCCCGATGTCTGACATGGAAGTCCGCCAAGTGTCGCTACAGCTAATGTTTCGCGGCGATTCGCCTGTGCTTCAATCCGTTCATTTCAGCTGTCCCCCCGACAGACACAAGGCTGACGATCTACAAAATCGCGCCTTACCCAAAGCAGCAGCAACGGCTTTGCTCCTCTTTCGTGTCCAGCCCGACCTGAAGTTGTTCCGGATTCGATCCAAGCAAGCAAACGGAAGCTTTATTGACACCATCCTGAACGCCAAGAACGAGTCGCAGGGAAAGAGCTCCATACGCGACCTCGCCAACGGAGCTTTCCTCAAGCTTTTCCGCAAGCCGTCCGCACCGGAAAGCCGTTATCTCGAAATCGACGTGAAACGTTTGCACCCCTCCGCCATTGAGGTTAGCCATGATGGACGCGTTGTTGATGATCCCGAGGTTTTGATGTCTCTAACCGCTCAAATCGCTGCTGCAGCAGGATGGAATCTAAACGACTATCGGGTCGAGGTAGTTCCGAAGGAACAGGAGGTTCTGCACCATCAGCATGATTTCGCGGCGTTAAATACGAATTCGACCGATGACCCATTGCGCAGGGCCCCACTTGACAACCCCGCCTCGATCGCGATTCGAGAATTGAGTCGGCATTTCGGTAACGACGGTACCCACCAGCATCTCCACGTCGGCCTAATCCGGTCACTCGGAGAACTCGAAGATCTCTGGTCGATCGACAGGGAAGCTTACGGAGAGGCGTCCATTACTTACGAAAAGTTCAAGGATTGGTGGCTCTCTTTTCCGCTCGGACTTCATGCGCTCTTTTTTCGGAGCCGCGTGATGGGTGCTATCGGCATTTGGCCGCTGTCCGCTCGTTGCGCCGGCTTCCTGACCACAGCCCGACTCAAGGAATCCGAAATAAGCGGAAGACGAATGCGCGCCTTTAACACGACCGCCGCGCAGTTTTGGTATATCTCCGGCATCGTTCTGCGACCAGAACTCATCGGCGGCCGCGCAATCCGAATTCTTTTGTCCCATGGAGTTGCATCCTGGCTTTCATCGCCAAACATCCAATTCCCATCAGAACTGCTAG
>Ga0074045_10002720_pt1 | contig 16250 bp, 15 predicted proteins | sample BogForMeECP23OM2_FD_94442 | JGI IMG/M metagenome (GOLD analysis project Ga0074045, IMG submission 94442) | Bog forest soil microbial communities from Calvert Island, British Columbia, Canada - Bog Forest MetaG ECP23OM2 | ecosystem: Environmental > Terrestrial > Soil > Wetlands ...
TCGCGCTTGAGCAGCACCCGGTTGCCCAGTCGCGCCGAGAGCGTCGGCGCGAGCTCGAGCGCCGACTCGACGGCCACGTCGTAGACGCGGGCGGTGAGGATCTTCTGCAGATAGTCGACCGGCTTGGGCACGGCGAGCGGCAGTGACGATGGGACGTCGAGGGTAGCAGAATCGACCCAACCGCCAAAGGCGTCGTCAACGAGCTTTTCTGATAGCCTTGGCCATCCTTGGCCAGGCTCCAGTCGCACGACGCTCGTGTCCACCGTGCCCGCAACCCTACTCGCCGTCGTCGATCTCGGCTCGAACAGCTTCCGCCTGGAAATCGCTCGCGTCGAGGGCGACCAGATCTATCGCCTCGACACCTGGCGGGAGACGCTGCGTTTCGGCGCCGGCCTCGATCCCCAGGGACACATTCGTTTCTCGGCCATGAAGGCCGCGCTCGAATGCCTCGCCCGCTTTCGCGAGCGCCTCGCAGGGCTGCATCCGTCAGCGGTGCGCGCGGTGGCAACCAACACCTTCCGCGTGGCCAAGAACGCGCGCGAATTCCTGCCCCAGGCCGAACGCGCGCTCGGCTTTCCGATCGACGTTATCGGCGGGCACGAGGAGGCGCGGCTGATCTATCTGGGCGTGGCGCACGAGCTCCCCCGATCGCCGGACCCCCGTCTGGTTGTCGACATCGGCGGCGGCTCGACGGAATTCATCATCGGCCGCGGGCTGGAGCCGGAACGCCTGGAATCGCTCAAGATCGGCTGCGTCGGCCTGACGCAGCGGTTCTTTCGCCAGGGCCTGGTCACGGCCGAGGCGTTTGTCGGCGCCGAAACCGCGGCCCGGGTAGAGATCGAGGCCATCGCCCGCGAGTTCGGGCCGGATCACTGGCGCGAAGCCTACGCCTCGTCGGGGACGGCGGCGGCGCTGTCCGAAATCCTCGAGCAGAACGGCCTCTCCAGCGGCGGGATCACCCCGCTCGGGCTGCAGCGGCTCAAGAGACGCATGCTCAGCGCACGGCATATCGCCCGCCTGTCGTTGCACGCGCTCAAGCCGGAGCGGGCGCCGGTGCTGGCCGGCGGCCTGGCGATCATGAGCGCGGCGGTCGCGGAACTCAAGATCGAGCGCATCGACCCGGTCGGCGGGGCGCTGCGCCTGGGCGTGCTCTACGACCTGCTCGGCCGGACGATCGACGCCGACATCCGCGGCGTTACCGTCGAGCGTTTCGTCGACCGCTACGCGATCGACCGCGCCCACGCCGCGCGCGTCGCCATTTTCGCCGCCGAGCTTTTCCGGCGCGCGGTCCCCGCTGCCAAGCCAGGCGACGTGGCCTTGCTACAGTGGGCCGCCACCCTGCACGAGATCGGCATGTCGGTCTCCCATCTGGGCTTCCACAAGCACGGCGCGTACATCCTGCAGCATGCCGACATGCCCGGATTCTCCGCTGGGGAGCAAAGCCGCCTCGCCCTGCTGGTCTTCGGCAGCCGCGGCGGGCTCGCCAAGGTTCAGGCGGCGCTGAGCGACGGCAAGGTGCGCTCGCAGCTGCTCGCCTTGCGCTTGGCGGTGCTGTTCCACCATGCGCGCACCGCCATCGCCCTGCCGGGCATTGAGTTCAAGATCGCCGCACGCATCGCCCTCACCGTCCCGGCGCGCTGGCTCTCGGCGCATCCGCTGACCGCGCATCTGCTCGACAAGGAGCGCGACCAGTGGGACGCGCTCGGCTACCCCTGGAAAGCCGGCCGGCGCTGATCGAGGCAGGCCCGTTGCGCGGCGCCGGCGCGCGGCGTTTACCGGCCTGTCATCTCGTCGCCACGATTCCGTCATACGCGCGTCGCATCGGCTCGCTACTGTGCCCGCGACTCATCGCACACAGGCATCGGGCCGCATGGCTGCAACCGGGAACGAGTTCCGCGCCGAAACTGCGTCCGGCCTTGGCGCTCTTCGAGCGCGATCGGCCACCGCTCCGAACTGCGTGCAGCGCCCGCGGCGGGTTGTGATCGAGCGCGACCGCGGCGCGGTCGTCCCCCTGTTGCTGCTGCGCCTCCGCGCTGCTGCGCGCCCCGCGCGGCACTTCCGTGTCGAGCGCTGCACCGTTTAGCCGGGCCGCCGCCGCGGCCAGCGCGCCGCGATGAGCCCGACCGACTCCGCGCCCCTGCGTTTCCGTACCATCTGGATCTCCGATACGCATCTGGGTACCTCCGGGTGCCAGGCGAGCCGGTTGCTCGACTTTCTGCGCCGCACCGAGTCCGACCACCTGTATCTGGTCGGCGACATCATCGACGGCTGGCAGCTCAAGCGTCGCTGGTACTGGCACCAGACGCACAACGACGTGGTGCAGAAGATACTGCGCAAGGCGCGCAAGGGCACCGAGGTCATCTACATCCCGGGCAACCACGACGAGGCTGTGCGGCACTTCCTCGGCGTCGCCTTCGGCGGCATCGCCATCCGCGACGAGGCCGTCCACGTCACGGCGCGCGGCCTGCGCCTGCTGGTTACCCACGGCGACCTTTTCGACGGGGTCGTGCAATACGCGCGCTGGCTCGCCTATCTGGGCGATCGCCTGTACACGCTGTCACTGCACTTGAACCACCGCCTGAACAAGGTGCGCGCGCGACTCGGCCTGCGCTATTGGTCGCTGGCCCAGTTTCTCAAGCACAAGGTGAAGAACGCGGTCAGCTACATCGTCGCCTTCGAGGAGGCGCTGGCCGCCGAGGCGCGGGCGCGGAACTTCGACGGCATCGTCTGCGGCCATATTCACCAGGCCGAGATTCGCGACATCGGCGGCATCCTGTACTGCAATGATGGTGACTGGGTCGAGAGCCTGACGGCGCTCGTCGAGTCGCCCGAAGGCGACCTGTCGATTCTGCACTGGCACGACGTGCTCGCCGAGCATCCACCACCCGAGGAGGACGAGGTTCATGCGTATCCTGATCGTCACCGACGCTTGGTCGCCGCAGGTTAACGGCGTCGTCACCACGGTGAAGAACACCGTGCGCGAGCTCGAAGCCCTCGGGCACAGCGTGGGCCTGATCACGCCCGATGGTTTTACGACCGTGCCCTGCCCGACCTACCCCGAGATCCGGCTCGCGCTCGGGGCGGGCGCGCGCGTGGTGCGCATGATCGAGGAATTCGAGCCGGATGCGATTCACCTCGAGACCGAGGCGCCGCTGGGCCTGGCTGCCCGCCGCCACTGCCTGGCCAGCGGCCGTCCGTTCACCACCGCTTATCACACCCAGTTCCCGGAATACGTGCATGCGCGCTGCCGCCTGCCGCTGGCGGTGAGTTATCGCTGGCTGCGCTGGTTCCACGGCCCGGCAGAGGCCGTACTGGTGCCGACCCCGGCCATTTACCGCCGCCTCTACGCGCGCGGCTTCACCAACCTGGCCTACTGGTCGCGCGGCGTCGACATGTCGCTGTTCACCCCGGCCAAGCGCGAGGCCCGCCTGCAGGAGCGGCCGATCTTTCTCTACGCCGGCCGGGTCGCCATCGAGAAGAGCCTCGAGGATTTCCTGCGCCTGGAACTGCCCGGCACGAAGTGGGTCGTCGGTGATGGGCCGGCGCGGGCATCGCTCCAGGCGCGCTTTCCGCAAGCGGTATTCCATGGCATGAAATACGGCAGCGAGCTCGCGTATTTCTACCAGCAGGCCGATGCCTTCGTCTTCCCCAGTCGCACCGACACCTTCGGCCTGGTGCTCATCGAATCGATGGCCTGCGGAACGCCGGTGGCCGCCTACCCGGTCACCGGACCGATCGACGTGATCCGCGATCCTAGCGTCGGCGCGCTGAACGAGGACCTGCGCGACGCGGCGCTGGCCGCCCTGGACCTCGATCGCGAAGCGGTGCGGGACTACGCCCAGCAGTACTCATGGGCGACGGCTACCCGGCAGTTCCTCGAGCAACTGCGCCCGCTCGCCAGCCCCGCCGCGGCCTAGCCCCGCCGCTTGGGGCTCAAACGAAATCGGGGCCGATTGCCACCTTGAGCACGACCGCGGCGTTGCCGTCGCGCACCCGATTGGACAGCCACCAGACCGCCCCCTTGCGCATGCTCCATGCCAGCGCATCGCCGGCAAGCAGCAACGCGGAGACTTCGCCCAGCGTCGGTTGATGGCCAACGACGAGCACCGGCTCGCGGCTGTCCGGCCATCCGGCGACGGCGAGCACCGCCGAGGGCGCAGCCCCCGGCGCGAGCTCGGGAACGACCCGGAACTTGCGCTTGAGCGCGAGCGCGGTCTGCTGCGCCCGATCGGCCGGGCTGACCAGCACCCGTGTCGTGTCCGGCAAGTGACTGTCGAGCCAGGCGGCAACTCGCTCAGCCTGCTTGATGCCCTTCGCCGTGAGCCGCCGCCCGAGATCGGGCTCGCCCGCTTCGGCTTCGGCGTGGCGCCAGAGAATGAGGTCCATGCGCGGCGCGGTCTAGAATCCGGCGGCGGTCTTGTCCGCCAGCCGTTGCAGCAACTCCGCCTGCGCCGACGTCGGCGCGGCGCGCCCCTTGGCCTTGACCCTGGCATAGCTGCCGTCCTCGCCGAGCTCCCAGGCATCGTGGCTGTCGGCCAGGTAGGGCTTGAGTCCCTCGTCGATCACTCGCGCCTTGAGCGCCGGGTCGAGCACCGGGAAGGTCACCTCGATGCGCCGGAACAGGTTGCGGCCCATCCAGTCGGCGCTTGACAGGTACACGTCCTCGGCACCGCCGTTTTCGAACAGCCAGATGCGGCTGTGCTCGAGAAAGCGGCCGACGACCGAGCGCACCCGAATGTTGTCCGAGACGCCCTTGACGCCCGGTCTCAGCGCGCAGGCCCCGCGCACGACCAGGTCGATCTTGACCCCGGCCTGCGAGGCCGTGTACAGGGCCTTCATCACCGCCTCCTCGACCAGCGCGTTCATCTTCGCCACGATGCGCGCCGGCTTGCCTTCCCTGGCGTGGCGCGTCTCGCGCCGGATCGCGTCGAGCAGGTGGCGGTGCATGTTGAACGGCGCCAGCCAAAGGTGCTTGAGCCGGTTTGCCTTGGCGAGGCTCGTAATGTGCAGGAACACCTCGTCGACGTCGGCGCACAGCTCGGGGTTTGCAGTCAGGAGCCCGAAGTCGGTGTACAGGCGCGCGGTACGGGGGTGGTAGTTGCCGGTGCCCAGGTGGGCGTAGCGCTGCAGCCGGGTCTGTCCGGACGGATCTCTCTCCCGCCGCAGCAGCAACGCGAGCTTGGCGTGCGTCTTGAGCCCGAACACGCCATAGACGACCTGCGCGCCCATCTGCTCGAGTCGCTCCGCCCAGTTGATGTTCGCTTCCTCGTCGAAGCGCGCCATGAGCTCGACCACCACCGTGACTTCCTTGCCGCGGCGCGCCGCCTCGATCAACGCCTCCATCAGCACCGAGTTGACGCCGGTGCGATAGACAGTTTGCTTGATCGCCACCACGTCCGGGTCGTCGGCGGCCTTGCGGATGAACTCGACCACCGGCTCGAACGACTGGAACGGGTGGTGCAGCAGGATGTCCTGCTGTCGAAGCGTGGCGAAGATATCGGCCTGGTCGCGCAGGCGCTCCGGCAGTCCGGGCAGGAATGCCGGGTACTTGAGCTCGTCGACGTCGACCTGGTCGATGAGCGCCGACATCCGCGCCAGATTGACCGGCCCGTCGCAGCGATAGAGGTCGGAATCCTGCAGCTCGAACTGGTGCAGCAGGAAGGCGGCCAGGTGGGGCGGGCAATTGGCCGCGACCTCGAGGCGAACCGCGAGGCCGAACTGGCGCTGCGGCAATTCGCCCTCGAGCGCCTGGCGCAGGTTCTTGACTTCTTCTTCGTCGATCCACAGGTCGGCGTCGCGAGTGACGCGGAACTGCGAATAATTGATGACCTCGCGGCCGGCGAAGAGCTCGTGCAGATGGGCGTGCATGATCGAGGACAGCAGCACGAAGGAATTCTCGGCTCCGGCGATTTCGGCCGGCATGGCGATCACCCGCGGGACCAGGCGCGGCGCCTTGACGATTGCGACGTTGGTTTCGCGCCCGAAGGCATCGTGTCCCGAGAGCTCGACAATGAAGTTCAGGCTCTTGTTGACCACCTGCGGGAAAGGGTGCGCCGGGTCGAGGCCGATCGGCGTGAGCAAGGGCCTGATCTCACGCTGGAAATAATCGGCGGTCCACGCCCGCTGCGCCGCGTTGCGGTCGGTCTGTCGCAGCATGCGGATACCGCCCGCGGCGAGCGCCGGCAGGATCTGCCGGTTCAGCACGCCGTACATTTCGGCCACCAGCGCTTGAGCGCCCTGGCTGATTTCACTCAAGGTCGCCCTGAGCTCCTGCAGCGTAGTGCCGACCAGGGGCGCTTTCAGGCGCAGCTGCTCGCGCAGGCCCGCGACCCGGATCTCGAAGAACTCGTCGAGGTTGCTGCTGACGATGCACAGAAAACGCAGCCGCTCGAGCAGCGGCGTCATGGGGTCTTCGGCAAGGCCGAGGACACGGCGGTTGAAGCCGAGGATCGACAGTTCGCGATTGATCGGCGGCGGGCCCGACTCCTTGCCGGGCGCAGGCACCTGGCCTGGGCTGTGCGCGGTCAAAGTAACCGTCGATGGATGGGGGGGCGGCGAGGCCGGCACAGTATCGGAGTCGGGCATGACAGGGACGTTACGCCAGGCCGGCCGTTTCCGGTAGCGTCCGCGGCGCGCGCTCGAGGGCAAGCCAGATGCAGCGCCCCCCGGCCTCGCGATCGACCTCGGCCAGATAGGCGCGATGCGCGGCGAGCTCGGCCGCCGACGGCTCAAGGATGCGCAGCGCCGGGACGACGGCGGCGCCGACCTCGGCGCCCGCCACCGCCGCCGCCGGCATGGCGATATCGATGGTCAGCGTCTCCTGGCCGCGGGTCATGGCCAGGTAGACCTCCGCGAGCAGGCGGGCGTCGAGCAGCGCGCCGTGCACCGCCCGCTGCGCGTCGGCGATGCCGAATCGCTCGCACAGGGCGTCGAGGTTGTTCCTCTTGCCGGGGAACTGCTCGCGGGCCAGGGCCAGGGTGTCGATGACTTCGGCGCAGACCGCCGCCGTCGACGGCAGCTCCGAACGCCTGAGCTCCTCGTCGAGAAACGCCAGATCGAAAGGCGCGTTGTGAATGATCCAGCGCGCCCCGGCGGTGAAGTCGATGAACTCGCGGGCGACATCCCCGAACCGCGGCTTGTCGCGCAGCATGTCCCAGGTCAAGCCGTGCACTTCGCTCGCGCCGACGTCGATTTCCCTCTCCGGGTTGAGGTAGAAGTGGACGTTTCTGCCGGTCAGGCGGCGATCGACGACCTCGACCGCGGCGATCTCGATCACGCGGTGGCCCAGCTTCGGATCGAGTCCGGTCGTTTCGGTGTCGAGAATGATGCAGCGCATTTTTACCTGCGGTAGCGTTTGATGGTGGCCTGGATCTCCGCGATCGCGCGTTCGATCTCGTCGTCGGTCAGATCGCGCTGCGCGCCCTTGCGGTCGGTCAGGGTAAGCGTGCGGTCGATCTCGGTCTGGAACTCGCCGAGGCCCAGGGTCTCGGTGATCGTCGTCCTCGGCTCGTCGAGGACCGTCTCCGGACCCCAGCGCACGATGATCACCGAGAGGTTGTCGCCCTCGGGTCCGCCACGCAGCTCGGCCTCGCGCATCAGCGTCGGCGAGGATTTGAGAATCGACGTCCCGGTGAGCGCCTGGGCGATTTCCTCCTGCGGATACACGCTCCACAGGCCATCGGTGCACAGCACGATCATGTCACCGGCGCGCAGCGGCGTGCGCCGCGACAGGTCGACGACCGGGTCGACCAGGCCGCCCAGGCAGCTGAAGATCTTGTTGCGGTCGGGGTGATCGACGATCTCGTCGGCGCCGATGATACCCTGGTCGACCAGGTACTGGACCTTGGAGTGATCCTTGGTCTGCCCGATCAGGCCGCCTTGGCGGAACAGGTACAGGCGCGAGTCGCCCACGTGCGCCCAGTAGGCATAGTTGGTCTGGATCACGCAGGCCACGCAGGTCGTGCGCGGCGTCTCGAGCATCGAGAACTGATTGGCGTAGGATCCCAGCGCCTGGTGTGCGCGCAGCATCGAGTCCTGCAGGAACTTCAGCGGGTTCTTGAGGGTGGGCTTGGCCTCCTGCTGAAAGCGCTCGATGAACAGCCGCACCGCGATCTGGGCCGCGATCTCGCCTCCGGCGTGGCCGCCCATCCCGTCGGCGACGACGAGCAGCAGCGTGTCGCGACTGTAGGTGTAGGCGAGCCGGTCCTGGTTGACCTTGCGTTGTCCCCTGCGACTCTCCTGGAAGATCGTGAAACGCACGGCTGCGTTCGCTACATGACTTCGCTGAACAGTTTCTTCTTCAGCGTGTCGATGAAGGTAAGCTTGCGCTTGCGCGGCGGAATGTCCCGGATCGCCTTCTGCAGCGCGAACACGCTTTGCGGCCGCTCGAGCGGGTCGAGGTGCAGGCACCAGTCGATGACCTCGAGCAGGTTGTCGGAGTAACCGCCGGCCCAGATCTTTTTTGCCGATACGAGGTGGTCTTCCAACAGCCGCGCGTCGGCAGCCTGGGGGGCGAAGGCGGCCAGGCAGGCGAACATGCTCGCGCCGATGCCGTACACGTCGGTCCATGGCCCGAGCCGATCCGGTTCCCGATACTGCTCCGGCGCGGCGAATCCGGGCGTGTACATCGGCGCGAGCTTCGGCCGGGTGTTGGTGAGGGTCTGCCGCGCCGCGCCGAAATCGAGCAGCACCGGCGAGCCGTCGGTGCGCAGATAGACATTGGCCGGCTTGATGTCCAGATGCAGCAGCTTGTGCGTATGGACCTCGCGCAGGCCGTTGAGCAGGTGCATGAAGACATGACGCACCAGCCGCTCCGACACCTGATCCTGGCGCATCTGGATCTGCTGCTGCAGGGTGCGCCCGCGCTCGTAGCGCATGACCATGTAGACCGTCTCGTTGGCGCGGAAGAAGTTGAGCACGCGCACGACGTTGGGGTGATTGATCTTGGCGAGCGCCCGCCCCTCTTCGAAGAAGCATTTCATCCCGTAGCGGAACGAGGTCAGATTCTCCGCGGTGCTGGCGCGCACGATATCGCCCTCGGTGCGCAGCACCAGGGACGAAGGCAGGTATTCCTTGATCGCGACCGGGCCGCCGCCATCGTCGAATGCGCGATAGACGATCGAAAACCCGCCACGGCTGATCTGGCGGTCGATCCGGTAGTTGAGCAGCTGGTATCCGGAGGGAAGCGCCTGGTTGGTTACGCCCATCGGTCTGGCGGTGACGCGCGACGCGTCCGGCCTCTGCCTCTACTTGCGCCTGGGATTGATAACCTCTACATTCTCGGCAACCCCGCGCATAAAGTAAAGATTTCATTGACTTTCCCCAGGAATTGGCCATCGCGGCTCCGGCGGAGCAGGCGCCGATGATCCTGAGCATGACCGGGTTCGCGGCGGTCGCCGCCGAACTGCCCGGGTGTTCGCTGAGCGTCGAACTGCGCGCGGTCAACCATCGCTACCTCGATCTGCAGTTGCGTCTGCCCGACGAGCTGCGCGCACTCGATGCGGCGCTGCGCGAGCTGCTGACCGCGCAGCTCAAGCGCGGCAAGGTCGATTGCCGCGTCGCGCTCAACCACGCCGCGCCCGGAACGGCATCGCTGGCGGTCAATGCCGAGCGCGTCGTCCAGCTGCGCGATGCAGCCGCCGAGGTGTTGCGCCATGCGCCTGACAGCACCGAGCTTTCGGTCGCCGATATCCTGCACTGGCCCGGGGTGCTCACCGAGCCGTCGCTGCCTGCGGCGGCGCTCGCCGAGCGCGCCCTGTCGCTCGTGCGCCAGGCGCTCGCCGAACTGGGCGCCTCGCGCGCCCGGGAAGGCGACAAGCTCAAGGCGCTGCTCGAAGAGTGTTGCGCGGGCATCGAGACACAGCTCGCTCGCGTCAAGCCGCGCGTTCCGGCGCTCCACGACGCCTACATCGCGCGGCTCGGCGCGCGCCTCAAGGAGGCCGGCCTCGACCCCGACGCCGAGCGGCTCAAGCAGGAGCTCGCGCTGTTCGCGACCAAGATCGACGTCGCCGAGGAAGTCTCGCGCCTGGGCGTGCATGTCGGCGAAGTGCGGCGCGTGCTCGCCGCCGGAGGCAGCAGCGGCAAGCGCCTGGACTTCCTGATGCAGGAGCTCAACCGCGAGGCGAACACGCTCGGCTCGAAGTCGGTCGACGCCGAGCTGTCGCAGGTCGCCCTCGAGCTCAAGGTGCTCATCGAGCAGATGCGCGAGCAGGTGCAGAACATCGAATGAACGCCGCCGGCAACCTGTTCGTCGTCGCCGCACCCTCGGGCGCAGGCAAGACGAGCCTGACGCGAGCGCTGCTCGAGCGCGAGCCCGGCATCGCGCTCTCGGTGTCCTACACCACCCGGCCGCCGCGCCCGGGCGAGCGCGAGGGAGTCGATTACCACTTCGTGACGCCGGAGCGCTTCCGCGCACTGCAGGATGCCGGCGAGTTCCTCGAGCACGCGCAGGTGCACGGCAACTGGTACGGCACCGGTGCCACCTGGCTCAAGGCGCAGGTCGACGCCGGCCAGGATGTGCTGCTGGAGATCGACTGGCAGGGCGCGCGCCAGGTGCGCAAGCTCGTGCCCGAGGCGGTGCACATCTTCGTCCTGCCGCCGTCGCTTGCCTCGCTCGAGGAGCGGCTGGTGCGCCGCGGCCAGGATGACCAGGGCACGATCGCGCGCCGCGTCAGGGCGGCGCGAGAGGAGATGCAGCACAGCGACGAATTCGACTATGTTATTATTAATCAGGAGTTTGCTTCCGCAGTCGACGATCTTGCCGCCATCGTGCGGGCAGCGCGGCTGCGCAGCGAACCGCAGCGTATCCGGCATCGGGCGCTGCTCGCGCAATTGACTTGACGGGACAGCCCATGGCACGCATCACCATTGAAGACGCACTGGCCAGGATACCCAACCGCTTCGAGCTCACGCTGGCGGCCACCAACCGCGCCCGGCAGATCAGCGCCGGCTCGCAGCCCCTGCTCGACGTCGACCGCGACAAGCCCACGGTGATCGCGCTGCGCGAAGTCGCCGCCGGCAAGGTCGGGATTGAAATGCTCCTCAAGCCCCAGAGTTGAATTGCGCTCGGGGCGCCTCAAGGTGACCAGACATGTCGGAGATTGCGGAGTTCACCCGGCATCTCGGTCACTATCTGCCGGCTCGCGACGTCGCCCTGGTCGAGCGGGCCTTTGCGTTTTCCGAAAGCGCCCACCAGGGGCAGTACCGCAAGTCCGGTGAACCCTACATCACCCATCCGCTGGCGGTAGCGAGCATCCTGTCGCAGTGGCGGCTCGACGCCCAGGGCCTGGCCGCGGCGCTTCTCCACGACGTCATGGAGGACACCGCCGTAACCAAGGTCGAGATCGAGAGCTCGTTCGGCAAGCCGGTCGCGGACATGGTCGACGGCGTGTCCAAGCTCGACCAGATCGAATTCCAGTCGCGCGAGGAGCTGCAGGCCGAAAGCTTCCGCAAGATGCTGCTGGCGATGGCGCAGGACGTGCGCGTCATCCTCATCAAGCTCGCCGACCGGCTGCACAACATGCGCACGCTCGATGCCATGGCGCCGGGGCACCGGGAGCGCATCGCCCGGGAAACGCTCGACATCTATGCGCCGATCGCCAACCGGCTGGGCCTCAATGCGCTCTATCAGGAGCTGCAGGACCTGTCCTTCAAGCATCTGCATCCGGTCCGCTATCGGGTCCTGGCCAAGGCGATCAAGGCCGCCCGCGGCAACCGGCGCGAGGTGATGAACCGCATCTTGCAGTCGATCCGCGACGGCCTGAAGGCCGACACCATCGCGGCGACGGTGAGCGGGCGGGAGAAGACCGTCTACAGCGTGTACCGGAAGATGCGCCAGAAGCATTACAGCTTCTCGCAGGTCTTCGATATCTACGGCGTGAGGGTGTTGGTCAAGGACACGACCGCCTGTTATGCCGCGCTGGGGGTGCTGCATCGCCTGTACAAGCCCATCCCGGGCAAGTTCAAGGACTACGTCGCAATCCCCAAGGCGAATGGCTACCAGTCGCTGCACACCACGCTTTTCGGCCCGTTCGGCACGCCGCTGGAAGCGCAGATCCGCACCCACGACATGCATCGCGTCGCCGAGGCGGGCGTGGCGGCGCACTGGCTGTACAAGGCCGGCGGCCAGCTCGACATCGCCGAAGCCCAGCAGCAGACGCATCGCTGGCTGCAGAGCCTGCTCGAAATCCAGTCCGAATCGCGCGATTCAAAGGAGTTCCTCGAGCACATCAAAGGCGACCTGTTTCCCGAGGAAATCTACGTATTCACGCCCAAGGGCAAGATCATGGCGCTGCCGCGCGGCGCGACGGCCGTCGACTTTGCCTACGCGGTGCACACCGACATCGGTCACCATTGCACCGCGGCACGCATCAATTACGAGCTCATGCCGCTGCGCACCGAACTGAAGAGCGGCGACCAGGTCGAGATAATGACCGCGGCCACGGCGCGTCCGAATCCTTCATGGTTGAGCTTCGTGGCCACCGGCAAGGCCCGGTCGCGCATCCGGCACTTCCTCAAGACGCTGCAGCAAAAGGAATCCGCGGCGCTTGGCGAACGCCTGCTCGAGCAGGCACTCGCCTCGCTGAAGGTGTCGCCGGAAGCGATCACCTGGGACCGCTGGGAGGCGCTTACCCGCGAATACGGGGCGAAGAGTCACCTCGAGATCCTGGCCGACATCGGCACCGGCAAGCGCCTGTCATTCGTCGTCGCGCAGGCGCTCACCCGGCCGGGCAGCCAGCTGCCCGACGTCGCCGCGCAGGGCCCGGTGCGCCATGCGGCCCTGCAGCTGCGCGGGGTGGAGGGCGTCGCGATCCAGTACGGCAAATGCTGCCGGCCGATCCCCGGTGACGCGATCGTCGGCCAGTTTCGCCGCGGCCAGGGGCTGCTCGTCCACACCGGCGATTGCCAGACCCTGCGCAAGGCGCGCGTCGACAGCGACCAGATCGTCGATGTCGAGTGGGCGCCGCAGGTGGAGGGCGTATTCGAGGCGGGCATCCGCATCCTGGTCGACGACCAGCGCGGCTTGCTCGCGCGCCTCGCCACCGAGATCGCCGACGCCGGCGCCAACATCGAATACGTATCGATGGAACGCCCCGACGGCGACCGCGTCGTCAACATGTTCTTCAGCGTCCAGGTGCGCGACCGCAGGCACCTGGCGCACGTCATGCGGGCCCTGCGCCGGCTGCCCGAGGTCAAGCGCGTGCACCGCGCCCGCACCTGAAGCGGGCGGCAGCAAACGACCACGGCGGGACTCGCCCGCCGTGGTTCAGGGAGCCCGGCTGGTTATTCAGGCGGCCTGGCTGGCCAGCAGCTGCTGGAGTTCACCCGACTCGTACATCTCGCGCATGATGTCGGAACCGCCGACGAATTCGCCGTTGACGTAGAGCTGCGGAATGGTCGGCCAGTTGGCGTAGTCCTTGATTCCCTGCCGTACGGCCGGATCCTCCAGGACGTTGACGGTGAAGAACTTGTCGACGCCGCAGGCCTGCAGCATCTGCACCGCAGCGCTTGAGAATCCGCACTGCGGAAACTGCGGCGTACCCTTCATGTAGAGCACGATCGGATGCGTGGTGACCTGCTCGCGGATGACTTCTTGGACGCTCATTGCGGCAACCCTCGGGGGCGGTATGCAACGCCGATTGTAGCGCAAATGGCGCCTCGCAACCCCGGTTTCAAGTCCTGCGCCGCCTACTCCTTCACCGCGCCGGTGAGGCCGGAAACGTAATACTCGACGAACAAGGAGTACAGAGCAGCAACCGGCAGCGAACCGAACAGGGCGCCGGCCATGAGCGACCCCCAGTGATAGATGTCGCCTTCGACGAGCTCGGTGACCACGCCCACCGGAACGGTCTTGACCTCCGAGGAAGAGATGAAGGTCAGGGCGTAGATGAACTCGTTCCAGGACAGGGTGAAGGCGAATATCCCGGCCGAGATGAGTCCCGGCACGGCGAGCGGCAGCACGATCTTGACGAGGATCTGCAGCCGGCTCGCACCGTCGATCAGCGCGCACTCCTCGAGCTCGAACGGGATGGTCTTGAAATAGCCCATCAGCAGCCAGGTGCAGAACGGGATGAGGAACGTCGGATAGGTCAGGATCAGCGCGAGCCGCGTGTCAAACAGGTGCAGCTGGTAGACCATGGTCGCCAGCGGAATGAACAGGATCGACGGCGGCACCAGGTAGGCAAGAAAGATGCTCGCGCCGATGTAGCGCGAGCCGCGGAAGCGCAACCGCTCGATGGCGTAGGCGGCGAGCACGCTGCAGAACAGGGACAGGGCGGTGGACGCGACCGACACCAGCACGGTGTTCCACAGCCATTCCGGGTATTGGGTGTCGAAGAGCAGTTTCTTGACGTGTTCGAGGGTCGGGGCGTCGACCCAGAACGGATTGCCTTCGTGCGACAGCAGCTCAGCGTCGGGCTTGAACGCCGTCATGGCCATCCAGTAGAACGGGAACAGCAGCACAATCAGGAACACTGCGAGCGGCAGATAGAGCGTGACGACCCGCCGCGGCAGCGACACGAGGTAGTTCATGCCCTGGGAATCGACGGATTGCTGCGTCGCTTCAGCCGTGCTCATTTGTCGGAGCTTCCCTGTTGCCAAGCCCGTCGTTGCAAGCCGTAATAGCTGATGAGGATGGCAGCCAGCAGAAACGGCACCATGGCGGTGGCGATGGCCGCGCCCTCGCCGAGGTTGCCGCCGGGAATGGCACGCTGGAACGACAAGGTCGCCATGAGGTGGGTTGCATTGAGCGGCCCGCCGCGTGTGAGCACGTAGATGAGCTGGAAGTCGGTGAACGTGAACAGCACCGAGAAGGTCATGACCACGGCGATGATCGGCGTGAGCAGGGGCAGCGTCACGTGGCGGAATTGCTGCCAGGGCGACGCCCCGTCGAGGCTGGCCGCCTCGTAGTACGAAGGCGAGATGGTCTGCAACCCGGCCAGCAGCGTGATGGCCACGAACGGGACGCCGCGCCAGACGTTGGCGGCGATGGTTGCGAAGCGCGCGTTCCACGGGTCGCCGAGAAAATCGATGTAGTGGGTGATAAGGCCCATCTTCACCAGGACCCAGCTGATGACCGAGAACTGGGCATCGTAGATCCACCAGAATGCCAGGGCCGACAGCGCCGTGGGCACGATGAAAGGCAGGAGCACGACGGCGCGGAAGAACGCCTTGAAGGGCAGGTGCCGGTTGAGCAGCAGCGCGAGCCAAAGCCCCAGGGCGAACTTGATGATGCTCGCCACGGTCGTGTAAAAAATGGTGTTGAAAAGCGCCAGACGGGTGACGCTGTCGCCCCAGAGAAAGATGTAGTTGTCGAGACCGATCCACTCGCCCGCGCGACCGATCTTCGTGTCGGTGAACCCGAGCCAGGTCCCGAGGCCGAGCGGATAGGTCAAAAACAGCAGCAGTAGCGCCGCCGCGGGCAGCATGAACACCGCCCCGAGAACGTTGCGGCTGTCGAGGGCGCGAGAAAGCGCGCTAGCGGGTGCGGGCATGGTGCGTCAGACCGGCGAGGCGCCGGGAATGAGGCCGCATGTTGCGCGCATCAGGGGCCGGCGCCAGGCGCCTGCATCGAGTCACGTGTCGGGTCGGCCCGGCGCGGGCGGACGGCTTTCTTGCCGATCGCGACGAGCGCCGGGCTGACGCGCAGGATCAGATCTTGTAGTAGCGCTCGGCGCGTTTCTGCGCCCGCTCCACGGCCTCTTTCGGCGTCTTCGAGCCCGACGCCGCTTCGGCAACCATGTTGACCAGGATGAAGTCCGCCATGGTCGCCGCCGACGCGTAGCCCATCTCTCCGGCATAGCCGTTGGGCAACATCCTCTTCATCACGTCGCGATACGGCGTGTGCTTCGGATCGGAGGTCCAGATCGGATTGGACTCGTAGGCGATCAACGGCTGCGTGACGTAGCCGATCGACGCCTGCTGCCAGGGTATGTACTGCTCCTTTTCCATCATGAAGCGCAGGTATTCCTTGGCGGCATTCGGGTACTTCGAGTACTTGAAGATCATCATCGGGAACATCAGTTGCAGCTCGGTAGGCTTCCCGACCGATCCGATGGGGAAGTTGGCATGGTTCATGTCCTGAGCTATGGCCTGCAGCTTCGGATCCGGCGAGGTCTTGGCCGCGTAGTAGATCGAGATGCCGTTATTGGTGAGCCCGATCTGGCCGTCGAGAAAGGCCTTGTTGTTGCTCGGGTCGAGCCACGACAGCGTGCCGGGCGCGAAGGTCTCGTACATCTGCTTGCTGTACTCCA